>ENA-OPVK01001363-OPVK01001363.1-human-gut-metagenome-genome-assembly--contig:-NODE-1363-length-14713-cov-9.674853_pt1 | contig 14713 bp, 18 predicted proteins | sample MGYA00241495_ERZ501982 | MGnify/ENA primary metagenome ERZ501982 (study PRJEB25962, sample SAMEA2042002) | human gut metagenome | biome: human gut; feature: human-associated habitat; material: faeces...
GGCGTAGGTTCGGGCGTAGGCGCAGGCGCAGGTTCTTCCTCCTGCTTCTCTGCCGGCTTCTGTGCAAGTACCGATGTGGGTGCGGGAGCAGGTTTATCCTCCGGCGCAGGCGCGGGTGTCGCCGGCTCTTTCGGTGCAGCGGGCGGTGCCGTTTCAGCGGGTGCAGGATTCTTTTCCGCTTCTGCATCCGTAGGCGTATCCACCCGTTCGGCAGGCAGCAGCGCATCCGCACTGTCCTCGGTTTTGCTGTTTCCTTCCACCGTCTGCGATGGCAGTAACGCGGCCGCCACTTCTGCCGTATCATCGGCTTTCTGCGCCGAGGTCAGTTCTGTCTTTGCGGAAATCGGTGTCTGTGTCTTGCCCGATGCTTGCGCTGCACAGCCCGCCATGATCGCCATGCAAAGGATCAGAGCCACGCAGAAAATTGTTCGTTTCATTGTAACATCATCCCTTCGTTTTAAGATACCCCCATTATGTGGTCATAAATATCTGCTGTCAAATTTTTGCTCATCTCTCTACGCTCTGCTCCTGTTTCTTTTCCTGCTGCGGCGGCATAAGGCCGCGCTGGATGGCGGCACGCTGCGCGGAGAAGGTCTGCTGAAAATCAGCAATAACACCCATCCTGTCACGTGCTTCCAGTCCATCAAACATTTCCACAAGCCCTACGGGCTTAGGTCTGTCGCAGGGAACGCCATAGCTGCGGCAGAGCATATAGCTGACGCTATCCGCACTCAGCGCGCAGGACTCACGGCTGTAATAGGGGAAGTTCCCATGATCATGAATACCCGCATGGACGATCTCGCGGCTCAAGGCGCGAAACGCCGCGCTGTCTGTGATATACCCGCTGACAATGATCTGCTGTTGACTGGGGTCATACAGTGCGTCCTGCCCACGGGCGTCACCGGTCACAACGGGGACGGGCGACACCGTCAGAAGCTGGTACAGCGCCTTGCTCATGGCATCGCTGCCGTCTGTCAACTGACTCTTTGCCGGCTGTCCGCGCCCGGCGGTCTGGGAGATGTCGAACACACGCCCCACCTTGTAGCCGCGGTACTGTCGCCCGTCCCTGACATAGGTATCGCCCACGCGGATCTTCATACCCACCTCCTCCCGCATGACATTGCGGTTCAGACCGTTCCAACCCTTCACACTGTTGAACACCGTCACCTCGGGGTTCTGCTCCATCGCCAGCAGCACATTGGACGCGCTGAAACGAGGGTTGTCCGCCTGCACATCCAAATAATGCAGGAACGCACCGGCACTCTCCGTTACACGCAGTGCGGCGGCGTCATTCATCTCGTTAAGGCTATCGCGCTCATCTGCCTTTCTCTGCTTCCATTCCTCGGTCTGCTGCTCCTTCTGCCGGATCAGTTCACTCAAATTTGCCATAATAATCTCCTATCTCTGTTCATGCTCCGGCGCGGCAATGGTTCTTGCCTGCCGCGCCATCTGTTCGGATACCTTCTTCAGCTCCAGCATTTTCGCCCGCACGGATGGCTTATCCATCTCGGTAGACGTTCTGGCACCATTCCCGCGCTCTCTGAAGCTGCTCTCTGACCGAGCGCGGGGATTCGCTTTTTTTGCGGTGTCATCCTCCCGTACCGGCGCAGGATAGCCCATCCGCTCAAAGATGCGGTTGATCTGTCGGGCGTCCTTGGCTTTTGCCATGATCTCTACTGTGCCGGTTTTCTCCACCCGATTGATAATGGGATAGAACAAAACACCGTACCGCTTGCTCTCCATTTGGAAGCCCCGCAGATCCTCCTGCTTGACGGAGAATATGGCCAGCTCCTCGCCGTCCTGGATCAGCCGCTTTAGTCCCGTCTTGCCAGACAACTTAGGGTTGTCCTTGGCTACTGCCACCAGCAGAGCCGCCAGGTTCTTTGCACCCAACCCCGCCAGCTTAACAGCACTCTCCGTGATCTGGATGCTCTCCCGCACCACCATATCGGCGGTTTCACCGTTGGTACTCACGCTTTTGCGCCTCCTTTCTCACTTCTTCCCGCCGTTCCGCCTCGGCTTGCTGCACCTGCCGGGATACCAAAGGCACATCCTCCAGTATCCTGCGGCACATGGCAAGCTCCCTTCGCTTTTCCCGCAGGGCGGCGGTCTGGCGGTCGATCTCTGCACTGCACTGTGTTTTGTACGCCTCATCTTCTGCATCTTTCCTTTCCCGATATAGTGGTTTTCTCTGCTGCTCACCGTCGTATATCTCCCGCTCAAGGGCGGCGATCCGCTGCTCCAAATCCTCCGCCGTGGTCATGCCGTTCGCCCACAGATACCGAAACTGCCGGTCATAGCGTTCCAGTTGGACGACCTCCTGCCGCACGGAAAAAGGGACGCGCCGGAAGTTCTTCTTCCGATGCGTCCCTCGCAGCAGGTACAGGTATCTGAGATACAGTGCCTGAAACCCTTTTATCTTCCTTTGTGTCCCTGTGGGACGCCTACCTTTGATGCGATACCGTCTGCCCGTATGCGTAAAGGTATGTGTCGCCAGTGTGCTGCCTTCGCGCTGGGCGGCCAGCCGTCTGCGGATGTCCTGTTCTGTGTAGCCCTCACCCAAGCTATCCAGCCGGATCGCCCGCTTGCCGCCCGGCGGCAGCACGGTCACATATTTACGGCTGGGGGCATTCCGCACCACATACCCCTCCTGCCGCAGGAGCATCAGAAACGTCTCGTATGTATACGCCTCTCCGATGAATCGGTCAATATCGCCGCGAATGATGCTGCGGATAGTGGGCTTGCCGGTGTTCTCCGCTTTCCATTCGGCGTAGTGTTTCCCCTTGCCCTGCGGCGTGATAGTGGATTGGTCATTTTCCCGGCACAGGGTGTCGGATGTGCTTCGCACTTCAAAATAATAGCTGCCGGGGCTGCTGTGATATTTTTTGCCGTCCACGAAGGACACAGAGTTCACCACCACATGATTGTGCAGATGGGCCCTATCCAGATGTGTCCCGATGACCACCTCGTAGCGGTCGCCAAACAAACGCCGGGCAAACACCACGCCGATACGGTGTGCCTGCTCCGGCGTCACCTCGCCTGGGGCAAAGGACTGGATGAAGTGATACCCCACCACGCCGCCCAGCTTGCCAAACCGCCGCTTTGTTACCTGCATCTCGGCATAGGCCGTTTCACAGCTTTCGCAGTTAAGGGCAGATGTAAAGAAATGCTGTTCCGTTTTCTCTGGATTTGCGGCGTAAGCAATACCGGCATCCAGCGTAGTCTTTTCTCCGTTGGCAACATAACGGATGCGGTCATCCAACCTCTTACGGATGGCAAAAATCTTCGTGACTGCCACTATTCATTTTTCACCAGCTTCCATATTACACGCTGCATTTCTACAATGGATTGGATCTCTTCCTTACGGACATAACCGCTGGCGTTTGCGACCTTGGCGATTTGGTTGATATTTGTTGCCATACCGGACAACTGCCGCAGCAGCTCCGGCAGTTCATCAGGCGGGCGAGGGCGCAATTCCGCGCCCACAATAAGTCTGCGGAGCACCGGCTCCATTTTCAGCCCGGTATCTGCGGCGAGCCGCTTCAAATGTGCGTACTCTGCGCTGTCCAGCCGCAGAGAAATACGCTTTGCGATTTCTCTCATGAGTTGCCTCCTCGTCTTTCTTAGGGGTCTTAGGGGGCTTCGCCCCTTAACAAGCGCATTTTGCTGTCAAAATGCTATGCTTGCAACTGCACACAGCCGCAGGCTGTGTGCAGTCCTCTACCTGCCGAGAAAAAATCAGCGGGCTTCGCCGCGCTGCGCGTCACGCCGATACCGCAGCAGATCATTGTAGTCTTTTCCCCACATCGGTGGTCTGTCAATGACCTCATATCTTCTCAGTAGCTCTCGCAGCAATGCCGCCGTCATCCGTCCCGGCGCATCGTTGTCCAGGCACAACACAACGCGGGAGATATGTGGCGCAGTCTTTAGGTACTGCGAAAGAGGTGGTGGCAAGCCCCGCCCCTTCTCTGCGGAGATACCGCCCAGCGACAGCGTGTTTGCCTTATGCCAGTCCTTTCCTCGCTGCTTCAGCAGCGTCAGGTAGGAAAGGGCATCAATGGCGCTTTCAAAAACGCACAGGGTAGGGCTGTCCCCCGGTGTCATCGGCACTGCGAAGGAATACCGCTTGTCGCTGCCGGCCACCTCGCCCACAAAACGCTTGTCCTGCAGCGTCCCCCGCTGCATGGCATAGGCCGGTCTGTCACCGGCAAAGCCTACGAACACGCAGTTGTGATGCTGTGCCGATTCATAGAGCAGGCCGTGTTTGATGCAGTAGTTGATGATCTCCGGGTCGATACCGCGCCCACGCAAGTATGAAAAAACACGCCGGTTGTCGGCGTGTCTGGGCGGCAGGGAAAATGATTTTGTCGGGCGGGCTTTCCGGCGCGGCGGTTCTGCCAAAGGTATGCCGCCAGCGCTCAGGACGCGCTGCACAGCATCCGGCAGCGACAGCTTCCGCACAGTGGTCAGATAGTCCAGCGCACTGCTGCCGCCAACACCCCGTGACCACCAGTACCATTCCCCGTTGGAGATCTTCAGGCTGTCATGGCTTTTGGTTGCATAAGCATTACCGCCCACGCTGACCAGTTCATCCGGTTCACAGCACCGCAGATAGGTCAGCAGATCCATCTCACGGGCGCGGGCTAACTGCTCTGGCGGGATAAACGGCATAGGACATCACCTCCTTTTTCCGTGGTCATCTCCTGTTTTGCGTCTGTTGAAATAGGCAGAGCTAAAGACAGCGGGCTGCAATATAGCCCACTGCCTTTAGCTGTTTGGCTGCTTTGATATTAAATGCTGGCCGCAGTCAAGGCATTATCGCCTGCCTTAAAATTGCATTGCTTCGCTATCCTCCAGACCGTGCTGGAAGAACATGATATAGTAGATGGGGATATAGATGATTTTCCCCTTCGTAGAGACTGTTCGCTCATTGGACACAACAAAGGCTTTCTGAATATGATAGTCTTCATTCTTCACGAAGTTATTCAGCGCACTGTGGATGGTATAGTCCTTACCGGACTTTACTTCAATGGGGACGGCGGATAAGGTGGCATAATCGTCGATGAGGAAATCTACTTCACCTTTATGGCGATTATCATAATAGAACAGTTCGTAACCATGCGCGATAAGCTCGCTAGCTACGACGCTTTCATAGACGGAGCCGAGATTAATGCTGGCTTCATCGTCCAGCACAGCTCGGATGTTATTGCCATAAAGGATGCCGGTCAGGACGCCCACATCATTCAGGTATAGCTTCAGCAGGTTTTTCCCCGTGGACTCGACCAGAGGGAATACTGGGTTAGAGATAGCCTGAACATTGAGGGCAATGCCTGCACTGATCAGATACTCGAACTCGTCTTGATAATCTGCGAAGGTCTTCCCCTTCTTATCTTCTATGCTCTGTGCTACGACACGTTTTTTCTTATTCTCCATGTTGGAGGGAATCAGGTCATAGATACGGCGGATCTTCAGCTTGCGCTCCTCGTCATACTTGGATGCGTCGGCGGCATAGTAATCATGAATCTCCTGTTGAATCTCACGGACGAACTGAATGTTGTGATTTTCCAGATAGGAATTGACCGCATCCGGCAGACCGCCGACCAACAGATACTTTCGGAAGTAGTCCATCATCTTATTGTGGGTCGGCTCGTCCAGGGCTTCCAGTCGTTCAAACTTCTTCCGCATGGCAGACACGGCAAACTCGTTCAGCCCGTTGGCATAGAGGAATTCCTCGAAGTCCAGAGGGAACATCCGAACTTTACGGATGCTTCCCATGGGGATCGATGTTGTCTGCGACAGAGTCACCCCCAACAGGGAGCCGCTGGCAATATAAGTGAATCGATCATCTTGGGACAGAAACTTCAGCAGCGTCAGCAGATGAGGATATGCCTGGATCTCGTCGATAAAAATCAGGGTGTTGTCTTTCTGCTTCATCTTGCTGCCTTCCAGCATACTGACTTGTAGGTAGAAGTCCTCGACGGTTTTCGTTTCGGCAAATAACCGTGGGCCGATGGAGTCCTCCACCATGTTGATCTCGATGAAGTTTTCAAACAGTTTATGTCCCACATGTCGGATGATATAGGTTTTTCCGACCTGACGCGCACCGTCTATCAGAAGGATTTTCTTTGAATCGCTTTGCAGATGATCTTCGATAAGAGATTCGATTTTCCGAAACAGCATCATCGTCCCTCCTTGTGCTGACTTTTCAACCGTAGTATACACCGCAAAGAGCAACTTTTCAATATAATTGTGTCGAAGCTGTTGTCACTTTTCAAAGACACAGATGATGAGGTTCTCCCTGATTCGTCGTCATGCCCCTTGTGACAAAACCACACTTTTCCAAATAGGGAACTTTCTGCATTAGTGAGCGCCCGTTTTGTTCCCTATTTTTATTTCGTGAAAAAGGGAACTTCCGTGCAGAAGTTTCCTTTCCCGGCTGCGCGCCCCGCAAGCATACGCAGCACGATCACCATGCGCACCATACCAAAGTCTACGGTTGCTGTCAAACTATTTCACCTCGCCAGCCCCGCCCGCATGCGGTGCGCGTAGTTTTCCAACAACTGGTGAAAGGAGTGCGCTACTAAAACGCAAAAGCGCAGGCACTTACCTGCGCTTTTGTCACGGATTTTTTTGATTGTTACGCATTGGCGCGCTGAAGATAAAACTCACTCTCCGCGACGCGGATCACAAAATCATACTCCAGCCTGTTCGCCTTGGACATATTGATATTGTAACGCTTGCTGACCTGCCGCAGATAAGCAAAATATGCTTTATCCTCCTGTGTAAGCGGCGCGACCCACCCTGTCTGGGCGGCGTGATCTTCTATGCGCCGGAGATATTCAAGCTCTTTCTGATCCATTGTCACGCACCTCCATAGTAAAAGTTGACAAAATATCCTCTGCCGCGTCTTCCCATATCACCAAACGATACGGATCGTATGACGCAACCTGCCGTGCGCCAAACTTCTCCATATAGTAACTCAGGAGCTCACTGGTTTTTGCCTTGAATATCAAAACCCCGTCAAATCCTGCATCCAGCGAAATCTGTATGGCGTAAGCAAACAGTGCCTTTGCAATCCCGACGTACTTTTTCGATCCGCTCTCTGAATGGAGAAGATTAGCGTTGCTATGGTGGGCATTTTCAAAAGTACTTTACCACATTTAAGGTCAAAAAACAAGAGCTCTCCTGTATTCAAAGTGCCCGCAGTCCTTACCTCTCCGGCGCATCTTTCTTCTGAGCTTTTCTCTCCTTCTCCCTGCGGATCGCATCGTTGGCGCAGCACTCTATGCTGCTGCGGAAATTGTCCATCTCGCTCGTCTCGCGTTTCACCCAGTCGTCGTATAACTCCGCCAGCGGATGCTCAAACCGCAGCAGGGCGTTGAGCTGCTGCGGTGTCAGGCCGGTTTCATCCTCAAAAAGCATCAGGAAATTGTCGCGGCAGGCGATCTCATAGGCGTGGGCAATAATATCGTCCGCCGTTTGCTCCCGCAGCTCCGCAAGGAATTGTCGGTTTTCCTCCTGCATCCTCTGATACAGCTTTTCCTCCATCATTTCTTTTGTCATGACAAACCTCCGTATTTCCGAATGTATAGTGCTATCTCGCCAGCCCTGCCCGCATACGGTGCGCGTAGTTCTCCACACTGTACCGCCGCATATAGGCGTTCTCGCTGGGCGCGGCGCTGTTCAGGTCAATGCCCTCCAGCCGGTAATCATCTGGCCGCAGCACTTCCTCCACGGGGATCACGCGAACACGCGCCCTGCTTTTCCACTCGCCGCCGAACACGCCGCCCACGCTGTGAAAGCCCCGATCGCCGCACACCCACAGCAGCCGCTTGCCTGCCGGTATACTGCCCAAAGGCTGTTTGAGAACGACTACGGAACGCGGCTCTGCGCCAGCCACCCGATAGTAACCGGCCTGCTCCGCCTTCTCGTATGTGCGTATCAGCTTCTCGAATTTCCACTGCGGCTCAATGTAAAGAAAGCTCTCCTGGTATCCCATATTGACCTACCTTTCTAACTCTGTCGTTTTTCTTGTCGGAGACTGCTGGCTATTATCCGGTGCTTCCGTTTCGGCTACGACCTCCGGCTCACGCTTGTCCATATTCAACAGGGCGTTCAGCTCCTCCAGCCGCGCCAGCTTTGCTTGCAGCTCCTCTTCACGCGGAAATGGCTTCAGCACCTCCACCTTCGCCGTTTCCAGCTGGTTATGCAGATCACTCAGCTTTTCCCGGCAAGCCTGCTCCTTGAGGGGCAGCGATTCCAGCAGATTATCCATACGTTGGATATTGCCGAACACATCGGTACCCAGCGTCACCACATGGCGCAGCTGCCCGATCATGGTCAGCCGGTATTCCTGTGAAAAGCTGTCAAAGGACAGCTCCAGCGTCAGACCGCGGTAAGTGCCGATCTGCATCGCCTCCGGCGTCAGCATATTTTGGCACATCACCAGCAGCTCCGCGCCAGCCGCCTTTTTCTCGGTGTAGACCTTACCCGCCAGCGTCATGGGCGAAAACCCGTCCTCATTAGGCGCGGTGTGCGCCTTGACTGCGGCAATATCCGCGCCGTACCCGGCGAGACGTTCCTGCGTCTCCGCGATGGATTTGGGGAACGTTTTGCTGATGGCGTCCTCCATGCTGTATCGCTGGCTAAGGTGGCTGCTTTTCAGCAGCTTCAGCTTCGTTACTTCGATATCCAAATCCATTTTCTCTTTAATGAGCGGGTTGCCGCTGGCCAGTGCTTTGATCTCCGCATAGGAAAGTGCCTGCTCGTCCACATCCTCGGCGGAGCGCACAGGGGACTTGCTGGTCATGATCTGCGCGATGAATTTCTGTTTTCGCTCTACCAGTTGGTAGAGGTAAGCGTCGAATGTACCCTCGGTGACGTAACTGTAAATGTCCACCTCGGCATTTTCGTTGCCCTGCCGGATGATGCGCCCCTCCCGCTGTTGGAGATCTGCGGGACGCCACGGGCAGTCCAAATGGTGCAATGCTACCAGCTTCTGCTGGCAGTTGGTTCCGGCTCCCATGCGCTGTGTGCTGCCCAGCAGCACCCGCACCTGACCGGCGCGCACCTTGGCGAACAGGTCTTTTTTCTGCGCCTCCGTCTTAGCGTCATGGATATAGGCGATCTCGTTTTCCGGCACGCCCATTTCCACCAGCTTACTGCGGATGTCGTCATAGACACTGAAAATGCCTTCACTCTTTGGCGTGGACAGGTCACAGAAGATCATCTGCGTGGAGTGCTTTTCCGCCGTGCGCCGCCAGATGTCAAACACCGTCTCCGCGCACTTGACCGCCTTGCTCTCCGGGTCGGCGGGCAGCATAGGGTTGATGAGCCGCTGGTCTAATGCCAGCTTCCGGCCATCGTTGGTAATCAGCAGCATGTTGTCCACGCTGCTGTCCACCTGCTTGTTGCGTACCTGCTCGGCCCGCTCCGCCAGCGACGCTACCATCTCCTTCTGATATTCGGACGGCTTCAGGGCGATATTATGGTAGTGTGCCTCCGGCACGGGCAGGTTCAGCATATCCGCCGTTTGGATGTCCGCCACATTTTTGAATACGGAGATCAGCTCCGGCAGGTTGTTGAACTTGGAAAAGCAGGTCTTGGCTCGGTAGCCCGTCCCCTCGGGAACGAGTTTGTCAAGATGATTTTTGTAAGTTTTCTAAATTCAAATATTTATCTGCTGAAAAAACGCCTAACATCTCGTGTCGGCATATTTCTTGAAACACCGTATTCAAAGGCTTCTTCGCACTTTCCGATTGCTTCACATTGACAATAAAAGTTGTTTTGCCTATTCGCGTTGTATAAGATAAAGTGTTTTCTTTCATATAGTCCGTTTCTCCTTTTCATAAATTGACTGTGGGGCATTCCGTTTGGAACACCCCACAAATACAGCCTGTTTCATCGGAACATATCAAGAAGTCATTAAGTCGTGAGTATAATGGAAATGGTTATCTTTCCATACCACGCTTGTTTCTTCGTGCCTTAATACGCTCTTGTCTTTCTTTTTCCCTCGCTTCTTTTTCGGCTCGTTCCTGTGCTTCCTTAAAAGAAAAAAGTTGCTTCACTTTCTCGGTAAAAAGTTTGGCAACTTCGGGGAAATGCTCCAACGCTTCAAGAAAAGGTCTGCACTTTTCTTTCAGTTCGTTGTATTTGGTTTTCATTCTTTCCAGTGCGTTTGCACTGTCCATATATTTCTGTCGGTAATAACTTGCACTCTGCTCCAAGTTCTTAATTTCCCCACGACTGGTAATACCCTCTTTGGCAAGGGCAGTCAGTTGGGAATAATCTTCTTTGGAGATTGCCATTTTGCCTGTGATTGTTTTCTGTCCCATACTGTCAATCTCGTTTAAGGTTTTGGAGATATGACGGGCAGGCTCATACTTAACCTGTTCCTTTTGAATACGCTTCTGCAACTTCTCCAATCGCTCTTTGTCCTGTTGGATTTGATATTGCAGGGAAGTCAAATGCTCGGCTGTACTTCCGTATTCGCCACGCTGAAAGCCTTTGAACCCTTGTTCCGTCATATAGTTAAACAGCTCATCTTGCAGTATGCTGTACGAAGCACGAAACATCGGCTTACCATTCTTCCTTAACAACGGATTTCCTTTTTCATCGGTCATTGGAATATCCGATTTCCATTTCTTTGAATGGCTTATCTGATTGACTACTTCCTTAACTGTTCCTCGCAACTTTTCGTCTTTACAACGCTTGCTCCATAGGATTTCTTTCTCCACCACAGGCAGAACCATAGCGTGAAGATGATAATGGTAAATCTCTTTTCCAAGTTCCTCGCTTGCTGCCACATTGATTTCATCAGCGTGCATTACTGCCGATATAACATTGTCAGCACCGAATTTTTCTTCAATGAAATGGTAGGCTTCTTCATAAAACTGTTTTGCGTATTCATAACCACCATTACGCTCGAAGTACATCGTGTTCACATCAATCACAATCTCATCAAACAGCGTTGCGTCTTTCCTCAACCCACGAAGCGACACCTGACCGTCTGTTTCCATCTGCTTTAACTGTTCCATATAGGTTGGGGCAGTCGGCTTTTTGAAATGCACATTAAAAGGTATTCGTTCCGCAATCACATTCATATTTTCATAGGTTTCATTCTTGCGTTCGTTGTGCCTTTCCGCCTTGCTCACATCAGAAGCGGCATACTGTTTTACCCTTGCACAACTCATATCCGCCTTGTTGTTTTTTGCCATTTTCGTTCTCCTTTCTCGGCAGGGCGAAGCCATTACACAACATTCTTTGAATGTGTGTAACCCACTATGACACTTTCAGACTTCGTCTGCAAAGATGTCGTGGGCAAGGGTGTTCCCCCTTGACCTCCTTTTGATACCTCAATCATAAAAACAGACTGTCCCACCATCAGACAGCCTGCTTTCATTCTCTCGGTATATCGCCCATCGGCAAAGACCAGTACCACAGAAAGCCTTTCTTTTTGGAGATAACTCCTGCTTTCTTCTTTGCCTTTTTGATGGTCGATTTCTTGAACCCTGCGGCTTCAAGTCTTTCTTCGCAATCCGAAGAAAGCATTTCTCCGTCTTTCAGCATTTCTAAAAGAAATTCTTTCGCCTTGATTTCCTTGTCGTTCGGTCTGCCCATTTTAGGGGCAAGGGACTGGAACGCTTCTTCTGCTGTCATTTCCATTTCAGAAATAAAGTCCACGCCTTTCTCGGCAACCTCAAAAAGAATTGCCGAGCCTGTCGGGGCAAGGTTAGATTTCACTTGCACCATATATCTTTCTGCTGGTGCTTCTTTGTTCGGTGTGCGAGTGATCGCAAGAATACTTCTTGCAGCACCCGCAATATCAATAGAACCGTTGGTACGATAAAGAGGGTTGGTATCTCTCATCTTGTTCATATGAGCGATAATCACAATGGCACAGCCAGTATTCTTCGCAACCGCAATCAGATGATTAAACTCTGCTCGTGTTTCGTTGGCGTTATTCATTGAACAGCTCTCTCCGATATAGGAACTCATCGGGTCAAGAATTAAAAGTTTTGCGTGATACTTTTCGATTGCTTCAGCAATACGGTTATCTCCAAAGGATAAAGATTTTTCATCTTCTTTGATGAAGATAAGATTTTCTCCGTTCCCACCGGCAGAGTTAAAACGGGGGACTACCGTATCGTCTGCATCATCTTCCGTTGTCTGATAGATGATAGTCATAGGTTCAACTTCTTCATCGGTAAAGGGCAAGGCTTCTCCTTTTGAGAGCAGGGCGGCTATGGAAAGCATTAACTTGCTTTTCCCATCGCCAGGATCGCCCTGCAAGAGCGTAACCTTGCCGAACGGAATATACGGATACCACAGCCATTTCACTTCTTTCGGTTCAATCTCACTTGCCTTTACAACTTCAAGAGGTACAGTTACATTTATTTCATTTTCCATTTTCATCATTGTTCTTCGTTCTCCTTTTTGATAAATACTTCGGGCAATACACCACGATACAGCGGAAACTCTGCTTGCAGTCATTACTGCATTTTCTGCAAAGGTCGTTGTAGGTAATGCGATTTCTTTCATTCAGAAACAACGCCCACTCTTGTTTCCGTTTCTTACTCATTCTCGGCATATCAATCCTCCTTTCCGTCTGAAAACAAAAAAACCACAGGGAAGATACTCAGAGCCTTGTTTCTGTCATTTCTCGGGGCGAAAATCGGGCAAAATTGCCTTTCTAAGCCTTTCTAAAAATCACACAAGGTATTTGTACTAACCTGTGGTTATGTATGAAATTGTAGGGTTTGGGGCAACAAAAAACACCGTATTTCTACGATGTTTTCTGCGTTCTAATAGATTGTTGATTATCTGCGTAAAACTGAAAGTTTCACTTTTATTATTGTTTCTTGTTTGAAACTATACTGCCGATTACCTGAACAATTAGAGCCATTCCTAAACCAACTACGCCGCCTGCTAAAATAATCATAATAATTTATATAAAATTAAATCGGTTTGCAGCAAAAGACCATATTCCTGCTATGGTTGCAAATATTAAAACAAACCCTAAGTACAACGTCTTAACAGTCTTTCTATTCGTTGTTGATACTGGTTCTATTCCTTTAAGAATATAATCCGTTGTGACTTCAAAAAGTTCGCTCATAGCGATTACTTTTTCTAAATCGGGTGTGCTTTGTTCACTTTCCCATTTTGATACAGCCTGTCTTGATACACCAACCTTATCAGCAAGTTCCTCCTGCGAATATCCTTTTTGTTTTCGTAAATATTGTATTCTGTCTGCTATATTCATTGTCAGTTCTCCTTTCCTTTTGACAAAATCATAGCATTTTTTATAGTTGCATTACCACCACCTATGCTTGGAAATGTGTCAACCAACGGTTTCAATCAAGTTTTTCAGTTCAAAAATGTATTAAAAAATTCGGAAAATTCAAAGTTTCCTTTGCTTAAAAAATCCCTTTATTGTATTTAATTTGTCCATACAACATAAAGCCTAATCCGACAATAACTGCTGGAAGAATAATAAATCCCATAATCTCTTCACTCCAAAATGAAACTATAAAACCTAACACCAAAGATATTCCGATAATCAGTGTTCCTGTTCCAACGGCTTTTCCATACTTTGGTATATCTTCTTCTTTTACTTTTCGCCTATTGTAAGAATGAATTGTACTGATATTGCCTTTGATATTTACAATTCCCATAACAGATATGAACACTCCTAAAATCAACAACATAATGTTCTCCATAATTACCTCCTAAAAATAGAACAGTTCTTCAAATTTCTTGTCTAAAGCAATACATAAAATCAATGCCAACTTTGCTGTTGGGTTGAACTGTCCAGTTTCAATAGAACTAATGGTATTTCTTGAAACTCCTACCATTTCTGCAAGCTGTGTTTGAGAAAGATTTGCCGCTGTACGAACTTCCTTTAAGTGATTTTTCAAATGTAATTGCTCTTTCATATGCTCACCTCTAAAATTTGGCGAACAAATCCAACAAATGCCAAAACGGAAAGAATGAAAAACATAATGGTCAATAGCAAATCACTCCTTCGTTTCATTTTGATAAAGCGAACTAACCATTGTGTCGCAAGAATACTGAAATATATAACCCAAGGACTGTAAATCATAGTATGGGCAAGCATAGAAGATAGCAAAGAAAGCAGACAACACACCAAAGCCCCCACTCTACTTGCGTGACTTCCTGCTCGATATATCATTTCCATTTCAGCCAAGTCTTTATTTTGATGTTCTTTTCTACTTGCGTTTAAGATTTCTTCCTTTTTCATAAGAATACCTCCGTTCCAAGTTTTCTTTGCACACCTTAATTATACTCATACCAAGTTTTCTTGTCAATAGCGTTCATACAAAAGTTACAACCATATATAAGGGAATGGCATATCAGATACGGGGTTTATACCTGTTTGCGTTATACTTTTCTACCACTTCCATTACACTCACGACTTAATAACTTCTTGAATACTTGCCGAAAAAGAAAACTGCCATCCGTTAAGACAGCAGTTCCTTTTCGGTTGGTATGCTATTAGGAATACACAATATCGTTCAATACAATCTCGTCTACACAGGCTCCGATATTATTCATCAATCCGACCCATTTCATCATATCCTCTGCTTTCAGTTGTTCCGTTACACCTTGTTTTCTTGCCATTTCCTTTATCAGATACTTCGCCATATTACACGCCGAAGTATCAATTTCAGCAAGGTGTTCATATAACTTTCCA
>ENA-OPVK01001367-OPVK01001367.1-human-gut-metagenome-genome-assembly--contig:-NODE-1367-length-14695-cov-2.175820_pt1 | contig 14695 bp, 16 predicted proteins | sample MGYA00241495_ERZ501982 | MGnify/ENA primary metagenome ERZ501982 (study PRJEB25962, sample SAMEA2042002) | human gut metagenome | biome: human gut; feature: human-associated habitat; material: faeces...
GGCAGAAGCCGATAAAATTATTATTACCGGCGCCGTGTCGCTGCACCCGATGGCAGGCTTTGGCGGCGGGCGCAAAGCTGTTATGCCGGGCGTAAGCGGCCACGCTACCATTATGCACAATCATGCTATGGCACTGGCAGATGAAGTAGGTGCAGGCTGCAATCCGCTGTGCGAAACCGGTGTTTTGGAAAATAACCCGCTGCACGAGGATATGACGGAAGTATGTGCAAAAATTAACCCTGCGTTTTTGGTAAACATGGTGTTCAGTCCGGAAGGCGACCTGCATGAAGTTGTTGCCGGGCACTGGTATAAAGCGTGGGAAAAAGGCTGCCATGACCTTTTGGCAATGGCTGGCGTGCATATTAAAGAGCAGGCAGATGTCGTTATCGCTTCGGCAGGCGGCAGCCCGAAAGATATAAACCTGTACCAGAGCTGCAAAGCCCATATGAACGCTGTTTTTGCGGTAAAACCCGGCGGCTATTTAATTTTAACGCTGGATTGCCCAGATATTAAAGAACCTGCCATTTTTACAGACTGGTTCTCCAAATCCGATATTCTCAGCTTTGAAAAAGAAGTGCGTGCCGATTTTTCCATTCCGGCGTTTGTGGCGTTTAAAACAAGATGCATTGTAAATTCGCTGCATACTTATCTTGTAACAAGGCCGGAAAACTTTGAATTTGTACGTGCTACCGGGCAGATTCCCGTGGCTTCGCTTGAAGAAGCGTGGAATATGGTGCAGGCTGACCTTGCTGAAAAAAATAAAAAAGACTATACAATTACCGTTATGGGGCATGCCTCGGCAACGCTCCCTATTTTGGACAAGTGAGGAAGCATGAAGGAATATAAGCTGAAATACGGCAAAGGCGAGCAAAGCGTAATGCTTGATGAAAGCAAAGTTTTGCAGATTATCGACGCCGCGCCGGGTGAAAAAATAACCGATTTAAAAAAGGCTGTGCTGGATGCCGTCCGCAATCCTGTCGGTTCTGCGCCGTTGCGCGAAGTAGTAAAGCAGGGCGATAAGGTAGTAATTCTGGTAAGCGACATAACACGCGCGTGGACGAGAACGAGCGAGTATCTGCCTATTGTAGTGGAAGAACTTAACAACAGCGGCATACCGGATGCGGATATTTCCGTTATTGTTGCGGCAGGAACGCACAGGGCCAATACAGACGAAGAAAAGAAAATTATTGTTGGCGAAGATTTGTATAACCGCTTGAAAATTTATGACCATGATGCTTACGATATGGATAAAAACGTGTATCTTGGCACAACAAGGCGCGGTACGCCGGTATACCTTGACAAGCGCGCCATTGAAGCAGACAAGGTAATTTTAACAGGCGGAATTACACCGCATTTGTTTGCCGGTTTCGGCGGCGGGCGCAAAAGCGTGCTGCCTGGCATTGCAGCTGCCGAAACGATTAACCATAACCATGTGCTGGCGTTAAGCGATACAATCGGCGGCGGCATAAACCCTGATACCTGCCTTGCCAAAACCTGGGATAACCGCGTAAGCGACGATATGTGCGATGCAACAGCACTTTTGAATCCCTGCTTTCTGGTAAATGCCATTATGGATGCTGACGGCGATTTTTACGCTGTTGCTGCCGGCCACTGGCACGAAGCATGGCTGGAAGGCACACGCATTGTAACTAAACAGCAGGGCGTAAAAGCCAAAGCCAAGGCCGATATTGCAATCAGCAGTGGCGGCGGTTTTCCGCGTGACATGAACCTTTATCAGGGAATGAAGGCTTATGTGCCTGCGGCTATGGCGTTAAAAGAAGGCGGCGTTATTATTGCGGTATTGGAATGTGAGGATATTGCCGAACCGCCGGTATTTTTCAACTGCTTCCATTATGACGATTTAAAACAGATGGAGCAGGATGTGCGTGACGGTTTCAGCATTCCGTTTTATGTAGCCTTTTATACCTGCTGCCTTGCTGAACGTTTTACCATAATTTTGGTAACCAGGCCGGAAAACTTTGAAAAAGCACGCAAAACGCGCGCCGTACCGGTAGCAACCTTGCAGGAAGCAATGGCAATGGCTGAAAAAATTGTCGGCAGGGAAGATTATACCGTCAATATTATTCCGCACGGCATGGCAACCATTCCGTTTTTTGATTAATGTTTGCAAATTTTTTAATATAAATGCTTTTTAGGGGAAAGGAAGATGATTATGGCATTAAAAAATTTTAAATTTGGTTTTGGTGACGGTTTTCAGGAAGTTGCACTGCCGGAAGAACACATTTTGCAGGTAATTGAAGGCAACCAGAGCGAAAAAATTACTGACGTAAAAGCGGCAGTTTTAAAAGCAATGCGCGAGCCTATTAACAGCAAACCTTTGCAGCAGTGCGTTAAAAAGGGCGAAAAAGTAGCAATTGTTGTCAGTGATATTACCCGCCTTGTGCATACCGACCAAATTCTCATTCATATTGTTAATGAACTGAATCTCGCAGGCATTCCCGATGAAGATATCAGCATCGTGGTTGCGCAGGGTACGCACCGTCCGCAAACACACGAAGAAGACGTAATTGTCTGCGGGCAGGAAGTAGTAGACCGCATTAAAATTTATCAGCACAGCAGCAAAGAATCTGTCTGCGTGCATGTAGGCGATACTCCGCGCGGCGTGCCGGTATGGATTGACAAGCATGTAACCGACGCCGATAAAGTAATTTTAACCGGCGGTATTACCGTACATCTGCTTGCAGGTTACGGCGGCGGCCGCAAAAGCATTCTTCCGGGCGTTGCCAGTGAAGAAACCATTCAGAAGCACCACTCTCTGGCACTTGCCGATGAATTTGGCGGCGGCGTATATCCCGGCGTTTGCACTGCAAATATCGAAGGCAACCGCTTCCACGAAGAACTTTGTGCTGCCTGCGAATTTATTAACCCGTGCTTTTTGGTAAACAACGTGCTTGATAATGATGGTGATTTTGCCAAAATAGTTGGCGGCCACTGGTATGATGCATGGCTGGAAGGCACTAAAGAAGTATTAAAAATTCAGGGCGTTAAAGCCAAAGGAAAAGCAGATGTAGTAATTGCTTCTCCGGGCGGTTTCCCGAAAGACATTAACCTGTATCAGGGCAGCAAAACTTATGATACTTCCGCACTTGCACTTAAAAAAGGCGGCATTTTAATTGCTGCGCTTGAAGCACGTGAAATTAATGACCCGCCCGCATATATGGAAAGCTTCCGTTTTGATAATTTAACGGATATGGAAAAAGCCTTGCGTGAAGAATTTTCCATTCCTTTCTATGTAGCTTTTGTACTGGCAAGCCTGTGCCACGAAAATACCGTTTACCTTGTAACCAAACCCGAAAACTTTGAAGCTGCAAGAAAAACAGGGCAGATTCCGGTTGCAACCATTGAAGAAGCATGGCAGCTGGCACAGGAAAAATTAAAAGCCGAAGGCAAAACCGATTACACTATTAATGTAATGCAGCATGCGGCCAACACCGTGCCCATGATTGAAGAATAAAACATATATCAGTTATAAAACATAGTTACAAAACCGTCGTACAAATATGTATGGCGGTTTTTGTTTTATAATTTTCAAAATAAAAAATTCCTAATGCAAGCCTTAAAACTTACATTAGGAATTGACAGTTATTATAATCAGTTAAAACCGAGCATCAAACCAATATGGTAAACCGTAAAGGCTGCCAGCCAGGCAACGCATATTTCGTAAGCCATAATGGCAATAGTGGCAATGCCGGAGTTCATTTCACGCTTTATTGCTGCAAGCGCTGCCACGCAGGGTGGGTAGAGCAGGGCAAAGGTTAAAAAGCTGAGCGCCGTAAGCGGGGAGAAAAGGTTCTGCAATGCGCTGCCGGTAAGCTCATCGCCGCTGCCGGTAAGAACGGAAAGCGTACTTATAACAACTTCTTTGGCCGTAATGCCGGTAATTAATGCCGTTGCCGCACGCCAGTCTCCAAAACCAAGCGGAGCAAACACAGGTGCTATAAAAGAACCGATTTGGGCAAGCATGCTGTTGGCTGGGTTTTCTACCATGTAAAAGCGCGTATCAAAACTTTGCAGCAGCCAGATAACAATGCTTGCAAGGAAGATAATGGTAAAGGCCCTGTGCAGGAAGTCTTTGGCTTTGCTCCACATGTGCAGGCCTATGCTTCTTGCGGTAGGCAGGCGGTAAGCTGGCAGTTCCATTACAAACGGAACAGGCTGGCCGTTAAATACAAAGGCTTTTAAAAGCAGGCCCGACAAAATAGCAATTAAAATGCCTGTCAGGTACAGGTACATCATTACCTGTGCACGGTTTTCGGCAAAGAAAGCCGCGATAAAAACGCCGTAAACCGGAAGTTTGGCGCTGCACGACATGAAAGGCGTTAAAATAATTGTTATTTTGCGGTCACGCTCGCTGGCAAGAGTGCGTGTTGCCATAATTGCCGGTACGCTGCAGCCAAAGCCGATAAGCATCGGCACAAAAGATGAACCGGAAAGCCCGATTTTACGCAGCAGCATATCCATTACAAAGGCAATGCGCGCCATATAACCTGTATCTTCCAAAAGAGAGAGGAAGAAGAACAGCGTTACGATAGTTGGCAAAAACGAAAGCACACTGCCAACGCCGGTAAATATGCCGTCGATAATAAGCGAGTGAATAGGCGCACTGACATTGGCTGCTGTTAAACCTGCATCAGCCGCATCTGTTACGGCGGCAATGCCAAGCTCCAGCAAATTGCTTAATTCTGCGCCTATAACGTCAAAGGTAAGCCAGAACACCGTAAACATTATTAAAAGGAAAATAGGTATGGCCAGGTATTTATTTGTTAAGTAGCGGTCCATTTTTACAGAACGTTTCTGGGCAACGCTTTCATCGGGCTTATGCACGGTCTGGCTGCACAGTTCTTCAATATAGGTGTAGCGCATATCCGCCAAAGCAGCTTCTTTATCTGTATCGGCTGCGGATTCAAGCTCTGTAACAAAGTGGCCTATAATATCCTGTTCGTTTTCCGTTAATTCCAGTTCTTTGGTTAACAGGTCATCGCCTTCAATGAGCTTTGTTGCCGAAAAACGCAGCGGCAAGCCTTTTTGGCGTACTTTAGGTTCAATTAAGTGGGCGATGGAATGAATTGCCATATGTGCCGGGCCGGAGCAAAAGTCAAGGCGCTCAGGCAGCTGATGAGTTTCAGCGGCGTTTTTTGCGCGGCGGATAAGTTCATCAACACCCGCACCTGAATTGGCCGTTATTGGAATTACCGGTATGGTGAGCTTTTTCTCAAGTGTTTTAATATCAATACTGCCGCCGCTTGCCTGCAATTCATCCATCATATTAAGGGCAATTACCATTGGCGTATTAAGCTCTATAAGCTGCAGTGATAAATACAGGCTGCGTTCAATATTGGTAGCATCAAGAACATTTACAATAACATCCGGTTTGTTGCGCAAAAGCAAATCGCGCGTAACAATTTCCTCAGAGGTATAAGGCGAAAGGGAATAAATACCGGGAAGGTCAATAACGGTAATATCCTTATCCTTCAGCAAAATGCCTTCCTTTTTCTGCACCGTTACGCCGGGAAAGTTGCCGACATGCTGGTTGCTGCCGGTAAGATAGTTAAAAAGCGTGCTTTTGCCGCAGTTCTGGTTTCCTACAAGTGCAAATGTAAGTTTCATGCTTCCTCCGGCTGCACGGTAATTTTTTTAGCGTCATCTAGCCTCAGGGTCAGCTCGTAGCCGCGCAGAAAAATTTCAATAGGGTCGCCTAAAGGCGCTCTTTTACGCACCATAACCCTTGTTTTGGGGGTCAGCCCCATATCTAAAAAGCGGCGGCGCAAAATGCCTTCACCGCCAACTGTAATAATCGTGGCTTTTTGCCCGATAGCCAGATTATTTAAAGTAATAGCTTCCATATTTAATTTTCTCCTTTGATTACTTATGACTAACTGCAAATTTATTATATCACTACCAAAACTCATTAGCAATCAAATAAAAGTTTTTAAAATTTTTAAATAACTAAAGCTAATAAACGAAAAACATTATTTATTAAAAACACACGTGAATGATAAGCAGGCGCTTACTGAAAAATGCTGTAATTTTAAAGGAAAAACCGCTCATACGTGAAAAAATAGTAAACTTGCTTGACAAGATTTCTTTTGGGTATATAATTGTAATTGAGAATAAGTTTTGTTAGAAGGGAGAGGCAGAATGAAACGTAATACTATTCAAAGACAGCTTGTTATTGCTGCAGTACGCTTCCTGGCGGACCATCCCACGGCTGACGAGGTTTATGAACGCATAACCATGGAATATCCCGATATCAGTAAGGGAACGGTGTACCGCAACCTTAACTCGCTTGTGGAAAGCGGGCTTTTAAATAAGGTTTCCGTACCCAGCGGCGCAGACAGGTTTGACCATATGCTTACTAAGCATTACCACATTAAATGTTCCCATTGCGGAAAATTTATGAATGTAGAGAATATGGATTACATGGAAGACCTTGATGAAAAGGTTGCCGCAGTAACCGGCTTTAAAATGCAGAGCCATGATATTGTTTTTAATGGATTGTGCCCCGATTGCCAGAAGCTTGAGGCAAAAGAAGCACAATAAGTGCAGCAGCACAAATAAAATTTATTTTATGGAGGTATGAACAATGGAATTTAAAGGAAGCAGAACCGAAGCAAACTTGCAGGCAGCATTTGCCGGTGAATCTCAGGCAAGAAACAAATATACCTATTATGCAGGCATTGCAAAAAAAGAAGGCTACAACCAGATTGCCAATATTTTTGAAGAAACCGCAGGCAACGAAAAAGAACATGCTAAAATCTGGTTTAAACTTTTAACCAGCGGCGGTGTAGCACACAGCAGCCTGCCCGATACTTTAACCAACCTTAAAGACGCAGCAGCAGGCGAAAACTATGAATGGACCGAAATGTATGCCGAATTTGCCAAAGTAGCAAAAGAAGAAGGCTTTGATTATATTGCCATGTTGTTTGAAGAAGTTGGCAAAATTGAAAAAGAACACGAAGAACGCTACAATGCACTGGTTGCCAACATTGAAAATGACCGTGTATTTAAACGCGAAGAAAAACAGGTTTGGATTTGCGGCAACTGCGGCCATATTGTAATTGCTGAAAAAGCTCCGGAAGTTTGCCCTGTTTGCGACCATCCGAAAGCATATTTTGAACTGCGCAAAGTAAACTACTAATAGCTGAACGGTAAATAACCAGTCCCCGGTGGGAAAATCCTGCCGGGGATTTTTGTATTCTTTTAAAAACTTAACTTGCCAAGTGTTTTTTATAATGCTATGATGAAAATGGTTTGTTTTATGATTATGACAATCATCTTTTTGAGCTGCATACCGGTACGCTGGCAGAGCGTTTAAAAAGTTATGATGAATATAATAAACAGCACGGAAGGGTATAAAAATGATTTTAATTGCTTGCGTTGATGATAATTTAGGCATGCTTTTTAATAACCGCCGTCAGAGTATGGACAGGGTTTTGCGTGCGCGGCTGCTGAAGCTTTGCGGCGCGCATAAACTGTGGATGAATGCATACAGCCGCGGACAGTTTGATGAAACTGCTGAAGGCATAACCGTTGATGAGGATTTTATGGCAAAAGCAGGCAGTGATGATTATTGCTTTGCCGAAAACATCAGTGTTAAGCCTTATGAAAAAGAAATACAGAAAATTATTTTGTATAGGTGGAACCGGGTTTACCCGGCAGACTTATATTTTGACATTGATTTAAAAAACTGGCACCTTAAAGAGAGCAATGATTTTGCCGGTTCATCCCACGATAAAATTACGGAGGAAATTTACGTAAAATGAGAAAAATATTTGCTGTAATTTGTTCTTTAATGCTGGCTGTAAGCCTTGTTTTAAGCGGCTGCGGGCAAAAAGGCAGCAATGCCGCCGCACCGGCAGGCAGTTCCGTTAACGCCGCCGGTATTGCTTCTGTACCTGCGTACAGCGGCAAGCCCTTTATTGCAATTAACGGCAATAAGCCAAATTTTACCGAGGATGATTTAACCGAGAAATCATTTGAAAAATACAGTCCGCTGGATAGTTTAAAGCGCTGCGGAACGGCGTTTGCCAATGTGTCCAAAGAAACAATGCCTAAAGAAAAGCGCGGCAGTATCGGCCAGGTTAAGCCGAGCGGCTGGCAAACGGCAAAATACGATTTTGTTGACGGCAAATATCTTTATAACCGCTGTCATTTAATCGGCTATCAGCTTACGGCTGAAAATGCAAACGAACGCAATTTAATAACAGGAACGCGCTATATGAATGTGGATGGCATGCTGCCGTTTGAAAATATGGTGGCCGACTATATTAAAGAAACCGGCAACCATGTTTTATACCGTGTAACGCCGGTGTTTAACGGCAATAACCTTGTGGCGTCAGGCGTACAGATGGAGGCAATGTCCGTAGAGGATAAAGGTGCAGGCATAAGCTTTAATGTTTTTTGTTATAATGTACAGCCGGGCGTGGAAATTAACTATGCAGACGGCAAAAGCAAACTGGCAGAAGGGCAGCAAACGGCAAAAACTGCCGGCAATAAGCCAAAAGTATGCCCAACTGCCGATGATTACGCAGTACAAAGCTATGTGTTAAATAACGGCAGCAAAAAGTTCCATAAACCTGATTGCAGCGGCGCAGAAAAAATAAGCGCTAAAAATAAGGAAAACTTTAAAGGGCGGCGTGCCGAATTAATCAGCAAAGGCTATAGCCCGTGCGGAATTTGCAAGCCTTAACCGGAGGTTAATTAATGGGATTAGTAGATGATTATTTGTCGGCCTATAAAGTAGGCAAAAAAGAGCAGATGGCGGCGCGCATGGCGTTTTTTATCAGCGGGTTTGCGGTTGCCACATGGGCGCCAATGATACCGGCAGTTAAAGATAAACTGCAAATTGGCGCCGATATATTAGGCATGCTGTTATTAAGCATCGGCATCAGCGCTTTTATTTTTATGCCGCTGGCAGGTATGTTAAGCCGCAGTTATGGCTGCAAAAAGGTTCTGCGTATCGCTATTGCCGTTATGGCAGCTGATTTGATAATTTTATCACTGCTTGGCAATATTTGGGGCTTTCTGATATTTCTTGCGGTTTTTGGCGCGGCAATGGGCTGCATAGACGTTAATATGAACCTTAATGCCGTTATCGTAGAAAATGCTTCTAAAAAGCGTATGATGAGCGGCATGCACGCCTTATGGAGCGTTGGCTGCTTTGCCGGTGCTGGTTTATTCAGCCTTTTGGCCAAAGCTGGGCTTGGCATAACAGTTATTGCCGCCATACACAGCCTTATAGTAATGGTGTTTACGGTAATTTACAGCCGCCACTTTTTAAACTTTAAAGGCGCAGGCAACGAAAAACCAATCGCTGTTCCCAAAGGCATAGTAGTGTTTTTCGGCGTGCTGGCGTGCATAACATTTTTGGGCGAAGGCGCAGTTATGGACTGGAGCGGCATTTTGCTTACAGAAGTAAAAAATACCGAGCTTTCGCTTGCAGGCGTAGGCTATGCCGTTTTTTCGGTAGCAATGCTGTGTATTCGCCTTTTGGGCGATAAAATAGTAGCCGTGCTCGGCGAAGAAAAAACATTGGTTTTTGGCAGTATTATCGGCGCTATTGGCTTTTTAAGCGTTATCTTTTTGGAAAACTTTTATGCCATTCAGCTTGGGTTTGTGCTGATGGGATTAGGACTTGCCAACATAGTGCCCACAATTTATTCGCTGACAAAATACCAGAAAGTTATGCCCATTAACGCAGCTGTAACGGCAATAACCAGCATGGGTTATACCGGCGTAATTTTAGGCCCGGCAGTTTTAGGCTTTGTTGCACACGGTTTTGGCATAACGCAGGTATTTTACCTGCTGGCGGTTTTGCTTGCCGCTCAGGCCGTGGCCGTTAAATATTACTTTGCCAAAATGGGTTAGAGAATTGTTTAAAACTTTAAAGTTTAGTATAATTAAATAAACTATAACAAGGAGCGGCAAAGATTATGGGCTGTGTAATCATCAGGCAGGCAATCAGGCAGGCGAAGCGGCGTTATAACTTAAGGCCGGCACTTTGTTATGTAATAAATATTAACAATAAAATTAACGGACGCTTTGCTGTTTACGCTTAACGCAGATAGCAGGGCGTCCTTTTGTATTTTGGCGCAGGCTGTTTGAAAGGGGAAGGCTTTATGAACGATTTACTTAAAAAGATTGTGGAGTGGAATGAAGCAAATGAATATCAAAAATGTGTTGATTCCATTGAAGCCATACCGGAAGAAGAACGCGGCTATGAACTGACAGTGCTTTTGGGCAGGGCTTACAGCAATTTGGGCGTGCTTGGAGATAATAACTCTAAAGCGAACGAGGACGGCGTGGATATATTTTTGCTGGAAAAAGCCGTAAATATTTTTGAAAGCGTGCGCCTGCAAGGGCTGGATGACTGGTATTGGAACTGCCGTATGGCTTACGCCCTGTGGATGACGGCGGGACGCGAGCTGGAAGCGCTGGCCTATGCACGTAAATGGCAGCAGTTAAAGCCCGATGACGAAGACGCGGCAAATTTAATTAAAACAATTGAAGAATATATTGAAGAAAATTATCGCGAACCGGAACTTTACAGCTTTGAAGAAATGCAGAGCGTTGGAAAACATATTGAAAAATATTTCGGTAAGTACGGCAGCGTAATGCATGAATTGGCATCGCCTGATATTCACGTGGATATTTATGTTATCCCGCCACGGGCGGAACACGAATATTATACGCTGGTAACCTGCGGCATGGGTGCGCATAAAATGGAAGTGCCTGATGAGCTGAAAAACGAACAATTGGAACGTGCCGAACTTTTAATTAACCTGCCGGCCGGTTGGCAGCTTGACGAAGAATCACTAAAGGACGAAAAGTGGTACTGGCCTATACGATTTTTGAAATTTATGGCGCGCAGCCCTGTTAATAACGGAATGTATTATGATTGGGGCTCAACGCTTGAATTTGACGATATTACCAGCTTTGATGAGAGTACAAAGCTGTGTTCGGCTGTTGTTTTAAGCCCCGGTGTTTTTGGCGAAGTAAGTTATGCCTGCACGCTTCCAAATGGCGATGCAGTAAATTTTTATCAGGCAATACCGCTTTATAAAGAAGAACTTGATTATAAAGTGGAAAACGGGATGGATAAATTATTGCAAAAATGCCCGGATGAAATTTTGGAAGTCATCAATCCCAACCGTTTAAACGCTGTTACCGATGCAGAAATATTAAATTATGATGACCGCGAAATGGACTGTGCCGCAGATCATTTAAAACTGGTACAGGAACATAATCTTTCGGTTGATGAACTGGCAGTATACAGCCATATGGCGGCATACCTGCGCTGGTGCATAAACCATAATTTAATGGGCGACGTTTTTTTGCAGCAGCACGGTGACGTTGCTAAAAGTGTAAAAAGCGGCAGCCTTAATGATTTGCGTGCTTTTGTGTGTGATGAACTTGGCGGCAGGCTTATGATAATTGATTACAACTATAAAGGGGTATGTTTTGCCAACTGGTACAACACCGGCAACCGCAGCATGCCCTACGCCTTTATTAAAGATTTAAAAGCATACGCAAGAGAATATTTTAAAGGGCAAATGCCTTGCCCAGAAGAAGCGGTATACCTGCTTTTGCCTTGGGGTGACGAATATTGCCGGGCTGTTGAAAAAATTATTGAAGGACGTTTTGCCGAATGGCAAAAACTGTGCGGAGAAGAAAATGCTGTGCAGCCGTTTATTGATGAAAGCAATTTTAAAGAACTGCTGCCAGACTGGCAGGGAGCACGGCATTGCCGTATAAGCAAACGGATTATAAAAGACGGCTGTACGGTAGGCTTTTGCTGCCGGGAAGAGCCTGACAGCGACGATACAGGCTGGGACAGCGGCTGGTATTTTGAAGCAGGTGACGAAGATGAAGTTTATGCCGGTGAAGATGCAGAGTATGGCATTTACGATTTAAATACTATCTGCAATTTATATCCGGAGCTTTTACCTTTGTTAAACAGCCCTTATGGTACTGCTTTTGAGCGCAACAAAAGGGGCAGGCTGGTACAGATAAAGGACGAAGAGGAATAAAATGGATAAGGCTTTGACTGATTTTATAACCGAATACCGTGATTACATAACACTTTTTACAGGCATTGTGCTTGCTGTTGGAGCGGTGAAAAACTGGAACTGGCTGTGTAACCCGGTCGGCAAGCCGGATGCACAGCTTTTAAGCCGCGGCATGTACCGGCTTATTTTTGGCGCGCTTGGTTTAATACTTATATTTTGCGGTGCAATGATGATATTTGGATGAATGAATAGGTATTTTTTATAAAACAGCTTGCAGAAAATACTACTATATAGTATAATCCTGGATAGGAGGAATATAGATGGAAATTAAAGGCGGCAATTATGTTTCGCAGATTAAAAGGCTTAGCGACAGAATTTTAGAGCAGATTTTAGCGGAGAAAAACATTGATGCTTTTAACGGCGCGCAAGGGCGTATTTTATATGTTTTGTGGAGCAGGGACGGTATTTCTCTGCGCGAATTGGCAGATAAAACAGGTCTTGCACCAACAACGCTTACAAGTATGGTTGACCGTATGGAGAAGGCAGGGCTTGTGTGCCGTATGCCCGATAAAAACGACCGCCGCAAAACCTTGCTGGCGCTTACCGCCAAGGCTAAAAATCTGGAGCAGGATTATAAAGCGGTATCCGATAAAATGTCCGAAATTTTTTACAAAGGCTTTTCTGATGAAGAAATCCGCAATTGCGAGGCAATGCTTGCCAGAATTTTAGACAATATGAAAAAATTAGGTTAAACCTCCGATTGTTTACTGGAAAGGATGATTTATTATGACTAATGAATTAAGAACTTACCTTACTGAACAGGTAAACGCTTTAAAAAACGCACCTTCCTGCTGTGCAGAAGCCAAAGCAGTTTGCGCTGAATGGCTGGAAGCAGTTGGTACTGATAAAGAAGCAGAAATGACCAAAAAGCTTATTGCTGAAGTTGAAGCAGACATTATGCCTGTTGACGGTTTAATTGCTTTTGCAGGCAGCGAAGCAGGCGTTAAAGTTTTTGGCGAAGAAATGGCTAAAAACGTACTTGCCCATGCCGAAGAAATTAAAAAGAACGGCGCAAAATTCTGCGATTGCCCGGCCTGCACTGCCTGTGCTGCCATTATCGCCAAAAAAGCTGAACTGTAATTTAACAGCGTAAATAGTAAAACAGCACTCCGAAAGTAAAATTACTTTTGAAGTGCTGTTTGCTTTTACGTTGCTTTATTTTTATTTTACGCTTTCGGCTCTTTCCAAAAAGCCACGGATAATATCGCAGGATTTGGCGAATTTTTCTTTTTCACTTTCGTCAAGTTCTACTTCTAAAATTTGTTCAAGGCCGTTTTTGCCGATAACGCAGGGCACGCCGGCGGCAACGTCTTTTTGCCCGTATTCACCGTTAAGTGCTGTGGAGCAGGGCCAGATAAGTTTCTGGTCATGGAAAATTGCTTTTATAAGCATTACGGCAACATTGGCAATGCCAAATTCGGTACAGCCCTTGCCGTCAACTTCAATATCACCGGCGCGTTTAACCTGTTCCTGCAAATCATCAAGGTTGAGTGCGGTAAGCCTTGGGCTATTTTCGCGCATCTGCAAAAACGGAGTGCCGTTAATAAATATGCGCGACCATACGATAAAGCTGCTGTTGCCATGTACGAAAGTGAACAAGGGCAAGGACTCCTTGCGCAATTCCATCTTCAGCGAGGCACCGCTCAGCACATCAACCAACAGAGGATCGCGGAACTTTTCACTCAGATACGAATAAGCTCCCACACCAGACATCGGAGAAAGCAGGTCTGCCTCACCGGCCGACATGCCCGGGGACAGGAACCGCTCTTCTCCGGCGCGGCGCAACAGAGAAGCATACTCGCAAAGCGCACTCCGTTCTGCCGGAAAGTCTTCAGCCAGCATCCGGGCAAACTCATCGAATCCCTCCGCAAACACAAAGTTCCTTCCCCCGACAGATATCCGGTCGAAACAGAAGTCAAGGCGTTTCCAAGGCAGATCAAGCAACCCGAGGTAACGAAACGGAGCGTAAAGCGACTGACCTTCGCCAAGCCCTCCCACATAGTGGAATCCTGTGTCGTACCACATTCCCCTGCGGCAATAGCTCTGCATGCAGCCTCCTGCCTGCGCCCCTTTCTCGAGCACAAGCACACTCAGCCCGCTCCGAGAGAGAATGGAGGCGCACTCCAGGCCGCCCAGACCGCTTCCGACAACTATCACATCATACTTCATAGTTCATGCTTCCGCAATCCTTTTTTTCACAGGTCCACTGCCATGCTGCCCCGGTATTCCATATAGGTCTTTTCTTCATCCTCCAGCAAAGCAGACACGGCATACCCTTCGTCCGTCTTCTCCAGACTGACCGTCAGCTTCAGTTCCGAACAGCTTAAAGGATCGGAAACAGCCGTCAGCCTGCATTGCTTGACAGAGGAAATAAACACCTTTACACCGACAAGTTTCATGACACACTCTCTGAGCATTTCGATGTGGCATACACCGGGACACACCGGATTGCCGGGGAAATGCCCCTGCAGGAAAAATTCATCCCCTCGGATGGTTTTTTTGCCGTAAGCCTTGCCCTCTCTCAGTTCTGCCTCATCAATCAGAAGCATGTGATCTCTATGGGGCAGGATTTTTTTGATTTCTTCCTGATTCATCAGTTTTCCTCC
>ENA-OPVK01001368-OPVK01001368.1-human-gut-metagenome-genome-assembly--contig:-NODE-1368-length-14691-cov-2.435365_pt1 | contig 14691 bp, 9 predicted proteins | sample MGYA00241495_ERZ501982 | MGnify/ENA primary metagenome ERZ501982 (study PRJEB25962, sample SAMEA2042002) | human gut metagenome | biome: human gut; feature: human-associated habitat; material: faeces...
GGAGGTTAATGCCTTTCTATTGAATTGTCTTTGCTTTTTGCTCCTGCTTCGATTTTATGTGCAACACTCCCGTAATGCTACGGGACACGGCAGAGGAGGAGGGGAAATACTTTTAACGAATATCTTAACTCTTCAATATATATCTTTTGGGGTGGTGGGAGCTTGAACATCTATTAAACTAAAACGGGCAGGGAGCTGTTCTTTTTGGATAGATGGGGATTTTAATGTCCCGGTTTGTATGGAATGGAAGATATTTGTGTATATTTGATTTTTCGAATATAGGATATGACTCGATGTGAGGAATAGGAATATCGGTTTTGTCTTGTTTCTATTTTTCCCTTGTCGGGTTTTGAGGTAGGAAATCGAATAAAGAAAATTAAATTTTGAAGATATGAGAACATTATTATTGTCTTTTGCAATCGTGGGATTACTGTGCGGTTGTTCGTCCAAGTCGGATTATGGTGAAGCTAGGGGAATTGTATGTGATGCTACCATGAATACGGTTACTATTGTTACCGACGACAATGACACGTTGTCGTTCAGTACGGTCGCTACCGATAAAAGCGGGGTCGACGGATTGCTGCTGGGCGATACGGCCGAGATTACTTACCGGGGAAAGTATGAAAAGGGAATGGGGGCTTTGAAAATGGTGTCTTATCCGCAAAGAGCGTTACTCGGTGGCGACCGAGACGAGCATGGTTGCATAGGCTCTGCCGGATATGTGTGGAGTGAGGTGTCGCAGGATTGTATACGGGTGTTCGAGAAGGGTATCCGCACGGAGTCGGTTCGAGGGGATAACCGTTCGGTCTATATCGTCTTTTCTCCCGATTCGTCCCAAGTGGAATTGTTTTTCTCCGACGGGCAACCGAATGAGATTTTGGAGCGGCGGACGTTGCCTTCGGGTGGTTTTGCTTGGAATGTGGAGGACGACGATACGAAGAATGTGCGTTTCATAAATGGTTTGTGGACGATCGAACAGCGGGGTGAGGTCATATATTGGGAAGATAGTGCAGCTGCCGACTCGTCGTTGGGCGATTGGCAGGGGCGGACTTATGAGGGGGTACTGCCGGCAGCCGATACACCGGGTATACGTTACACTCTGACGGTGCGTAATCGCGAGTATAGCGGGGACGGGACATTCGTGCTTGCAATGACTTATTTGGAGGCCGAAAACGGGAAGGACGAGACCGTGACTTATACCGGTAGGCGGTTCACTCAACGCGGTTCGGCCGATGACAAGGATGCCGTAGTGTGGCAACTGGTTGCCGACGATGGTACTGTTTTTAATTTCCTTGTGTCAAAAGAGGGTACAAGTCTTACTTTGTTGAATGATAAATTTGAGAAGCCGCAGAGCGGATTGAATTATACGCTTCGGTTGGTGCAGTGATGAATCGGGCTTCATGCCCGATAAAGACGGAATCCCTTTTTCCCGTTTTTATTCAACCCCTCTCCTCAGAAACAACAGTTTCTGAGGTATATTGCTCCGCAACACAGGGGAGAAGTGTTAATGCCTTTCTATTGAATTGTCTTTGCTTTTTGCCTCCTGTTTCGATTTTATGTGCGACGCCCTGTAATACGGGACACGGCTGGGGGAAAGGGGGAATAACCAACTAATGTCTCATTGCATGTACAAAAGGGGGCAATGATTTTTTATCATGCTCTCTTTTTGTTTTATTATATTCTTCTTTAAATATTGTTGAAATATGAAAAGTTCGTTATCTTAGCGACACTTAAACTTGTGCGATGAGGCGATTGAAAATATACGAGGAGAATCCCAACGCTACGGAGATAGGAAAAGCGGTGGAGGTGTTGCGCGAAGGGGGTATTGTGATTTATCCTACCGATACGATTTATGCGTTGGGCTGCGATGCTTTGAACGTGCGTGCTGTGGAGCGGATTTGCCGGATTAAGGGAATCAATCCTCAAAAAGTCAATCTGTCGATTATTTGTCGGGAATTGAGTTGGGTGAGTGAATATGCCAAACTGAATAATTTGTATTTCAAGCTGTTGAAACGTAATTTGCCGGGGGCTTTCACTTTTATATTGCCTACGAGCTCGTCCCTGCCTAAGATTTATAAAAACCGCAAGACGGTGGGGGTGCGTATTCCCGACCATGCCATTACGTTGGCGTTGGTCGAGGCGTTGGGCAATCCGTTATTGACGACGTCGGTGTCTGTTGACGATGAGGAGCCTGAATATGGGACGGATCCGGAGTTGATAGCTGAACGTTATGAATCGGTCGCCGATTTGATTATCGACGGAGGCGAGGGCGGTACGATACCGTCGACTACGGTCGATTGTACGGGAGACGAGCCTGTGGTATTGCGCGAAGGTAAGGGCGATTTGCAAGAATAATCTATGTGGATTTGTTAATTTGTTGGCTATTAGATGTATAGCTGTTTTTAAATTTTGCTTAAAAGAATATGCAAAGTTTATACAATTTTAATTGAGGAAATTTTTCCATAATATGGAAATAGTTGTAAATTTGCGAAACATAGAGAACAAGAAAGGTATTATCATATATTAATTTTAAAATCAAACAATTATGTCAAAAGTATCGGTTATCGGAGCTGGAAACGTTGGCGCTACTTGTGCAAACGTGTTAGCATTCAGAGAAATTGCAGACGAAGTCGTTTTGCTCGATATTAAAGAAGGTGTATCGGAAGGCAAGGCTATGGATATGATGCAGGCTGCTGTAACGGCAGGTTTCGCATCGCGTATCAAAGGTGTGACCAACAACTATGAGGCTACCGCCAATTCGGATATGGTTGTTATCACTTCGGGTATTCCCCGTAAACCGGGTATGACTCGCGAGGAGTTGATCGGAGTGAATGCCGGCATTGTGAAGTCGGTCGTAGAGAATGTTTTGAAATATTCTCCCAATGCTGTTATCTTGTGTGTAAGTAACCCGATGGATACGATGACTTATTTGATTCATAAAGTATCAGGTCTTCCCAAAAACCGCATTATCGGTATGGGTGGCGCTTTGGACAGCTCTCGTTTCAAATATTATCTGAGTCAAGCGTTGAATGCCAATCTGTCGGAAGTAGAAGGTTTCGTAATCGGTGGTCACGGCGACACGACTATGATTCCTGTTACTCGTTTCGCTACTTACAAGGGTATTCCCGTTACCGAATTCCTGAGCGAAGAGGCTTTGCAAAAAGTCGCTGCCGACACGATGGTGGGTGGCGCTACATTGACCGGATTGCTGGGAACGTCGGCATGGTATGCTCCGGGTGCTGCTGCCGCTTCGGTGGTAGAGGCCGTATTGGGCGACCAGAAACGTATGGTTCCTTGCAGCGCTTTGCTGGAAGGCGAGTACGGGGAGAAAGACCTCTGCATAGGCGTACCTTGTGTATTGGGTAAAAACGGTATTGAAAAAGTGGTTGAGTTGAAATTGAACGCTGCCGAGAAAGAGGCATTTGCCAAGAGTGCTGCTGCCGTTCATAAAACTAATGCTGCTCTTGCCGACGCTTTGAAATAAAATTCGATCTATTTGATATAGAATGCCGCTCGATATGAACGTATATCGGGCGGCATTTTTTTGCATGATTTCGAAAGGGATACTCTTATATCGCTTTACGACACCCCGTAATGCTGCGGGGTACGGCAGAGGAGGAGTGTAGAAATCTTTTGACACTATCATTCTTCTGTTTTTTAATCCCTCCGTCACTTCGTGCCACCTCCCCTATCGCACATACGTGCGCAGAGGAGGAGGTTAATGCCTTTCTATTGAATTGTCTTTGCTCCTGCTTCGATTTTGGTGCAACATCTCGTGATGCTGTGGGGAAGAAGTGTAAAATCTATCTTTCTACCCCAAATGGAGAATACCCCTTAACTCCTTCACCTATACCTTGTGGTATTGTAGGGCATTCACACACTCCTCCTCTGTGTTTTGCAACGCAAAATATAGGGGAGGTGGCACGTAGTGCCGGAGGGGTTAGAAAATACCGGCAGCGGTAGTGATAGGTTTGAGCCTCTTCTCCCTCGGTGTCTCAGTAAGGAAATATAGGCGGAGTGTCCGAAAAAATCTTTTGACAACATCGCTCCACTGTTTTTAACCCCTCTGCTCTTCGGATATCTGCCCTATCGTACATACGTGCGCAGAGGAGGAGGTTAATGCCTTTCTATTGAATTGTCTTTGCTTTTTGCTCCTGCTTCGATTTATGTGCAACACCTCGTGGTGCTGTGGGGGAGAAGTGTAAAATCTATTCTTTCATCTCAAAAGGAGAATGCCCTTTAACTCCCTCATCTATACCCTGCGGTATTGTAGAGCTTTCACACACTCCTCCCCTGTGTTTTGCAACGCAAAATATAGGGGAGGTGGTACGTAGTGCCGGAGGGGTTAGATTTTATTAAGAATCTATTAAACAGTGCTTTCAACCCCTTACCGAAGAGTCTGAAATGTGGTTGTCGGACAAGAAATTCATCGCTAAACTTTATCGCTAATCTCCTTTGATTTCTTGCCGAATCCCTTCAATGCTTTTTATTCAGTTTACTGTATCATCACTTTCTGTACAATGCGTTCGCCCCGGTCGTTCGATAGGGTGACGATATACGCTCCGGGCGATAGGGGGGCGGTGGGAATCGTTACTCCTTCCGCTTCGCTGTCCAAGTAGGCACACCACGCCAATCGGCCGGTCATCTCGGTGAGCTCGGCCAATCGATAGCCTGTGCCCGGCAAGGTCACAATCAGGGCATCGGGGGTACGGGCGATACGCAAGGCTTCGATTTGTGTATCTAAGACCGACGACGTGCAAGGCTCCAACAAGTCATGTATAAAATAGTTATCCAAGTAAGAGATTTTGTCGCCAATTCGTTGGTAGTATAGCTTATCGCCGCAGTCCATTCCGCAACTTGGCTCGAACGAGTGCAGGGGAAGACGGTTTTCCGTTCCCAATCCCTCTATCCATGTATCATATCCTCTCAAATATATGCGTTTGCGTAATTTACCGCCTATCTCAAATGTGTCGGTATTCACGACCGGTATTTTTAGTTTCTCGCCCGACGGGTTAAGGGGCGATGCGGATTCAATGGTAATTGTATCGCCTTTCTCCAAAGTGAAGTCATACCATAGCCACTCTTTTTCTCCGTCCAAGAGGTAGACTTTTTTGTCCTCTTCGCGAATGAGAGCGATCTCCGTGCCGGAAGCGTAGTCGCAACTTTTCGATTCGACGAACTGTTTATAGATTTTTCCGTTTACAGCTTTTTCTCCTGTTATGTAGTAATGTGCAAATACGTCGATGTCCCAGATGTAACGGTCCTCCGGGTCGTGGTGATAAAATCCGAAATTGCAATCTTTCACGTAAGGGTCATATGCATAGGTGTCGCCACAAGCCCCCTTGTTCCCGTACTCATATTCGCCGGTGACAAGATTTTTCACATAGGACAAATATATCCAGACATTGCAATCTGGAACACATGGCGCTATGGTGAAGGCGGCGACCAGCCAATCATTTTTCAAACCGCCGATCCCTTCTATTACGTCATGAATAAGATATTCTAACCTTTTACGATAGGTCGAACCCACTTGTATTGTATCTACATAGCGGACATCTATCTGCATATAATCCAAAGCCGAACGGCTATATAAGATAGACATATCTCCTTTTTCAAGAGAAAAGTCATAGATTAATCGTTCTTCACGGTTATCGCCGGTTATTTCCCGATAGTACACTTTTTTGTCATTTTCCCTTACTACCACGTAGCAGGGGGTATTCTTTTGCAATCCGCAGGTCGTGTACCTATAAAATTTTTTATATGTCGTTCCATCGATTATCGTGTCGCCTTTTATCTGACAGCGGTAGTCGCCCAGATCGCCGGTGTATCCCCATTCCACCCCTTCACGAACCAAAGGGACATATTCATATTTATCATCTAAATTATCATTCGGTCTTTGCCATTCGTTTTTACCGGTGGCAGTATTTTTTACGTATTCGAGTTTATTCTTGGTCTTTTCGTCAAACTCCGAAGTGATTTGATAGAACGGATACAAAATGTTATATCCGGTTTCGGTACTTCCGATTCCCTCGATACATTCTCCTCTTTGGTTTTCCAGTTTTATCATTTTCCTGTATTTCCCGTTTACTAAAATAGAATCGAGGCTTTCTACTTTCATGCCGAAATACCCCGGTTCTGTATGCCATGCCTGCATAATGTCGCCTACTTGTTTTACATTAAAATCATAAATGGGAACTTCTTCGGCATCTTTCGAGTACAAGCGATAAACAACCTTATTCTCTTCCCGGGCATAACCTGCAATTTTATAACTATCCGGATAATCACGGCTACTATTCCCCAGTTGCTTATATACTTTACCATTTATAATTTCCTCGCCAATGAACCGATAAATCTCACCATTTTTATACCCCCACTCTATTCCCTCCCGTACCAAAGGGACATACTCGTATTCCTGTGCTTGCAAGACGCTACCGCTCCATACTATCGACACGGCAATCAACAATAATAGTCTTTTCATATTTCGGTTCCTCCCTATATTATTTAAATTCTACATTTGCCCCAATTTTTGCTTCGAAGCCTTTTTGTATCATTATCTCTCCCCCGGCATCGATTCGCAACGAGCCACCGCGCTCCACTGTTCCACCGGAGATTGTTACATTTCCTTTACACTCGATTATCAATGTCGCACCGTTCTCTATGATTACCCCTTCGTCTATCCATACATCTCCACCGGATTCCAACGTGAGAGTTCCCGATTTTAAAACAACGTCTCCCTCCGTCCGGTTCGTATCTACCGCTTGGCCGATGTGGACGTTGTTCACGTGTAAATATTGTGAAGAACGTAGCGTGTCGTTTTGCAGGTATAGCGGGGCAATGTATGGTATGGCATTGTGCTTGTAAACCGTCACTACACTGTTGGGAGAGACTTCGTTGAAGGTTACGCTTGCTCCCGTCACAGTTTTTATTTCGGGTAATCCGTTTATTCCAGAGGTTATTGCCACTTTACTGCCGTTCAGTCCGTTACCGGCCACTGTAATCGAACTGTTCGAACGTGCAACCGAGATATCATCATATACCGAAGGGATATCGGTCCACATCTCGAATTCGGGACAGCCGATTAAACTGTGGGTCAAACTACACCAACGTGAATATTTGTTATACGCAAAACTTACTTTTGAAAAAGCCTCCGCTACACCTATTTGATTATTACCTTCTTTTATTTGTTCTACGAATTTTTTTTCTAATCTTACAGAGGAACCAATCCAACCGCTTCGAGTATTACCCAAAAAGGCAGGACCTCCATATAAGCCGGCTACCGTAAAGGAACTGCCTATGTTATATGTTACATTATATTGTTCATATATGTCGAATGGTGTCACATCGCAGGCTGTTGAGTAGGCTATGGCCGGATAGTCTTGATTCGTTAAATTATTTAATCCATTGCTTTCTTCAAAAACATGATGACAAGTTACCCCTTGTACTGCAAGAATCCCCCAATAAGGATATTCATGGTTTTTATGAGACTTTGTACCGATACCGCCGGGATTACCGTGTCCATGCCAACTGAAAAAACCGTATCTCTCATTCATTTCCGTTATTACTTCCGAACCGCTCGGAAATGTAGGATTTTCCGTATTATATGAAGGTTTTTCTTCAAAAATAGTATATTGCGGGAAAATCGGGCTAAAATTAGAAGATACAGAATCCGCTTCATGTATACCTTGTAATTCATCACATTGATGATAAAAATCCTTTTGCAGATAACTGTAATCGCCATTGCCGGGGTTGCGCTCATACCGTATCAGTTTTTCGGTATAGTTTGCAATCTCCTGCCGATTGGTGCATAACAATCTACCCACAAAAATCTCCGGAGCATAGTCCATAGTATACATTTCACTACTTTCAAATTCCCCATACAAAGAATCTCCATCGACATTCCAATTTCCATTAAAATCACTAAAATACAAATCAGAAGGAATAGGCCAATCAACATAAATACTAGAATCTTGATTTTGTGAATCCTTTATTGTTATGCTCCGTCTTCCCGTTCCATATCGAATGGGCAATACGGTATAATCGCCCGCTAACAAGGCGTAGCGGAGAGAGCCGGAGTCGTAGGTATATTTCAGATAGGCTCGCAGTTTACCGGCATCATCGTCGATGTTAGAGACCAAATCGCCCCCTTGAAAATCGGGACACGCTAAGATATCCTCGATACAAACTACTCCTGCCGAGTATCCTTTTTGCCGTTTCCACCCGATGAGGCGATCGAAAGCCGGAGCTAATTCCCGATTTGTCACAACGGTATATTCGAAGTCGGGTAAAGTAGTAACTGTCCGGGACGAGGCTGAACGGGTCGCTGTCGCAGGGGCGAACCCATCGACCTGAGCGGGGTTGACGACTATCCGTTTCGCCTCCTCTCTTCCCCATCGAACGTTATTTCTGCCGGTTGCTCTGCGGGATATCGCCCGAAGGCGCGATGGGTTTTCGGAACCTGCGTTTTTCACCGAATAATCGAGACGAACGGTCACGGAATTACGAAAGAGGATTTCACCATCGGTCGGAGCGTAACTTATCGGCCATACAGCAACGGTGACGATGTGGTTGTCACCGTCGAGAAATCCTTCGTCTACCACTTGTACCGGAACAGCCGGCCAATATCGGTTGTTGCTATATACCGTGCTGTCGGGGGAAACGAACAGTTGCTCGCTTGTATTCCTGTCGGAGGGAATAGGCGGCTGGGTCGGATAAACCGGTAGCGTATACCGAGTCGCAGTTGTGGTCTCTCCCGTAACGGAAACCGTGAAATCGGTAGCATCGCAAGGAACGGAAAATCGCAAATAGTGTACAGGCAGCTCGGGCGTACCGGCTGCGGACTGTGTCCACAAGTCGGGATATCTGAGTCGAAGGTAAGAGTCGCCATTTTCACTAACCGTGTCGGTTGTCAAAAGGTGTTGGTCGAATGTCGCCGTATAGCTGATTTGCGCATTGGCTGCCGAGATGGAGAGGGCAAACAACAGGGCGACGACCGTATGCCTCAATCGTGATATTATCGGTTTCATGAGTGTTGCCTCTATTTGGTCAATATCATACGTTTACTGTCTATCTCTTTCCCATCGGCCACGAGGGAGTAGATGTACATTCCTGCCGAGAGCTCCGAGCCTTGCAAGGTTACTTTTCCTTCACCTCGGTCGGCGATTTCCATGCGGCGTATCTGCTCGCCTTGCAGATTGTAGATATATAGATCGGCCTGTTGTGTCTCGTAGGGTAGGGCAAAACGTATGACGGTGGTTGCACTGAACGGATTGGGATTGTTCTGATAGAGGGCGGGAACAATAGCACTTTCCGACTCGACTGCGGTATTGCGTCGCTCGGACTTGCGGAGTGCGCCGCCTATGGGTGTTCCGTCCCGCAAGGCTGCCAGATCTTTTTGCAATTCGGTGATGACAGTTTCTTGCGAGTCGACTTTTGCCTGTATTTCATTTAAGGAGTTAACAATCAGTGGAATCATGCCTATATAGTCGACATACATGTATCCTGCTGAATCGGTACGCACTAATTCTGGATAAACCTCTTTTACCTCTTGTGCCAAGAATCCGAAATGGGTACGGGCATTTTCTTTTTTGTTTATTTTTATGTTGTTTGTTCCGGCAGGAGTTTCCTTGTTCAACTGATAACTGATTCCCGAGAGTCGGAGTAATCCCGAGAGTGTGTTGTTTAGCGGTTGTATGTTTTTTTTGAAACGACTGTCAGATGGTGAATAAAAATAACCGATAACATCAACATTTAAGAATTGTATCATCGAACCATAATTGGCATTGTCATAGAGAACTACGTCTCCCTCGGAACTTGAAAAGCAGAATCCTTCACGGCCATATAAATGGAATAACGATGGATTTTCCGAAGTTATATATCGTCCGATATAAACATCATTTACAGGGTTACTTACCGAATTATAAAATGAAATACGGGCAGGGGCTTTTTCGTTTTTGGGGAAAAGGTTCAAAGTAGAGGAGCCCATAGAATTTGAACCATATCCACCTATTGAAATTTGTCCATCGTTTTGGATTTTCATTTGTCCCATTACGCAGAAAGAAAAACTGTATACTGCTATTACAAAAAAGAGGCGATTTGTTTTCATGATATTTTCGATTAAGTATTAAATTTTAGTTTATTCCAATGAGGTTATTTCGTTTAGAAACGATGTAAATATAATTGATTTATTTTTGATTTATTGTGTTTTTTATTATGAAAATATATGTTGTTAACAATAATTATATATAGAACTTTTAAGGGAGAGTATTGTGTATTTAGGAGTTGTGATTGTAGGGTTTACCCTCTTGCCTTGCGGGTACTCCACACCTATATATTGTGTGGCAAAACATAGGGGAGGAGGGTGAGATGTATTTCCCTTTCGCTTCTGCTCCGATTCTATATGTGACACCCCGTAATGCTGCGGGGTACGGCAGGGGGAGAAGTGAAAATCTATCTTTATGCCGAAACGAGAAGTACCACTTTCAATTCTCTCCCCTCCTTATCTCATTTGTGATGAGCTGTGGGAGAGGGGGAGGTCTCATTCTGTTTTCGTTATTGAGGGATTGGAAGTAAAGATAATTCTTACTGATTTCTTATTGTGTCGAGGTGGTGGGGCTGTTGCGGTGTTATGAAAAAAGCGAGGCCGCCCTAAAAGTTTTATGGACGATCTCGCTTCGCTGCTCCGCATGAGCGGTTGTCTTGTTGTGGACAGCCGTTTGAAATTTTTTCAAACGGTTGTGTTTTACGTTTTTATATTTCGTGTTTTTTCCCGAATGTGAAATTTATGCCGAAACAGAAATTGGCTCGGGCATGATTGATGGGAATGAACTGTTTGGAATATTTGGTGGCAAAATAGTCTGTGCCGAAAAACAGGTTGAAGCCGGGTGCGCATACGTTGAGAATGGCTCCCACGGAGCTACCCATATTGGAAACGGAGCCGTTGAGGGTGATGTGGAGCGCCGATAACGGGCGGAAGTTCACGGCGGCCATACCTTCGGCATAGGTGCGATGTCCGCCGAAGCGAGTCGTGGAAAGTAGTCCGAAAGAGATGTGATTGTCCAGAATGCTATATTCTGCGCCAATGCGCATGGTCGTGCGTAACGAATTGGTAACGGATTGGCTATCGGATTTATAGAATTTTGCCAGCGCTTCCAAATCGTCTCCTAACTCGTCGGCTTTATCGTCGAACGGGTTGTTTCCTTCTTCGTCGTCTTCGGCTCCGATATTGTCGAATCCTGTGTATCGGAATTCTTTGGTGGGATCGGTTTCTCCACGAGTGAGGTTGTTCCATTGCATGAATCCGATGTCGGTAAGGGCCGCAGATAAGGTGAGGTTATCGATCAGCTCGTAAGTCGCCCCTAAATCGAATCCCAGTCCGAAGCCTGCCACACCGAAATCTCCGGTGTCGTAGTCGGTGATTTCTCCGGTCTCGGGATCGGTCTCTAATTTCAGGAGGGAAGAGGCTTGTATATGTCCGGCTTGTTTGATGAACCATTCGTCTTGGGACATGGATATATCCATGCGATCTATCCTTGCTTCGGCATGTGCCGCACCTACCAGCACTTTTACTTTGGCTCCAACTCCCAATTTGTCGTTAATGTCCCGAGCGTGTCCTAATGCGAGTTCCACGTAATTGTCGGTCGAAACCGTGATGTTACTCATGTCGTAACGGGTAATCCCGGTTTCTTTTTGTCCGGTTTTGAGAAATTGGAATATTTCTTTGGGCATATATGCTCCCGAATAACTTTTGAGGGCGAGGTTGAACGTGTTTTGTCCACCCCATGCCCAGAATCCAAAAGAGATGATGTCTAATCCCAAATCGAGTTCGACGGTATTGTTGGGAGTGAGTTTGCCGAGAAAGTCGTCGGCGGGGACACTGGGGTGGAGGAATGTGACCAATTCGTTGCCTCTCGGATAGAGGAATGTCCCGAGTCCTAAATTGGAGTTCACTCCTAAATAGAAATTGCCGAGTGCAGGAAAACTGACGTATCCGTTGGGCGTTTTCAGGGCCGGATTAAGCTGGTTGCGTTTCGTCATCTTTTCCATGAAATAGGAAGAGTTGAGCGTTTGAGCCGACAATCCCATTGTCAAAGCGATGCCTATGCATACGCTCAGTATGTATTTTATATTGTGTTTCATTGCTTTCTGGTTTTAATCTATTACAAATCGTCTAAATCCATTTGTGCTCCATCGGGAAGTTTCGCCGACATGTGCACAACGATGAATTGGTCGGGGCGGAGGGTGACATCGTTATTGCCGTCACTGTTGACTCCTTCGATTTTTATCGATAGTTTGTCGAGTTCTTGAAGGGCTTTATCACGCTCTTCTTTGATGGTGATTTTTACGGCTGTGGATTGTATCGTGCCGTTTCCATTCGGAGCCGCTTCGATTTTTACGGATTCGGGTAACGTAATGCCAGATATAATTTCCCCGGCTTCGTTGCGAGGTTCGACAGAAAGCGTGAGATCCACGGGAATGGCGTTGTCGACAACGGCAGAGATTTCGAGGTGTTTGACTTTATCGGTGATATCGGCCAAGTCGCTGCTGAGGTCTTCTATCGTGTCGTTATAGAAAATTCGAAGGTTTTCAAATTCTAACGGGACGTTTATGTCGTAATCTATGTTTATGTTGTAATCATTTTTTCCTAATGAGATGGCTTGGTCGTCGTTTTCACTTTCCACTTCTACTTCGGTTACTTCTATGTCGATCTTGTCGGGAATCGTGTGGAGCAAGGCCGTGAGGGAGCCCGATGTGATTTCGGGAGAGTTCTTGGTGATCGTGAAGTCGCTTTTTTGTCCTCCGGCTATTTTTAATGCCAGACTCACCACGTTGTCATTTACCACGTCTCCGTTTTCGTTCAACGGTGAAATTCGGAATTTCGTGGATATAGGCGCTTCGATGGGGTTCTGTACAGAGAGGTCGAGAGAAAGATCTTTTACTTCCAATGCTGTTCCTTCTTCTTTGAGGAAATCGGGCAGGTCGGACAGGGATACCGATGTATTTATGTCTACATTGGGCACTATGGTTCCTGCGACTTTATCCACCCGTATTTGCGGAGTCGGCAAAGTGAGATTGGGCTGGATATTGATTGTCGTATTTTCGAGATCGTCGGCTCCTACGGTTTGTTTGTCGGCATAAATTTTTCCATTGATTGCAATTTCGTCGGTCAGAATCAAAGTCCCGTTTTCTACTATGGGATTTGAGAATCCATAGACGGTAATGGGAATGGATATTTTACCGCTACCTTGACTTAGTTCGACTGTCTTGGAGATGAAAATGGAAGAGCCGTCGCGAACGATTTCGTTACTAGCTTCTATGTCGAAATCGAGGACCTGAGGAAATTTCAATTCGACACCCACTAAGTAAAGTCGAGGTAAGAAAACGGGCATTCCCGATATTGTAATGTCGAGTGTCGTGTGAAGTGTTTGTCCGTTATTATCAGTGACTTTTATACTTTTTACCGCTTTTACCTCTGTCGGTATTTCGGTGTTGATGTTGAAGTTCTCTGTCGTGTGTATATCTGCTTCGAATTCCACTTCTATATCCGGGACTTCCAATCCGGGTATATCGGGTATTTCACCGGTCTGGGTTTCGAAACGTCTTGTATAAGGCATAAAGTCGGGAGCGAAGTCGTCTATCACGACGGGATCGATAGCGTCGATATTTTCGGAAATATTATCCGCTTTGTTAATTACGTATTTTCCGTCGATGACATGGAGAACGTCCCCTTCTTCAATCATACGGCTGAGCCGTATCGTGTCGGTTTTGCCGATGGGCAAACTCAGATTACCTCCTACACTGATTTCCAAATTGATGTCTTTGTTTAAGTCATAATCGTTATCGATACACGAGAAAAGACCTAACAGTAACCCGGAAATCAAGCTACTTGTAGCAAATTTTGTAAATTTCATAAAGTGTATTAAATCGATAGTTTATTATATTTTAACATATTAACCCCTTTCTTTCCGTCGCAAATGTATCGCTTTTTTCTCAATATTCTATATATTTTTACAGAAAATAGTTATTATATTCTATTTATAGAATATTCGTAAATTTTTGATAGCCCTTTCACTGTCTGGTTTTTACTCTTTTCCTCTGTGCTGTGTTAGCGGTATGGGGAGGGGTGGAAAGGGGGCATAAGATTTTTGACTTGTAAGGTTTAATCCTGTCACTACCGTTGCCGGTATTTTCTAACCCCTCCGTCCTTGCGGACACCTCCCCTATATTTTGCTGAACAAAACACCCCGTAATACTACGGGACACGGCAAGGGAGGAGTTTAAAAGTAGCCCTCTATTCATTGCAGATAGGCAGTGGAGTGTCACCTCCTCTATATTTTGCCGGGTAAAACACCCCGCAATGCTATGGGGCACGGCATAGGAGGAGGTTTAACCTTGTCACTACCGTTGCCGGTATTTTCTAACCCCTCCGTCACTACGTGCCACCTCCCCTATATTTTGCAGGACAAAACACCCCGTAATACTACGGGGCACGGCAAGGGAGGAGTTTTAAGTATCTCCGATAATGGGGACTGAAATACTCCGTAAAACTATGGGAAACGGCAGGGGGAGAGAATAAAAATATCACTGCGAATGTTCTTTTTCCTCCCTACCTGCGACAAGAGTTAAAAGACTATTCCCACTAAGAAGCTGTTTTAAATTTATTGAGAAATAATATTATCATTTCAAGCAGGTATG
>ENA-OPVK01001370-OPVK01001370.1-human-gut-metagenome-genome-assembly--contig:-NODE-1370-length-14676-cov-5.277478_pt1 | contig 14676 bp, 10 predicted proteins | sample MGYA00241495_ERZ501982 | MGnify/ENA primary metagenome ERZ501982 (study PRJEB25962, sample SAMEA2042002) | human gut metagenome | biome: human gut; feature: human-associated habitat; material: faeces...
CACCTGCACCTGCCGCCCCGGGCCAAAGTACAGCTCAAACTGCTCCAGTGCCGCGCAGTACCGTGCCCGCTGCCGCTGCAGCTGCTGTGCCCCGTACAGCGCCCCGAGAGCTTCATCCCATCTGCCTGCCGTGATCTCGCGACGGAGCTGTGCACTGGTTGCCATTGCGATCCCTCCTCCTGCGCCCCGGGCCGTTCAGCCCCTTGGAAAGCCGTTTGTCGGTTTGTTATGCCTATTGTAATGCATCCGCCTGCCGTTTTCAATTTCTATTGCAGAAATCGCTCGATTTTTGGCGTCCAGCTCAAAGAATAAGATGTACTTTTGTTGAATTTGCAGGGGGATTTGTGGTATACTGGTGTGAGAATGTGACAGGACGGAGGAAAGAACAGCCATGGCAGACGTTTACAAGCAGTCCTTCAAACAAAATTACACGAACAACATCGAACTTTCCATCTTCAATTGCGGCATCGAGCGCTGCGCCCCGGGCCAGACCTGGGGCCCCGGCATCCGCGACCATTACCTCATCCACCTGGTGCTCTCGGGCAAAGGTGTGTTTGAGGTGAGCGGCCGCACCTGGGAGGTCAGCGCGGGCGATCTGTTCTTCGCGCGGCCCAGCCAGCTCATCCGCTATACGGCCGACGAGCAGCAGCCCTGGGAGTACAGCTGGGTAGGCTTCAACGGTGCCTGCGCCCACAAGCTGGCGGCGCAGCTGCCCTTTGCGGACGATGCCCCGGTGCACCGTGCCCAGGACCCGGACGCCATGCGCGTCGCGCTGGCCAACATCTACTCTGCCCGCGGGATGCAGCCGCAGGACGAGGCCGCCATGGTGGGCTATCTCTACCTGTTCATCGCCTCCCTGATGAAGGAGACCATTGCAGGCCGGCCCCACACCTTGTCCTCCTCCAGCCAGTACGTCCTGAACGCCATCAAGTACATCCAGTTCAACTACTCCCACGATATCTCCATCGACGACGTGGCCAAGAGCGTGGGCGTCTCCCGCAGCCACCTCTACCGTGTGTTCATGCTGAACGTCGGCAAGAGCCCCATCGACTACCTCACGGAATACCGCATCAACGAAGCCTGCAAGCTGCTGCGCGCGGGCAACCTCTCCATCGCCGAGGTGGCTGTCTCGGTGGGCTTCTTTGACCAGTTCTATTTCTCGCGGGTCTTCAAGCGCGCCAAGGGCATGCCGCCAAGCAAGTATTTCGCCTCCCAGGCAGATGCCGCAGCCGACCCGGCGCCCAGTGACCACCAGTAAAGGAGAACCCCCATGCCCTTACAGAAGAATCAGATCCTCACCCTGCAGGTGGAGCGCCTGTCCAGCGACGGCAGCGGCGTGGCCCACAGCCCGGAGGGCGAAGCCGTGTTCATCCCCGGCGCAGCCCCCGGCGACGAGGCCCGCGTGCGCATCGTGAAGGACTGCAAGCGCTATGCCTTCGGCATCCTGGACGAAGTGCTCACCCCCTCGCCGGACCGCATCCCGGTGGACTGCGCCGTGGCAGGCCCCTGCGGCGGCTGCAGCCTGCGCCACCTGCGCTACGAAGCCGAGCTGCGCGCCAAGCAGGAGAGCGTGGCCGACGCCTTTGCGCGCATCGGCGGGCTGGAGGTGCCGGTGCTGGATATTCTGCCTTCTCCAGACGTAGACCGCTACCGCAACAAGGTGCAGTTCCCCGTGGGGCTGGACAAAAATGGCAGGCCCTGCATCGGCTTCTACGCAGGCCGCACCCACCGCATCGTCCCCTGCCCGGACTGCAAACTGCAGCCCGGCGTGCTGAACGAGATCGGCAATGTGCTGTGTGCTTTTTTTGCCGAAAAGGGCATCCGGCCCTACAGCGAGGAGACCGGCAAGGGCCTTGTGCGCCACATTTTCCTGCGGCGCGGGGCCCACAGCGGGCAGATCATGGTGTGCCTGGTGTGCACCAAAGCAAAGCTGCCTTGCGCGGAGGAGCTCTGCGCCCGCCTGCGGGAGCAGTTTGCGGACATCCGCACCATCCTGCTGAATGTCAACGCGAAGAACACCAACGTCATCCTGGGCACCGAGACCCACACCCTGTACGGCCCGGGTTATATCGAGGACACCCTCTGCGGCGTGCCGGTGCAGCTGGGCCCGCTGTCCTTCTATCAGGTGAACACCCTCGCCGCCGAGCGGCTCTACGGCATCGCCGCCGAGTACGCCCAGCTGACGCCGGACGATGCACTGCTGGACCTCTACTGCGGCATGGGCACCATCGGCCTTTCGATGGTGGACCGCTGCCGGGAGCTGGTGGGCGTGGAGATCGTGCCCGAAGCCATTGAAAGCGCCAAGGCCAACGCCGCCCGCATGGGCGATGCTGTGGCCGCCAAGAGCCGCTTCTTCTGTGCCGACGCCGGCCAGGCCGCCACGCGCCTTGCCGCCGAAGGCCTGCACCCGGACGTGGTGATGCTGGACCCGCCCCGCAAGGGCTGCGACGAAGCCACCCTTTCGGCTGTGGTGCGCATGTCCCCCCGCCGGGTGGTCTACGTGAGCTGCAACCCCGCCACCGCCGCCCGGGACGCCGCCTGGCTGGAGCAGAACGGATATCATGCTGAGAAGGTGCAGCCGGTGGATCTGTTTCCCCGCACAAAACATTGCGAATGTGTGAGCTGCTATACCAAAGTGGTGTAACAATCACGACCCTTTCAAACGATATAATTGATAATTTGTCCGTCTGATTTTCAGGCGGGCATTTCTTTTTGCCCGAATATAGTCATTCCGCAAAATCCGTGATACAATAGGTACAAGCATTCTTTTCAAGAAAATCATCCTGCTATCCGATTTATGGGACACCCATTGTTGTAAAATCAAAATGTCAACTTATCACAAGAACAAGGAGCACACCATGCCAAACGATAAAATCACCGCCGTAGGAGCAAATATTGCCGAAAAAGCCGCCATGATCTGGAACGTCGCCGATATGCTGCGCGGGCCGTTCAAGCCCCACGAGTACGGTCTGGTCATTCTGCCCATGACCGTGGTGAAGCGGTTCCACGACTGCCTGCTGCCTACCCATCAGGCAGTGCTGGACACCTATGAAAAGGTCAAGAAGCTGCAAGTCATCGATGGCTTTTTGCAGAAGGCCTCCGGTTACCAGTTCTATAACACCAGCCGCTTCACCTTTGAGACGCTTCTGGCCGACCCGGACAATATCGAATCCAACTTCCGGGACTACCTGTCCGGCTTCTCTGCCAACGCACAGGACGTGCTGGCAAAGTTCGACTTTGACAACATCATCAAGCGGATGGTAGAGAGCAACACCCTCTACCTCGTCATCAAGGAGTTCGGCTCTGAGAAGGGCTATCTTGGCCCGGACAAGATCAGCGCTGTGGACTGCGGCTACATCTTCGAGGACCTGGTGCGGCGGTTCTCTGAGAGCTTTGGCGAGGAGGCAGGAGCCCACTTCACCAGCCGGGATATCATCTATCTGATGACCGACCTGCTGCTGTCCGAAGCCGACCTCGACACCAGCAGCATGACCGTTTACGATATGGCCATGGGCACCAGCCAGATGCTGAGCTGCATGGAGGAGCGCATCCACGAGCTGAACAGCGACATTGAGGTGACCTGCTTCGGGCAGGAGTTCAACCCCTCCACCTTTGCCATCGCCAAGGCGGACATGATGATCCGTGGCGGCGACCCCAACAATATGCGGTTCGGCGATACTTTGTCCGAGGATCAGTTCCCCGGGTTCACCTTCCAATACATCATCTCCAACCCGCCCTTCGGCATCGACTGGAAACGGGAGCAGAAGGCGGTGGAAGCCGAGGCCGCCCGGGGCGAGATGGGGCGTTTTGCCCCCGGTCTGCCCAAGATCAGCGATGGTCAGCAGCTTTTTGTGCTGAACGGCCTTGCCAAGCTGGCAAACAAGGGCAAGATGGCCATTATCCAGAACGGCTCTCCCCTGTTCAGCGGCGATGCCGGCAGCGGGCCCAGCAACATCCGGCAGTATATTCTGGAAAACGACTGGCTGGACTGCATCATCCAGCTTTCCACCGATATGTTCATGAACACCGGCATCTCCACCTACATCTGGGTGCTCAGCAAGGAGAAACCCGCCCACCGCGCGGGCAAGGTGCAGCTCATTGACGCCAGCCACTGCTTTGAGCCCCGCCGCAAAAGCATCGGCACCAAACGCAACGACATCACCGATGCCTGCCGGGAGCTGATCGTCACCGCCTACGGCGAGTTTGCCAACGGCAAGGTGTACGGCGACAAAAACGGCATCTACTGCGAAAGCAAGGTGTTCGAGAGCGTGGAGTTCGGTTACAACAAGATCGTGGTGGAGCGCCCCCAGCGGGACGAGGCAGGCAACGTTCTCCTGAAGCGTGGCAAGCCCGTGCCGGACACCAGCCTGCGGGACACCGAAAATGTACCGCTGGTGCAGGATATTGACGCCTACTTTGCCCGCGAAGTTCTGCCCTACGCCCCCGATGCATGGATCGACCACAGCAAGACCAAGGTGGGCTACGAGATCCCCATGACCCGCTATTTCTACGAGTATCAGGCACCGGAAGCCGTGGAGGATATCGTGGCACGCATTACCGCACTGGAACAGGATATCTCCGCCGGGCTGGCAGAGCTGTTCCATAAGGAGGGATAATTCATGGATAAAAATGAACGAAAAAGCATGATTAAAGTTCGTGGTGGATTTAGTGAGCGAAACAAAATCATCCAATTTTCTGATGCTATACAATCAACTGAATTCGACAACTGTTCTCGGATTGCATTATGCAATTGTATCTATGATTTTCTGTATAGTACATTTGCAATTCAATACAGTCCTTCTGCTGCCCTTTTTCCTGAATACCCCTCCTCTTATGAAATATCATTTTGTAAAAATATGATTCGTAATGTTTTTCATGAACATGATGAGCATCATTATTCTGATAGCTATAGTTGGAAAGTCATTTATTCTAGCGTCAAGGAAGTAATTACAACTGCTCCTTATAATGAAGTCCTCGATATTATTGAGTATGTTTGTAATCTTGTAGAATACCGCTCCGGGACTAAAAACACTGTCTATCAAAACTTTAACAATATATTCGAGCAAGAACATATCGGTTATCGTTTTGTTTCCAAGCAAATTGTTCCTATCACGGATGAAAGCGAAGCGCAAGAAATTGGCCAAGCTTGTCAAACTCCTTTTGACGGTGCGCGTGCTCAGCTTCAAAAGGCCCTTGGATTTTTATCTGACCGTGAACATCCTGACTACAAAAACTGCATCAAAGAAAGTATCAGTGCTGTGGAATCCGTCTGCAAAGTAATCTCTGGCAACGAAAAAGCCGCTCTGAAAGATGCTCTCAACAGTTTAATTGCCAATGGCATGAACATTCATGGCAGCCTAAAATCAGCCATCTTGGCCCTATACGGCTATGCTTCTGACGAAGGCGGCATCCGTCACTCCGAGCGCGATACCGAAAGTACTGTCACTTTTGAGGAAGCTAAATTCATGATAGTTACTTGCAGTGCAATCGTCAACTATCTGGTTGCAGAATACGGAAAGCATGGTGCAGGAAATGCGTAAGATGAAAGACAGCGGCATTGAATGGATTGGGGAGATCCCGGAGGGGTGGGAGGTTCGTAAAATCAAGAGTAATTTCGCGATTTATGCTGGCGCAACTCCTAAAAGCGAAAAAACTGAATACTGGGATGGTGGCATCCCATGGATTACCCCTGCCGATTTCAAAACAACAGATAAATATGCATCTTACGGTCGAAAGTCATTGACCTCTCTCGGTTATGATTCTTGTGGCACTACTCTTGTGCCTGCGGGCAGCATTATTTTTTCAAAACGAGCACCTGTTGGCAGTGTTGTCATTGCCAAAAATGCTTTGTGTACAAATCAAGGCTGTCTATCTTGCATTCCAAACGAAGCTGTAAATAGTACTTATTTTTACTATTGTATGAGTATATTCACCGAACAGTTTGAACTTGTAAGCGCAGGCACAACCTTCAAAGAAATTGCCGCATCTACATTTGCAAGTTTTCTCCTTCCTTGTCCGCCATTATCCCAGCAGAATGAGATTGTAAATTTTCTCGATAAAGAGATTTCACACGTTGATTCCATGCTCTTCCATATTCGTTCCAGCATTGAGGAATACAAAAAGCTCAAGCAGGCAGTTATTACGCAGGCTGTGACAAAAGGCGTGCGTGGTGAGCGGGCGATGAAGGATAGCGGGGTTGAGTGGATTGGGGAGATTCCGAAAGAATGGGGACGAACCAAAATAAAAATGATCGCATCATTCTTCAATGGTGACAGAACCTCACGATATCCGCAACCAACCGATTTTGTTGATGACGGTATTGCCTTTCTCACCTCACGAAATATAGACGGTGATGAAGTTGATCTTTCAGAAACCAAGTATATAACCAAAAGCAAATACAACAGTCTATCTGGTGCCAAAATTCAAATTGATGATATTATATTCTGTTTACGTGGTAGTGTTGGTAAATGTGCAATCAATCGAACTTTGTCCTGCGGGACAGTCGCTTCTTCTTTAGCTACGATTCGCCCAAAAGACATCCACCCAAAATATCTTCTTTATTTTCTATTATCTAACGTTGCTTCTATACAGACTGCTGTTTTTATGAATGGCACTTGCGCCGCCAATCTCTCTGCTGAAAATGTTGCTAATTATTATATAACGCTTCCTCGCTCTACCGAACAAAAAGAAATTGCCGACTACCTTGATGCTAAGTGCGCCGAGATTGACGGACTGATTGCCAAGAAGGAGCAGCTGGTAAAAGAACTGGAAAGCTATAAGAAAAGTTTGATTTATGAGGTTGTAACGGGGAAGAGGGAGGTGTAAAATAAAGCTATAATCGGTGTTTTTCAGATGTTCCAGTAAAAAGGAGGGACTTTAATGCTTGATTCTAAAAGGACTGTTCGCATAGGTGCTGCCAGTACTTATGTTACTGAAATCAAAAAAATCATGCAGGCATCTGCTCCAGATGCAGAGTTTTTGTTTCGCGGACAGTCCAGCGTAGACTATCAACTTCTTCCTTCTTTAGGTAGAAATTCCAACTTTTTAAAACATGAACGAGATTTAATTGCCCTTGCGAAGTATAAGAAACCAGATGTTTTCACAAACACTATGCTCCCCCTCGAAACACTTGCTCTGCTTCAACACTATGGCGTTCCCACTCGCCTACTTGATGTAACAGAAAGCGCACTAGTTGCACTATACTTTGCCTGCCAGCCCACTCGTAATAGCACCAACAAGGATGGTGTTGTTTACGTATTCTGTGATAAATCGAAACGTGTTTCAAATCACGCTATCCTAAACGCCGTTGCGGATAGTGCCTATATTTTAAACTTTAACGATCTCCATACTGTTCGTCTTGAAGATTTCTTTGACGCCATGTTAAAGCAGTCTTATTGGAAATCCACTTCCGCTGCTCAAGGAGATCATAAGAACTCCAAACCCGATTATGTTGACAAACACCTTCGTGGTCCTCTTTTCGTAAATGCACCAGCTTTTACTCTAAGACAACAGATTCAACAAGGGCGATATATCTTATTCCCAAACAAGATCACCCATAATGCCCGTAATGAAAAGTGTTTTTCTGATACCCTTGCTCCAATTGATGAAAACGATGAATCCGTAGCTGGAAAAATCATCATTTCCAACCAGCAAAAGAAAGCTGTTCTGAAAGAACTAAAGACTCTAGGAATCACTGAGTACAGCCTCTTCAGCGACAGTATTGACATTGTATGCAAGGGCATCAAAGACCAATTTGCGAACGACTAAGGGAGGAATCTAACCATGCCCCTCATTACCACCGAAAAGCAGTTTGAATCGGACATTGCGGCGGCGCTGCTCTCCCCTGCCGGGGGCTACACCCGCAATGGGGATTGCTACGACCCCAAGCTGGGGCTGTTTGTGGATACCCTCATCCGCTTTGTGCAGACCACCCAGCCGCATGAGTGGGCATTTTTTGAAAAGCAGAACCCGGTCAATCCGGTCCATAAGTTCTGCACGGCCTTTAACAATGCCTGCGATGCGGACGGACTGCTTTCGGTGCTGCGGTATGGGTTCAAGCACCGGGGACGGCGGTTCCGGGTGTGCTATTTTCAGCCGGAGTCCGCACTGAACCAGAAGGACGCCCAGCGCTACGCCCAAAACGAGATCACCTGCAACCGGCAGTGGTTCTACTCCGACACCACCCACAACTCGGTGGACATGGTGCTGGCGGTAAATGGCATCCCGGTGTTCGCCTTTGAGCTGAAGAACCAGTTCACCGGGCAGACCGTGGAGAACGCCAAGCAGCAGTGGATGCACGACCGGGACCCGCGGGAGGTGTGTTTCCAGTTCAACAAGCGCATTCTGGGCTACTTTTGCGTAGACCTGACCGAGGTGTGGATGGCCACCCGGCTGGCAGGCAAGGACACCCGCTTTCTGCCCTTCAATCAGGGCTCTAACGGTGCCGGGCGGGACGGCGGTGCAGGCAACCCGCCCAACCCCAGCGGCTACCTTACCGCCTACCTCTGGGAAGAAGTGTTCCAGAAGGACAGCATGATGGACATCCTGCAAAAGTTTATGAGCCTGCAGGACGGCAAGACCCTCATCTTTCCCCGATACCACCAGCTGGACGTGGTGCGCAAGCTGGTGGCAGATGTGCGGCAGAAGGGTGCCGGGCAGCACTATCTCATCCAGCACAGCGCCGGGTCGGGCAAGTCCAACTCCATTGCATGGACGGCGTACCGGCTGGCGTCCCTGTTCAACACCGAGAACAAGCCGGTGTTTGCCAGCGTCATCGTGGTGACTGACCGCACTGTGCTGGACGCACAGCTGCAGGAGACCATCTCCGGTTTTGACCACACGCTGGGTGCGGTGGAGGCCATCGGCGAGGACAAAAACTCCGGCGACCTGCGGGATGCCATCAACAACGGCGCACGCATCATCATCACCACGCTGCAAAAGTTCCCGGTCATCTATACCGAGGTGAACAAGACCGCCGGGAAGAACTATGCCGTCATCATCGACGAAGCGCACTCCTCCCAGACCGGCACCTCAGCTTTAAAGCTGAAAGCTGCCCTTGCCGACACCGAGGACGCGCTGCGGGAATATGCCGAGTTAGAGGGCAAAGCGGAAGACGAGATCGACCCGGAGGATGCGCTGGTGAAGGAGCTGACCTCCCACGGGCGGCACAAAAACCTGTCCTTCTTTGCCTTTACCGCCACCCCAAAAGCCGCCACGCTGGAACTGTTCGGCACCGAGCACCCGGACGGCAGCCACCACCCCTTCCACATTTACAGTATGCGGCAGGCCATTGAGGAAGGGTTCATTCTGGATGTGCTGCAAAACTACATGACCTATTCCACCTGCTTCAAGATCGCCAAGACCATCCCGGACAACCCCGACCTGCCTGCCAGCCGGGCGGCAAAGCTCATCCGCAAGTACGAGGAGCTGCATCCTTACAACATCAGCCAGAAGGCAAAGATCATTGTAGAGACCTTCCGGGAGACCACCAGCCACAAGATCGGCGGGCGGGGCAAGATGATGGTGGTCACCTCTTCCCGGCTGGCGGCGGTGCGGTACTTCCACGAGGTCAAGCGCTATATTGCCGAACAGGGATATGACGATGTGAACATTCTGACGGCGTTTTCCGGTTCTGTGCCGGATGGAGGCATTGAATATACTGAGCCTTCTCTGAACGTCCGCGCCGACGGCAGCCACATTGCGGAGAGCCAGACCAAAAAGGAGTTTCACAACAACTTCAATGTGCTCATCGTGGCAGAAAAATACCAGACCGGCTTTGACGAGCCGCTGCTCCACACCATGATCGTGGACAAAAAGTTGAAGGGCGTCAAGGCGGTGCAGACCCTCTCCCGCCTGAACCGTACCTGTCCCGGCAAAACCGACACCTTTGTTCTGGATTTTGTGAACAAGGCGGAGGACATCCGGGAGGCATTCCAGCCGTTTTATCAGGAAACCTTTCTGGAGCAGGAGGTCAACACCGACCTCATTTACAAGACCCAGAAGGAACTGCGGAGCTTTGCCGTTTATTCCGATGCAGACGTGGAAGCCTTTGCCAAGGAGTATTTCCGCAGCACCAGACAGGACAAAAACGCCGTGGGCCGCATGAGCAGCGTTCTGAAGCCCGTGGCAGACCGCTACAACCAGAAAACGCAGGCCGAGAGGTACCAGTTCCGCCGCCTGCTGCGCAGCCTTGTCAAGTGGTACGGCTACGTTTCACAGGTGGCGCGGATGTTCGATGAAGAGCTGCACAAGGAGAACGTATTCTGCGCTTACCTGCTCAAGCTGCTGCCGCCGGACGAAGTCTCTCCGCTGGACTTGGAGGGCAAATTGCAGCTGGAGTATTACAAGCTGCAAAAGACCTTTGCCGGTGCCATCGAGTTGGAACACGCCAAAGGCGTCTACGAGCCGGTCACCCAGAAAGGCGCTCTCGGCCACGACCCCAAGGAGCCGCTGGACGAGATCATTCTGAAGATCAACGAGAAGTTCAAGGGCGAGTTCACCAATGCCGACCGGGTGCTGCTTACTGCCCTGCATGACCGTCTACTGGCTGACCCGAAGCTGGCAAAGCTAGCGCGAAGCTCCGACCCGCAGATCTTTACCGAGAGCATTTTCCCCAAAGCTTTTGACACTGCCGCACAGGACAGCTATCTTGAAGCGCAGGACACCTTCTCTTCCCTGTTTGAGGACACCAGCAAGTACAAAGCTATCATGTCGGCATTGGCAGAGTGGCTGTATGGGGAGTTCCGCAAGAAGTAAAACCGTTTTCCTTTTTTATTTGCTTAAAACAGCCTGCATCCCCCGGATGCAGTTCAAGGGTTTGGGTGTTCCCAACAAGCATTTTGCAAAGCAAAATTCGCGTTTGCGGAGCGCAGCGCAGCAATGAAAGCCCCAGTGGGGCTTTTAAGCGACAGAACGGTCTGCGACAGCAAATGGAGGGGCCTCGCCCCGACAAGTTCGCAGATGTATATACGTCTGCATTGCTTGCGGGTGCTATGAAGCCTCTCAACGTGCTTCCCAAATTTGAAAATCGTTTTGTAATCAGGACCGTCCGTTTTCAAGTTCAACTTGAAGCGGACGGTTATTTTTTCTTAGGAAGTTTTCGCATTTGCAATCGCAGCAAGCAGGTATTCAGCACAAGAATGCGCTAGTTCCGCACCTTAACGGTCGCTGAATAAGCAAATTTTCTTGAAAAAATTCGTTTTAGAAAAATCGTCGTTAATTCATTCAATATTGTACAAAACCGGAACTATTACTTCCGGTTTTGAAGGCAAAAAGCGGAAGTATCACTTCCTAAAAAATCGAGCAATTTTATGGTATGCTCTATCCAGAGCCGTTCACAAGAGCCGGACCTCCCAAGTCCGGTTTTCTCCCTCAAAACCGGACCTGATACGTCCTAAAAATACTTATTTGATTGTGATAGGCTTTCTACAAGCCTTCATCGAACCTTGAGAACCGAATGACCGTCTGCATGGGATACCCGGCGATGACCCCCAAGTGGGAGAGTCGGAAGACGCCGCCGGAAGGGGGCAGGAAAGCCATGCGGGGATAACGGCTGAACTACCAATAAATTTTTGAAAGGAGATTTTGCCTATGAAGAAAAACAAGTTTGAATTTATCATTGATTCCGAATTTCAATCTCAGATTCCTGCATTGACCGATGAAGAATTTCAGCAACTGGAAGAAAACATCCTTTCAGAGGGAGAAGTCCTGTCTCCCCTGATCGTCTGGGGCAACATTCTTGTTGATGGCCATAATCGCTATAAGATTCTCCAGCAGCACCCGGAAATTCCTTATACCACCCGTTCGATCTCTTGCACCTGCGAAACCCGTGAAGATGTTCTGGCATGGATCTGCAAACATCAGCTGGGTCGTCGGAATCTGACACCCGAGCAGAAAAAGTTTCTGATTGGAAAGCAGTATCACTCTGAAAAATCCACTCGTGGGGGAAACCATGGCAATCAGTACACACAGGTGGCAAACTGTCAAATTGACAATTTGCCATCGGTAGAAAACACGACTGAACGAATCGCCAAAGAAAATAATGTAAGCCCTTCTTTCGTAATTCGTGCCGAGCAGTTCATGAAAACTGTTGAGCTGATGGAAAAATACTGCCCCGGCATTCAGGAAGAAATTTTATCCGGCAAACTTAAGCTATCCCAGCGAGAGGCTACCATTATCCGTGGAACTCCCACGGAAGCATTGCCCACCGTTGTATCAACATGGCGAGAGGAAAAGCTGAACGGTAAACCAGACGATAGTGAAGACACCTATGAGAATTTAGAATTGCTTTCCAAGGTCGCCGAACGCAATTTCTCTAGTGCTGCCACATCGAAGATCCAAACGGCTGATCCGCTCTCGGAGAATCGACCTTCTGGTTCATCGAAAAAGCGCCGCACCGAACTCCAGACCATTCGTGAGCTAGGAGAAAAGATGGCAACGGTTGATCATGTCGCCGATGCCGAAGGACTGTTCAGTGAAATCAACAGTGCCTCTGATAGCTTTATTTTCCGCCTCGAACACTGCTTTGCTCTTTATCCTGACTTTCTGACAAATGTAGAGATTGAAGCAAAGGTTATTGCTGCTTTGCAAAAAGCAGAAAGCTATATTGTGCATCTGAAAGAACAGCATCGGCAGCATCTTCTGGAGACTGCCAACAGCCAGTAAAATGTTTTCCAAAAATTTGTTTGATGAAAAAACACTGGAGGTGAATTATATTTCCGACTACCTGACTGTCACTACGCCCTTACCACAATATCTACCCTATCCCCGCTTTCTGCTGGATACAGATCTGAGCCACACAGCAAAGCTGCTCTACACCCTGCTGCTGGACCGGGCAACACTTTCCCAAAAGAACAACTGGATCGATGCACAGGGACGTATTTATGTGGTCTATCCGCTTTCCAATCTTGCAAAAGATTTAGGATGCAGCATTTCCAGCATAACACGCGCATTTGCCGAATTGGAAAATGCACAGCTCGTGGAACGTATCCACAGTGGATTTTCCAAGCCCAGCCGTATTCTGCTCAAGGTTCCGCATACTACGCAGAATTGCGCAGTCACAGTATGCAAAAATGCCGAGGATGACTGTGCAGAAATGAGTAGTATGATTGCGCAAAAATGCACACCTAACCAACGTAATAAGAACGACCTGAAAAATAACCACCTGATAAAAACAACAGATGCTTATTTGACCTTTGGCGAATATCAGAATGTCTTTTTAACAGCAAAGGAGTACAGGCGACTCAAAGCTGATTTCTCCGGGCTAGATGATCTAATCGAACAGCTTTCAGCTTATATCCAGTCCACCGGCAGAAGGTACGCCGATCATGCCGCCACCCTGCGCATCTGGGCGAAACGGCAAAAGTCAGAACAGAAACAAGCACCGGGCATCCCGAACTACACATTCAAGGAAGGAGAAAGCCTATAAAGACGATTGAGAAAATTTTAGAACAGTCCGTTTCCAGTATTCCCGAAAATACCGAGGATTATTATGACGAGGACGGCCTGCTTTACTGCGGAAAATGTCACACCCCAAAAGAAGCGTTCTTCGCAAAAGGCATTGCCCTGATGGGCAAGAACAAGCACCCAGTCGAATGCTGCTGCCAGCGCATGGAAAGAGAAAAGCAGGAAGCCCTTATCAACCAGCAAAAACACCTCGACCTTGTGCGGCGACTGAAAGCAGAAGGATTTTCAGACCCAGCAATGCTAGACTGGACCTTTGAAAACGACAATGGCCGCAGCCCGCAGATGCACCATGCACACCGCTATGTGGAACAATGGCAGACCATGCATTCAGAGAACCTTGGGCTTCTTCTCTGGGGCGGTGTTGGCACCGGCAAGAGTTTCCTTGCCGGGTGCATTGCGAACGCTCTGATCGAGCAGGAAGTGCCTGTGCGCATGACGAACTTCGCCCGAATCCTGAACGAGCTGACCAGCAGCTTTTCCGGACGAAATGAGGTCGTGGACAAACTCAGCCGCTATCCCCTGCTCATCATTGACGATTTCGGCATGGAGCGCGGCACAGAATATGCGCTGGAACAAATCTACAACATTGTGGACAGCCGATACCGCAGCCGGAAGCCGCTGATTGTCACCACCAACCTGACGCTGGACGAGATACGACACCCACAGGATACCGCTCATGCCCGCATCTATGACCGCCTGCTGGAAATGTGCGTCCCTGTTTCCTGCATCGGGGTCAGTTTCCGGAAAGAAAGCGCGCAGGAAAAAATGGAACGCTTAAAAAGTTTAATCGGATAGATCAAAAAATATTTCTGAAAAATCCGCAGGACGTCCTAAGTTCTGCTACAAGGAAATGGAGCTGCCTATTGAATAATTGCCACCGTACAGAAAACAATCTCACCTCTTCGGAATGCTCTACGCCCACACCCGATGAATGGAGCGCATTCGCAACCTTTCTAGCCGATGTGATTGAGAAGTACGCATCGGTCTTGGAAATAGAGAATGAGAAATCTTCATCGAAAAAGGAAAATCAACAAGATTTTGTTGATGCAGTTCTTGCAGCATGATATAATATTCTTGTAATATTTGTCCCAACACAGTGGTAAGGTCTCCCCTTCCACTGTATTGCATACCCGGAACGAGGTGCTTAAAATGAATCGACCAGATGACTCTCCTAAAAATTCCATCCTCATTTACACCACAGAAGATGGCCTG
>ENA-OPVK01001382-OPVK01001382.1-human-gut-metagenome-genome-assembly--contig:-NODE-1382-length-14603-cov-2.415040_pt1 | contig 14603 bp, 10 predicted proteins | sample MGYA00241495_ERZ501982 | MGnify/ENA primary metagenome ERZ501982 (study PRJEB25962, sample SAMEA2042002) | human gut metagenome | biome: human gut; feature: human-associated habitat; material: faeces...
CGCGGGATTGTGATGTGTGAACAGTAATCATCAAGTTACTGTTCACTGGTAATATCCCGCGAGGTGTTTTTTGTGAGTGAAGGTCACAGAAAACCCGAGACATACCGCGCGAATTTATGCGATTAGCATAAAGTCTGTGCATCGCGAAGCGTGTTGCTGTGAACGGAGTGAACAGTAACATCATCAATCCATATGGTTCTTTTTTTCGCATCATATTTTCTTGTAAAACAGACAGTATCGCGGTATAATATGGGTATATAATTTTAGCAGGCTAATCACTTGTTATGCTTGATAAAGGAGGCCGAAAATGAGTAAAAACAAGCACAAATTTCTTACATTTGCTGCTCTGATGACCGGCGCAACTGTTGCTGTTCATTTCATTAACCACACGATTGCTACTGCTGCACAATTAAAACAGATGCTCCACATTTCTAATGACAATTACTTTGAATGGCGCTTTGGGAACATTTATTATACCAAAAAGGGAACTGGGTCACCGATTCTTTTGATTCATGACACTTTACCTGGAGCTTCCGGGTATGAATGGAGCAAAATTGAAGACGAACTGGCAATTGACCATACCGTATATACTGTTGATCTGTTAGGATGCGGACGTTCGGACAAATCCAGCATTACCTATACAAATTTTGTTTATGTTCAGATGATCAGTGATTTTATCAAAAAAATAATTGGTCAGAAAACAGATGTGATTGCAAGTGGTTTTTCAGGCTCTTTTGTTACTATGGCCTGTCACAATGAGAAAGAACTTTTTAACAAAATCATGCTGGTAAATCCGCCCAGCCTGACTCAATTAAAACAGATGCCAAACAGAAAGGACCGCCTGTTAAAAGCAGCTCTGGAAATTCCGATTTTCGGAACTCTGGTTTATCATATGATCGTATCACGTGATAATATAAATAATCTTTTTATCGAGAAGATGTATTATAATCCATTCCATGTGGATAATCAAATGGCAGATGCTTATTATGAAGCAGCTCATAAAGGTGGATATTATACCAGATTTTTGTACTCCAGTCTTGCAGCTAAGTATATAAATATAAATATCTGTCATGCACTTAAGGCACTGGATAACAGTATTTATATTGTTGAAGGTGAAACAGAGCCAAACGGAAAGGCTGTCACTGATGATTATTGTGCCTCCAACCCGGCTATTGAAGTTTCTGTTCTCAAAGAAACAAAACATCTTCCACATGTTGAAGCACCTGAAGCGTTTCTTGAACAGGTTAAAATCTTCTTTTAAGCCTTATATTTAAGCCAGAATGAGTCGACGAGTTGATTTTGAGACAGTTTTGAAGGATAAATTTTTTTATTTCAAGTCGGAAGAAGGCGACGTTGCGGTGACTACAGCAACCGAATTCGGACAAAATATACCGCAAAATGGGGCGTGCAGATTGTGGGAATGATTTTTCAAACACGCTCTAATACAACAAAAAATGAGGCAGGCATATGTAAGAAATTCTATATGCCTGCCTCACTTTTTTATAGATTCGTTTATTCTTTTACTCTTCTGTACTGTCCGTTTCCTGAGAATCTGTATTCTCCTCTTCGGATGTATCAGAATCGTTTGTTATGCCGGCTGTTTCAGATGTACTGTCATCGGACTCTTCTATGCTCTCACCTGGCATATCTGTTGAATCTGATTTAGTATCATCTGTTGTTGCTTCGTCTGAATCTGTCTTATCTGAACTGTCTTCTTCTGTTCCGACAACTGATTCAAATGCTGTGAACAGTTCTTTTACATTCATCTTATTTACGAGATATACTTTATTATCCACCACTGCCGCATAATAGTTTGTATCGTAGCTATAGTATGCAACTTCCTGTGTATCACCGTCTTCTTCTGTAAATATAGCTGTCAGTTCTGCATCACCGTCAGGTTCATATTTATCTGTCAGACGTTTCTGAGCCGTCATGTTGATCAGTTTATTGTAGAATGTTGTAAATGTTGTTTCATCCAGATCAGAACCATTCAGTTTATAGGTAACTGTTTCTGTATCGTTTCCATCATCATCTGTGGATGTTTCACGTGAAACATTTACTTTATAATCACTGCCCTGATAATTTACTTTGAGGCTTCCGAGGCTGTTTAAAGATACATAACTTACTGTCATATCCCAGAAGTCTTCTTCTGATTTATCAGTTAGCGCGGACAGAGTATCCGTTGACATCGTATAGACTTCATTGCTGTCATTTACCATGACATATCTGCTGCTGTCATCTGTTTCATTTCCAACAAGAATTGTAAGCTGCTTATCTGCCATCTTAGTTTCTTCTTCCGAAGAATCCTCATTGTCTGATGCACTGTCTGAGTTTTCTGATGTTTCATCTTCTGCTTCTTCACCGTCAGTATCTTCAGCCTCAGATGTTTCATCCGTAGTTTCACTTACACTTTCGTCTGATTCTGTATCCTGTTCAGCATCGTCACTGTTTTCTTCCACAGATGAAGCATCTTCATCTGCCGTCTCACCGGAAGCTGTCGTATCATCTTGTGTGTCTTCATCAGTGTCATCATCAGCAACTTCTTCCTGATAATCTACTGTGATTGTTGCATATGGTTTATCCAGACCATATTTGCTCTTGTCGTCACATTTATAATCTGCAAGTGAACTATATGCCATGCTTCCGAATGAGGATACCAGAGAACTTACGGTAGCTGAGTCTGCTTTTTCTTCATCCTCGCTGCCTTTTACTGACCAGGTACTTGTATCTTCGTCTTTTGATAATTCATAGGAATTATCGCCGTCTACAGAAATTTTTGTAATGGTATCTGTATTGGAAATTGCAGGGAAATCTTCCATCTGCGCATAATCATTCAATGATTTGGCAAACGGCTCTACGCAGGAAGAATCTATCAGGTATACTGTCTTCTCATCATCATCTTTTCTTACATAATACTGACTGGTGGAGGAATTTTCATCTCCCACATACAGTGTAGTTGTTATGTCATCGCCATCTTCCTCATCAGATTTTGTTACAATCTTAATCGTGTTTGACGGAGAGTCCAGACCATATTCTGAAAGATCATCTACGTCCTCCAGAACTCTGTCTGAATCGACAGATGCAATAGCAGATGCTGCACTGTCCAGAGTAGTCTGATTTACCGGAAAATCTGTTTCGTCTTTCTTTACCCAGCTGTCATCATCTTTTTCAAATGTTGTCTCTGTATCATCAACCATAAAATCCAGAGATTTAATGTTATCTGTTGATGCAGTAAATACAGTTGTGCTTTCTTCAGAATCTTCTTCGGATTCTTTCTGCTCCTGATGGGCTACGTAGGTTTTTACACCTGCGTAAGCCCCGCAGCAGACACCAAGAACTACAACTGCAAGAACCATTTTTACAGTTTTATTCTTCATTTAAGCTTTTCTCCTCTTCATCCAGACTGCAAACCCTACAACAAGGAAGAATCCAGGAATCAGACCGATGGTGCAGATCTTCCAGAATGCAGCATCATAGTCTGTAAGTGTCAGATAAGATACAGACAGGCTCTTGGATGGGATAGATACGGTTGCACTGTCTTCTGTGTCTGTCATCCACTTCAGGGATTCGATGATCAGCTTCTCATTTCCGCCGGATACCATCTGATTTACCTGTGATTCCATCAGATTGGAAGTTGAATAGTATACGATCTGCGTTTCTTTGTCATCATCCAGAGTCTCTGTGATGCTTACTCCCAGATCAAATGGGCCAGCTTCGTCTCCGTCTTCTTTCTCCAGAGTATCACTGTTCAGATCTGTCTTGGAATATGCCTGGTCTGATGTGGTGAGGATACTGTTGATCGTTACGGTATCTCTTACATCATCCATTTTTTTGATTCCCTGTGCATATGGTGCAAGTACATAATATCCTCCGGAAACAGTCTCAGAGCTTGCATCTGTGCTGTTTATAGTCGGAACCAGATAATATGGCATCTGCATTGCATAATGCTGATTATCACCTTCAAATACGATTCCAGCTTCTCTCTGAACACCATAGTTTTCCAGAACTGCATCAAAGTTTGGCAGGTCTTCTGTTGTATAATCAGAGAAAATCATCGCCTTTCCGCCATTTTCAAGATAATCAATAATAGCAGTCTTTTCATCTTCTGAAATATCTGTGGACGGAGAATCAATGAACAGGCAGTCTGCATCATCCGGAACACTTCCCTCTGTAAGAAGATTCAGAGACTGAATATCCATGTTTGCCTTCTCGATGTCTTCTTTGATAGTAGAATCCATCTCCTTCTCACCATGTCCCTCGAGTGTATAAAGGATCGGGAGATCTTCGGATGTTACATATCCGATCGCACTTGTGATCTGACCTTCACCGTCGAAACCGGTGGTCTGAGAGCTGTAGGTCTGATAATCAATTGTGCTCTCATAGATATTGTTGTAATCAATGACTTTATTTCTGTCGCCGCATACAACGATCAGACTGTTTGCAGAAAGATCATCACTTGTATATTCCGTTACAAATTTAGGATTTACTACAGGATCCTTCTGCTCTACTTTAATATGCTTGGATTCATCTTCATATTTCTTAAGCAGATTGGTAATATTCTCATCTTCAGAACCGCTCTGTGCAATCTGGTAAATTGTTACGTCCTTGTCCAGATCTTTCAGCATTGCTTTTGTATCATCACCAATACTGTAGAGTTTCTGGCTGCTGATATCAATTTCTGAATATTTGGACGGAATCGCATTTACGATCATGTTGAGCACTACAACTACTGCAATAAATATCACTGACATAACCATTGTGTAAGAACCGTTTTTGATATGCTTCTTACTGATGGTGCCAATCAGTTTCTTTTTGTCAAATTTTTTATGCTTATTATTTTTCATCTTTTCTTTCAGTTTCATTTTCTTTCACCTCCCCACTAATTCCAGCGTCTCTTCAAAATAGACTGTGTTGTAAGGAACAGGCATACTGCGATCACAGAAAGAAAATATACAATTCCTTTTATATCAAAGATGTTACTTGTAAAATTATCAAAGTGTCCGCTCAGATTAAACACATCCAGGACTTTCTGAATACCGCCCTCAAAAATACTGGATTTTACTACATAAATAATAATCAGTGCCACTTCTCCGATCACACCGATCACTGCTGAGATCAGAATATTCTTGATCATGGTATAGATAATGATGGCTGCTGCCAGGATCAATAACCCAAATGTCACGCATGTCGACATAGATGTCTGAGAGAAGAATGAAGAAATACCATTCATCATGTAAAATGCAAATAAGAAAACAAATGTGAGTACCGCTGCAATTACCTGGCTCTCAGTTAATGCTGACATAAATACACCGATTGCAATATTTGCACATCCCAGGAGAAAGAATCCCAGGACTGCTGTATATGCAGATGCAAACTCTACTGTGCCAAACCTGGACATAATCAGCGGATAAGTACACATAACTGCCATCGGAACAGCAAATACAGTTACCAGTGCAAGATATTTACCTATTACAATACCGCTCACAGAAACCGGTGCTGTCAGAAGCAGCTGATCTGTTTTCTGTTTTCTTTCCTCTGCAAGTACACGCATAGTCAAAATCGGTACTCCGATCAGGAATGCAAAGGTAATTGCACTTAAGGTGTATTCAAATTTCGGATATGCTGCTGAAAGCTGATATGCTGAAAAATAAATACCTGTCAGTACAAGAATGAAAAAGATAAATAAATATCCTACCATGGATGTCAGGTAACTTTTCAGCTCTCTTTTATATATAGCTGTCATGGTTATTTCTCTCCCCCTTTATCATTATTCTGTTCTTCCGGTATTTCTGCTGATGTCTGTTTTACGTTTGTCTCGTTTGATTTACCGGCATCAGTATCTTTATCTTCAGGTGTATTTGGGACTTCGTCTGCAGATATTGGTTTATCGGATGCAGTAAGTTCAAGGAAGATTTCCTCCAGTGATACTTTCCTGGACTTCATCTCATAGATTGGGCTGTTAATCTCCGACATTTTGTAGAATACTTTTTCCCGAATGTCATTCTGCTCCTCTGTTGAAACTTTCACACTCCAGAGATTCTGTTTCTCATCTTTTTCCATTGTTACGCTGTTGACTCCCTCGATTCCCTCGAGAGCCTGCCTGATCTGTGTTTTTTCACCTTTAATAAGCATCTCCAGAGTATTGGATCCCTCTGCAAGTTTTCCAAGATTCTCAGGAGTATCGCTTGCTACCAGTTTTCCATGAGAAATGATCAGCACGTAATCGCATACCGCGCTTACTTCAGAAAGTATATGCGAGCTGAGAATAACGGTATGTTTCTTTTTTAATTCTTTAATTAAGGTTCGGATTTCAATAATCTGTTTAGGGTCAAGACCTACTGTCGGCTCATCCAGGATGATCACCTCCGGATACCCCATAATCGCCTCAGCAAGACCAACTCTCTGTCTGTAACCTTTTGACAGGTTCTTTATCAGACGGTTTCTCATGTCTGAAATCTTTACCATATCCATGACTTCTTCGATCATGTTTGCTTTTTTATCTTTTGGGATTTTCTTGAGATCTGCCACAAATTTCATGTATTCCAGGACAGTCATATCAAAATAGACCGGTGGCTGTTCAGGCAGATAACCGATACATTTCTTTGCTTTCTCCGGCTCCTTTAAAATGTCATGCCCGTTAATTTTAATCTCTCCGCTTGTCGCACCGAGATATCCGGTTATCATATTCATCGTTGTTGATTTGCCAGCACCGTTTGGACCCAGAAAACCATAAATTTTCCCCGGTTCCACAACGAGTGACAGATGATCGACAGCCGTATGATCCCCGTATTTTTTTACAAGATTATTGATCTCAATCACAGCGAAACGCTCCTTTTCTTTTTGGACAACAAAATGCCCTTCATGAGAACAGTGTATCGCTTTTACGTGTGTAAAAAATGTAAACTATGTGTTCATTTTGTGAACGGATAAAAATACGGGGAAGCAGTTCATGGACCACTTTCCCCGTATTTTATGAAGTATTCTTTTTATGTTTCTTATTCTTCGATCACAAAGTTGCTTACATTCCTGCGAAGTTCTCCCGCAGAAGCTTCCGCTGTCTTTGCGCCTTTCATGACTTCTGCCGATCCGTTTGCAATGGAAACGGTCTTCTGTGCAATGTTCGTTGTGCCAGCAGCACTGTCATTCGATGCCGAGGTAATTCCGTCAATCGCCTCTGTAATATTGGAAATAGATGCTACCAGTTCTTCGGAAGTTGCACTGAAATCCGACACCAGATCGTTGATTTTAGAGGCATCCATGTTATAATCATCTGCCATCTTCTCAAATTCATCAAAACTCTTCACAATATCTGTATCCACAAAATTCAGCAGACGGTTGGAATCTTTGGTCAGATTTCCTACTGCATTATCCACGTTTTCCGTCACAGCCTGAATATTTGCCACGGCATCTTTGGACTGTTCTGCCAGTACCCGGATTTCCTCTGCAACAACTGCAAATCCCTTTCCTGCCTCGCCCGCGCGTGCTGCCTCAATGGATGCATTCAGTGCAAGCAGATTGGTCTGTCCGGTAATCGCGAGAATGGAATCTGCAAGCACACCGATCTGTTCCACAACCTTTGCGTCTTCGAGTGCCTTTTCGAGTCTTTCCCTGATTTCTCCAAGCATTTCCTGAACTTTCTTCCGGTTCTCTACCGTTGTTTCTTTTGTCTGCGTTGCCCGCTTATGGATTTCTTCTGCTTCTGTAGCTCCGTCCTGTGCACGTACGGCAATCTCTTTTGCCGCTCCGTCAATCTGCTGGGTCATGCTGTTGATCTGCTCTGCCGATGCCGCCGTCTCCTCGGTACTTGCAGCAAGCTGCTCGGTCGTTGCAGACACATCCTCAATTTCCCCATTCAGATTTGATATATTGGTATCCATCGATTCCACAACGGCATCAATATTTGCCGCCTCTGCCTTTACCTGGGAAAGCAATCCGCATACCGATTCCCGCATCGTCTCGAGTGTTCCTGCCAGCTGTCCGAAATCATCTTTCCGTTTCATCATATTCGTCTGCATCTTGCGGGCAAAATTACCGCCTGCAATCACTTCAATCTCTGCGACAACTTTCTTTAACGACTTTGTAATATCCTGTGCGATCATAAAAACAAGTACTGCAACAACCGCAAGCATCACAATACATACCGCGATCAGGGCGATTGCCTTTTGCATTGCATAGCTGGTAAATACCTTATCCTGCTTTGCAATGGCAGTATCAATATAATCCGTATAATTTCCGGTACCGACCACCCAGTCAAACGGTTCAAAGTACTCACTGTAGGAACGCTTCGGGGAAGGTTTTGTCTCTCCTGGTTTCGGGAATACAAAATCTGTGTATCCTCCACCGTCTTCCACTGCTACACGTATGATTTCTTTCACCATCTGGTATCCTTTTGCATCCTTGGTTTCCATACGGTTTGTTCCCTCGGTATCACTGCCAAGCAGAACCACATTTGTACCATCTGACTGGTCAATCCAGAAGTAACCGGCCTCCCCGTAACGCATCTGCCGGACTTCATCTGCTGCAATTTTTTTTGCTTCATCCAGCGTATAAGTTCCCGCTTTATATGCGTCATTGATCTCCGACAACAGGGAAATAACCACCTCCACCTGCTCTTTGATCAAATCATCATAACTCTGGCGGGACGATGCTTCCATCGTTTCCAGTGCTTTGTCTTTCACATCTTCCATGTCTTTGACGGAAACAGTACCCCCGAGAGCCACAAGTAAAATGACCAGAACCAGAATCAGATTCAGCTTGGTCCTTACCTTCATGTTCTTCATAACTTTATTCTCCTTCCCTTAAAACCGTTCGGTTTTATATATTTTGCTCAAAAATTCAAAACTTGTTATTTATTAAGTATAACCTTTTACCACATTTCCGTCAACCATATTCCCCTTTTTAAAAAATCCCCCTTCCTGTTTCCCATTTTCCCTGCGGACAGAACCCCCTATTTCTTTGCCGTATTCCCTTCTCTTGCCATTCTTTTTCATTTGACGTATAATGGATACATATTAAGGAAAAGAGGAACAATACCTATGGGCATTTATCTTGTAGACTATGAAAATGTACACAACGATGGTGTAACAGACATCCAAAAACTCTCTGCATCTGACCGTGTTGTCATTTTTTACGGAGACAGCATCAAGTCCATCCCTTTTGAAACACATGTCGAAATGATGGCGTCCAAAGCGGCGATCGAATATATTGAAACACACAAGGTAGCTAAAAATTATCTGGATTTCCAGCTGGCCACCTATCTTGGATTCCTGATCGGGAAAGGGGAAAAAGGTCCGGTTTACATCATCAGCCAGGATACCGGGTTTGACAGTATTGTCGATTTCTGGCGCGGAAGAAACATCGAAGCCTTCCGCCAGCCAAGCATTGCTTCCCCTTCCACCCCAAAGGATGTTTCTTTAAAAAAGGGAACCTCCACAAAGAAAAAGAAGAAAAAATCGGATCACGTTCCCAAAGAATCAAAAAAAGAGACGAAAGAGGTAAAAGAGACAAAAGAAATTGTGGAAAAAAAGAAGCCGGAAAAGAAAAAACTTCCGGAAGCAATCCGCAAAAAAATACGAACGGAATTAAAAGACGAAAAACTTCCGGCCGGCAAATACACATCCATTTATAAAGCGGTGGAAGAATCCGAAAATAAACTTGCATTAAACAATGCACTGGTCAAAACGTTTGATACTACCATTGGAAGTAAAATCTACAATCACATCAAAAAAATTTACGAGGATTACCAGAGGTAATCCTCATTTTTTATTCAAGTTCCGTCATTCCTCCAAGCAGGATTCCCACATTATCTTTATAAATTTTCGAAAACTGCTCCATCGGCAGTGGATTTTCTCCCAGCCCCGCCTCGATGGTATATCCCGGACGGTCATAAAAATTGATAAACCAGTCTTTGTATCCGGCATACCCGGACGCCGCCGGTGTTTCCTCGATCCGGTAACCGCTCACTTTTGCAAAATATTCCGCAATGCGGCGGGCGCCTTCCGGTTCCTCATCCAGATACTTCCAGTAAATCACTTCTCCCTGTGTGTGATATGCAAGAATCAGGGAAAAATCATGGTTTCTCGTAAAATCAAACATGGCAATACTCTCCGGGACGCTGAGCGGTGTCTGTCCCACGTAATCCCTCGGTGCCGGACGGTTATACCCCTGTTCAAATTTTATTTTCTTTGCCATATCCCATCCTGCCGGAAACTGCAGATTCAGATCAACTCCCTGGATATTTGCCTTCCATCCGTCCGGAAACGGAATATCCGGGAATCCGGACGCAATGCGGACCGCACGGCGATAATAAAATCCTTCCGTCAAAAGCCCATTTACCAGATCCACACCATCCGGATTAACCAATGGTACAAGATACAGGGAATACTCTTCAAACAGCCGCTCCGGGTACAGTTCTTCATACATATGTTCGTCTGCATATGCCTCTAACAGCCGCTCCACAAACTTTAAAAGTACCGGTGTGGTAATACTCTCATTTGCATGAAAGGAAGCATTGTACCCCACCTCTACCGGACCATTTCCCAACTGCAGCGACCACAGGGGTGTTCCCATAACACTTCTTCCGATCGTTCCCACCTGCAGATAGGGATAACGTGCCTGCAAGCCCTCGATGATCCACCCGGTAAGCAGGGAAGTGTATGGAACTTCTCCGGAAACCAGCGGAAAATTAAATGGTACAACAACCGTACTTCCAATCTGTAATGCTCCGGCATCCGTTCCGGGATTTGCATGCATCACTCGCTCCATCGTTGTATCATACATTTTCGCAATGGAGAAAAAAGTATCTCCTGCTTTTACCTCGTGTGTGATATACCCACGTAAAAAGGGCAGTAGACGGTTCCACTGTGCTTCTTTTACCGCACACTTTCCGCTGCTGCCCATTACTTTTTCCACGGCTGCACAGGTCTTTGGTCCAAAAATTCCATCCAGCATCACCTGCTGTCCTGCACGCTGCAATGCCAGCTGCAGATATTGTACCCAGATTCCCTGATCCCCAGGATATAATTCTTTCATTTTGTTCCTGCCTTATTCTCATTCTTTTTATTTTATGAGAATCAGACAGTTTTGTTTCCATTATGCAAATGCTTCTGCTACATTTTCTTCTGTTACTTCTTCCTTCTCATCGAGCAGATTGTTCATGCTCTTTAAGCTGATCAGAAGTGTGGACGTGTTGTGAAGCAATGCCGATGTGGTCGGTGGAAATACCCCTGCCACGCCAAGAACGATCAATGAGGTGTTAATTCCTACGATCAGACGGTAATTTCTGTGAATCCGCTCCATCAGCCCATTACTGATCTTCTTTAAGGTAACGAGCTCATGGAGATCATCTGCACCCACCGTCACATCTGCAATCTCGCGTGCGATCTGTGCACCATCACTGATGGCAATGCCGACATCCGCTGCAGACAATGCCGGAGAATCATTGATACCGTCACCGACCATGATCACCTTTCTTCCGGCATTCTTTTCTGCCTCAACAAAGCTTGCTTTATCTTCCGGCAATACCTCGGAATGATACTCATCCACACCGACTTTTTTCGCAATCACAGATGCCACGCGGTCGCTGTCTCCGGTCATCATAACAACCTTGGAGATTCCGAGTTTCTTTAACTTTGCAATAACCTCAACCGCTTCCAGACGAAGTGGATCTTCGATGCAGATCACTGCCACAAGCACGCCGTCAATCGCCATATACAGGTGGGAATACTGCTCCGGAAGCTGCTCAAATATCTCTTTCTTTCCCTCCGGAATTGTAGCATTCTCATCCTCAAATACGAAATGATAGCTTCCGATCACAATATGTTTCTCCCCGATCTTGGAAGAAATACCGTGTGCGACAATGTACTCTACCTTTGAGTGAAGTTCCTCATGTACCAGATTCCGGTTTACTGCCTCACGTACCACAGCCTTTGCCATGGAATGTGGAAAATGTTCCTCTAAACAGGCAGCAATACGAAGCAGTTCATCCTCGGACTGATCATTGAAGGAAACAATCTTTGCCACTGTCGGCTGTGCCTTGGTCAGTGTACCGGTCTTATCAAAGACGATGGTATCCGCTTCCGCCATAGCTTCCAGATACTTGCCTCCCTTTACGGTAATGTTATAGGTACTTGCTTCCCGGATTGCAGAGAGCACGGACAATGGCATCGCAAGTTTCAATGCACAGGAGAAGTCCACCATTAACACAGAAATTGCTTTTGTCACGTTTCTGGTAAACAGCCATACAAGCCCTGTTCCCAGGAAGGTATATGGCACCAGTTTATCTGCTAAATGTTCGGCTTTTCCTTCCAGTGAGGATTTCAGTTTCTCTGATTCCTCGATCATCGCCATGATCTTTTCATACTTGCTTGATCCGTTTACTTCTCTGACGCGGATCGTAATCTCGCCTTCCTCGACAACAGTTCCGGCATATACCACGCCATCAGGTACTTTGCGGACCGGAACCGATTCTCCGGTTAAAGATGCCTGATTTACCATTGCCTCTCCATCCGTTACCGTTCCGTCAAACGGGATCACATTTCCCATATGAATGCGCACTTCATCTCCGGACTGCACGTTGTCTGCGGAAACGAGTATTTCCTGTCCATCACACATCATCCATACCTTGCTGATGTTGAGTGACATACTGCGTGCCAGATCTCCCACGGATTTCTTATGTGTCCATTCTTCCAGCGTCTCTCCGATACCAAGCAGATACATCACAGATCCTGCGGTCGCAAAATCACCACGGATAATGGAAACACCAATGGCAGTTGCATCCAGTACTGGAACCTCGATCTTACCCTGAAACAGAGTCTGAAGCCCTTTCCAGATATACTTCACGGATTTCACCGTTGTGATTACTGCACGAACGGAAAACGGCAGAAACAGTTTGTTACCGAAATGCCAGAACGTCTGCTCCACCAGCTGATCCCAGTAATGCTGATTCATTTCTCTTCCGGAATTTTTAATACAGGTATCCGGAACATCCGTCTTTTCATACGAAAATGCCTTTAACACTTCAAGGATTGCATCTCTGCTTCCTTCATAACAAATGGTCACATCTTCGGTACGATTTTGAATTTTTGCGGAAATCACAGATTCACACTGTTCCAGATAATACTGTAATGTATCTGCCTGTGCAAATGACATACGGCTCTGGATCACGTGAATTCTCATTCTTCCTCTTATCTCATGTCTGATTTGAAATTTCATATCTTTAACCTGCTTTCGATAAAAGAGATGTTACTTATTGCGTAACATCTCTTTCATGCGTTTTTATGCCTCTGCTGTCTCTTCGGTAGTTTCTGTCTCTTCGGCAGTTGTCTCTTCGGTTACTTCCTCACCGTCAAATACTTCCTCTTCTTTTGCTGCACGGTCTTCGTTGATCTGCTTAGCCTCTGCATAGATATCCTCTGCATTCTCCTGTACCTTTGTAGCGGTCTTTAAAACAACTTCCTTTGCACGGAGTACGGCTGCTGTACAATTTGTATAAAGTTTCTTTGCATCCTTGCTGGAAAGAATCTTGATTCCTGCGGTACCAAACAGTACACCTGCTGCAAAAAGTCCGGTTTTCTTTGCATCAAAATTTTTGAAACACTTTAACATCGTTGTTTCCTCCTTAGTAACTGATTTATAATTTTGTCTTCCTGTTTAAAAACGTATTTTATGCCCCATTTTTCCAATTTGCAAGTATTTTTTTAGTCACCACGGCGTGCAAAAAAGAGCATAAAAAAAGGACTCACACCATCTATCATCCGATAAATAGCGGAGTCCCACACTTTATGCAACAGCAATCCGGCTGTCCTTATTGAGAAAACTTATCATTACTGTTCCACGCCGGCTTTTCCTGCTGCAATCTTTTCTTTTTCTTTGTTCCAGAGTTTTTCTGCTGTAGGTGTCCAGTTCTCGGCATAAGGAGCAGCCTTTTCTTTCAGATGTTCCGGTGTCTCCGGTGACTGATAATCGGTATTTACTGCCTTTGACTCTTTTACCATCTCTCCAAGCTTATCCGGGTTCTCAAGCATCGGACACGGACGAAGCATATTGTCATTAAACGGCTGGTTGTCATGATATGCCTGGAATAATGGGCTCTTTAAAGCATCCAGCAGGCTGCAGTCATGAATATTTGCATTGGAATAATGAATAAATACGCATGGCTCCACATCACCCTTGGCATTGATATGTAAATATCTTCGTCCACCGGCGATACATCCGCCGACAAACTGTGCGTCATTCTGGAAATCCATGCTAAATATTGCCTTTGTCTGACGGAACTTACGGATACGATGGAAAATTTCCTCACGCTGCTCAGGTGTAGGCAGAAGTTCCACTGCTGCATCATTTCCAACCGGCATATAGTGGAAGAACCATACAAATAATGCACCACTCTCAACCAGCATATCAAAGAATTTTTCGCTGGTTACATCATCTAAATTCTTTCTGGTATAGCAGGTGGAAATACCAAATGGTAAACCATGGCTCTTTAACAGGCTCATGGCATGCTGTACTTTATCAAATACACCTTCGCCTCTTCGTCCATCGTTGGCTGTCTCGAATCCTTCCAGACTGATCGCCGGAACAAAGTTCTTAACACGAAGCATTTC
>ENA-OPVK01001385-OPVK01001385.1-human-gut-metagenome-genome-assembly--contig:-NODE-1385-length-14579-cov-7.270380_pt1 | contig 14579 bp, 20 predicted proteins | sample MGYA00241495_ERZ501982 | MGnify/ENA primary metagenome ERZ501982 (study PRJEB25962, sample SAMEA2042002) | human gut metagenome | biome: human gut; feature: human-associated habitat; material: faeces...
CAGCCGCGGGATACTTTTTTGCTCTCTTTAAGGCGCCTTACGCCTGCGCGGCCTTTTCCGCCATCATCTGCCGCACCACCTCGTCGATACGGTGGGCAACGCGGCAGAAATCCTCCGCCGTATAGCCCTTGGTGGTCATGGCGGCGGTGCCGATGCGGACGCCGCTGGTCTGGAACGGCGAGCGTTTGTCCCCGGGGACGCAGTTCTTATTCAGCGTAATACCGCAGCGGTCCAATTCCTCCTGTACCTCACGTCCGGTAAGTCCGGTATCCGTCAGATCCAGCAAAAACAGATGGTTGTCCGTGCCGCCGGTAACGACCTTGTAGCCCATGGCCATGAACTCCGCCGCCATCGCCCTGCAGTTGACCACCACACGGTGGATATACGCCCGGTATTCCGGGGTCAGCGCCTCCTCCGCAGCCACCGCCTTGCCGGCGATCACGTGCTGCAAAGGGCCGCCCTGCATACCGGGAAATACGGCGCTGTCCACCTTTTTCGCCAGCTCCGGCCGGCAGAAGATCAGTCCGCCCCGCGGGCCGCGCAGCGTCTTGTGCGTCGTGGTCGTGACCACATCTGCCAGTCCAAAGGGGCTGGGGTGCTCCCCCGCCGCCACCAGCCCGGCAATGTGAGCGATGTCCGCCATGAAATATGCCCCCGTCGCCTGCGCCGCCTGGGCAAAGCGTGCAAAGTCGATGGTCCGGCTGTAGGCCGACGCTCCTGCGATGATCAGCCGCGGCTTCAACTCCCGCGCAAGCCTCTCCATACCGTCATAGTCGATCAGGCCGTTTTCGTCCACATCGTAGGCCGCTATGTCATACAGCCTGCCGGAGGCATTTACCGGCAGTCCGTGGGACAGATGCCCACCGTTGGCCAGACTCATGGACAGGATCCGGTCTCCCGGCTGCAGCAGCGCCATATACGCCGCCAGATTGGCGGAGGTGCCGCTGTGAGGCTGCACGTTCACATGGTAGTCTGTGTGAAACACCTCCCTCCACTTGGCGATGCAGTACGTCTCCAGCTCGTCCACCACCAGGCAGCCGCCGTAGTAGCGTCCCTGATTTCCCATCTCCCGGTGGGCGGGATACCCCTCGGAATACTTGTTGGTCAGGCAGCTGCCCACAGCGCGGCAGACCGCCTCGCTGGTGAAATTCTCGCTGGCGATCAGTTCCACCGTTGTTTCCTGCCGCCGCTGCTCCATGGTAATATAGTCGAAAACCTTGGATGTCACACCCATCTCTCCCCACGTATTGTATTATTTTGTCAACAATTATACCACATATTGTGCCCCATGCAAGCCCCAATAGTCAAATAACCAAAATACACGAAATCACATACCAGTCCTGTATGTTTTTTGTAAAAAACGCAGAAAGGTGAAAAAAGGGTTGACAACGGCGCGTTAAGGGCGTATTATGCCACCATTCCGACAGGGAAAATCACAGCGAGGAGGAAAGCCGACATGAAGCGTAACGTCACCATGATGATGTGCGAGATGTGCATGGGTATGATGTCCATGTGCATGTTTCGTCGCGCCGAAAAGGTCATCAGCTTTCCGAAAACTGTTTGACGGCTTGAAAAAAAGCCGATGTGTAAGCAGACAGCGGAGGGTCAGTGATGACCAGCCGCTGTTTTTGTTTTGCTTATGTACCGCCGTTCCGGCCGGGCGGCGGTGCTGAGATAAAATCGTAACCAACCAAGTTTAATCATTTCAAAGGAGACTGCGAACATGAAACACAACACTTTGACTAAGATCATCACCCTGGCCCTGGCCGTTGTCTTGGCCCTGAGCCTGGCTGCCTGCGGTTCCACCGCTTCAGCAAGACCGACGACAACAGCGGCGACGCTGCTGCCGCCACCATCAAGATCGGCGTACCCAACGACACCACCAACGAAGCCCGCGCCCTGCTGCTGCTGCAGGAGAACGGCATCATCAAGCTGAAGGACGGCGTGGGCATCACCGCCACCAAGAACGACATCGTGGAGAATCCGTACAATGTGGAGATCGTGGAGGCTGAGGCCGCCCAGCTGCCCAACCTGCTGCCCGACGTGGACTACGCCGTGATCAACAGCAACTACGCCATCAACGCCGGCCTAAACCCTGTGAATGACTCCCTGCTGATCGAGGGCAGCGCCTCCGCCTACGCCAACATTCTGGCCGTCAAGGAGGGCAACGAGACCGCCCCCAAGATCCTGGCTCTGAAAGCCGCCCTGGAGAGCAAGCAGGTCGCCGACTTCATCGCTGAGAAGTACGCCGGCTCCGTGGTTTCCGTGGTGGAGAACCCCACCGACGGCTATGACGCCTCCGTGGACTATGACGCGCTGAAGGGCGAGACCATCACCGTGGCTGCTTCCCCCACGCCCCACGCCGAGATCCTGGAGGTCGCTAAGGAGATTCTGGCCGCCAAGGACATCACCCTGGACATTCAGGTCTACAACGACTATGTGGTGCCCAACACTGTGGTGGACGACGGCACCGTGGACGCCAACTACTTCCAGCACCTGCCCTATCTGGAGGACTTCAACGCCCAGAACGGCACCCACATCGCCTCCATCGCCGCCATCCACGTGGAGCCCATGGGTCTGTACGGCGGCAAGCAGACCACGCTGGACGCGCTGAGCACCTCCGCCCAGTAACATAAAACAACAGGATTTTACCCTCCTCTCCCCCTCGCGTGTTCCCCGCCCTGCACAGGGCGGGGAACACCGCGGAAACAGGACAATGCGAAACGCCCGGTTTCTTTTCCGGAGCTCCCGCCAGGGCGCGGGGGATGCAGAAAGGAAACAGCGCGAATTAAACAGAAACGAGGAACGCCGTCGTGATAGAACTGAAACACGTAAGCAAGACATACGACTCCGGTGCCAACGGAGGCGTGGACGCATTGAAGGATGTGTCCCTGACCATTGAGGATGGAGACATCTACGGCATTATCGGTATGTCCGGCGCGGGCAAGAGCACGCTGGTGCGCTGCATCAACCTGCTGGAGCGCCCCACAAAAGGCGAGATCATCGTGGACGGCCAGCGGCTGGACACCATGACCCCCGCCCAGCTGCGCGCCGCCCGTCGGAACATCACTATGATCTTCCAGCACTTCAACCTGCTCATGCAGCGCACCTGCCTGCGTAACGTCTGCTTCCCCATGGAGATCTCCGGTGTAAAGCGGGCCGATGCGGAAAAGCGCGGGCGTGAGCTGCTGGAACTGGTGGGCCTGCCTGACAAGGCGGATGCCTATCCGGCCCAGCTGTCCGGCGGCCAGCAGCAGCGCGTGGCCATTGCCCGTGCCCTGGCCACCGACCCCAAGGTGCTGCTGTGCGACGAGGCCACCAGCGCCCTGGACCCCAAGACCACCCGACAGATACTGGAGCTGATCCGGGACATCAATCAAAAGCTGAACATCACCGTGGTCATCATCACCCATCAGATGAGCGTGGTGAAGGAGGTCTGCTCCCACGTGGCTATCCTGGACGACGGCTGTGTGGCCGAATCTGGCATGGTGGGCACGGTGTTCGCCGCGCCAAAGTCCGAGGCCGGACGGCGGCTGGTGTTCCCCGGCGGTGCGGACGCGCAGGTGTACAACCCCCAGGACGAAAAGCTGGTGCGGCTGGTGTTCAAGGACAGCAAGACCACCAGTATTCCCCTCATCGCCCGGCTGGCGGCAGAGGAGGGCGTCTTCTGCAACGTGATCTCCGCCAGTACCCAAAAGCTGTCCGAAACGGTATACGGCAGCATGATGCTGGGCATCCCCAGCGCACAGTACGATAAGGCCGTGGCCTTTATCCACAATGTGGCCAATGTGCAGGTCGAGGAGGTGGACCACCATGTACAGTAATCTGTTCTCCGCCCAGTCCGTACAGGATCTGATGAGCGTGCTGCCCTCCCTGCCCTTTGCCATCTGGGAGACGTTTTACGTCACCGTGGTCAGCACGGCGCTGTCGCTGGTGCTTGGCCTGCCCCTGGGCGTGCTGCTGGTGGCCGGCGAGAAAAACGGCGTCCTGCCCCTGCCCCGCTGGCTCATGCAGGTCATCAACGTCATCATCAATCTGCTGCGCTCCATCCCCTTCCTGATCCTGATGATCATGGTCTTCCCCCTCTCCCGTCTGCTCATCGGCACCGCCGTGGGCACCACGGCCACCATCGTTCCGCTGGTGGCGGCGGCGTTCCCCTTTGTGGCACGTCTGGTGGAGAGCAGTCTCCGCGAGGTGGATGGCAATATCATTGAGGCCGCCCAGAGCATGGGCGCCACCCCCATGCAGATCATCTGCAAGGTAATGATCCCCGAGAGCGTTCCCTCCCTGATCCAGAATGTCACCATCGCGCTGACCACCATTCTGGGCTACTCCGCCATGAGTGGCATCATCGGCGGCGGCGGCCTGGGCAAGATCGCCATCGACTACGGCTACTATCGCTATAAGTACCTGGTAATGCTGGTGGCGGTGGTCATTCTGATCCTGTTGGTGCAGCTGTTCCAAAGCGTGGGCACCTGGCTCAGCAAGCGGTGCGACAAGCGTTTGAAGCACTGATCCCGTCTTCTGTTCCCTTCGGCTTTCGCCGAAGGGAATATTTTTTCCGCCGCCCCATTTTTCACCTTGACATTTCTCCCGAAATCGTGTATGATATTCGATGTTGTAAAGGCATATAACTTTACAGAAGGAGGCCACACCGTGAAAAACCAGACATACCGCATGACCATGCTGTTCGATTTTTACGGCGATATCCTGACCCCACGGCAGCGTGAGCTGTTCGACCTGTATTATAATGAGGACCTGTCCCTGGCAGAGATCGCGGAGAACTGCGGCATTTCCCGGCAGGGCGTACGGGACGTGATCGTTCGCGCGGAGAACGCCATGACCGAGCTGGAGGACAAGACCGGCCTGGTCCGCCGCTTTTTGCAGATGCAGCAGCACGTGGACCGTATCATCACCGCTGCCGGAGACATTAAAACCATCAACTACCGGCAGTACGAAAATCCCCGGTTAGAGGAATTGGCGGAGACGATCTTGGACGCTGCCGCCGCCCTGAAGGAGTAACGACCCATGGCATTTGAGGGACTTAGCGAAAAACTGAACGGCGTATTCAAGCGCCTGCGCGGTAAGGGCCGCCTTACCGAAGCCGATGTCCGCGAGGGTATGCGCGAGGTACGTCTGGCCCTGCTGGAGGCCGACGTCAGCTATAAGGTCGTCAAGGACTTCGTGGCGGACGTCACCGAAAAGTGCGTCGGCACCGATGTGCTGGACAGCCTGACCCCCGCCCAGCAGATCATCAAGATTGTAAACCAGGAGCTGACGGCGCTGATGGGCGGCACCAACGCCCGCCTGACCACCGCCTCCAAGGGTCCCACCGTTGTGATGATGGTAGGTCTGCAGGGCGCCGGCAAGACCACAAACGGCGCCAAGCTGGCAGGGCTCATGCGCCGCAGCTTCGGCAAGCGCCCCTTGCTGGTGGCCTGCGACGTGTACCGTCCCGCCGCCATCAACCAGCTGCAGGTGGTGGGCAAGCAGCTGGATATCCCCGTCTTCGAGATGGGCCAGATCGACCCGGTGACCATCGCCAAGGAGGCGGTGAAGTACGCCGCTGACCACGGCCACGACATCGTCTTTCTGGACACCGCCGGCCGTCTGCATATCGACGAGGCGCTGATGGACGAGCTGAAGGCCGTCAAGGCTGCCGTTCATCCCAACGAGATACTCCTTGTGGTGGACGCCATGACCGGCCAGGACGCGGTCAACGCCGCCAAGGCCTTTGACGACGCGCTGGGCATCGACGGCGTACTGCTGACCAAGCTGGACGGCGACGCCCGCGGCGGTGCTGCCCTGTCCATCCGGGCCGTCACCGGCAAGCCCATCAAGTTCGTAGGTACCGGCGAAAAGCTGGACATGATCGAGCCCTTCCACCCTGACCGCATGGCCGGGCGTATCCTGGGCATGGGCGATATGCTCACGTTCATTGAGAAGGCCGAGCAGCAGTATGACGAAAAACAGGCGAAAAAGCTGGAGGAAAAGCTCCGCAAGAACCGCCTGACCCTCACCGACTATCTGGATCAGATGGAGCAGCTGCAAAGCATGGGTGACCTGAGCCAGATCGCCGATATGCTCCCCGGCGGCATGGCTAAGGGCTTCGACCCCAGCCAGATCGACGAGAAGCAGATGGCCCACAACAAGGCCATCATCCAGTCCATGACCCCGCTGGAACGCGAAAATCCGCAGATTCTCAACGCCAGCCGCAAAAAGCGTATCGCCGCCGGTTGCGGCCTGGAGGTGGTGGATGTCAACCGCCTGCTGAAATCCTTTGAGATGCTGCAGCAGATGACCAAAGCCATGACCAAGGGCGGCGGTATGCGCGGCCTGGGCGGCATGATGGGCGGCTTCGGCGGCAAGGTGGCCAGAGGCGCCATGCACGGTTTTGGCCGAAAAAAACGGTTGAAATAAAGTTAAAAAAAGTAGAAAAAGTGTGTAAGTGCAATCGCATTTAACAGATATAAAACAATCAATTTACATGGAGGAACACAACAATGGTTAAAATTCGTCTGAGAAGAATGGGCGCTAAGAAGGCCCCCTATTACCGCGTCGTCGTCGCCGATTCCCGCTATCCCCGCGACGGCCGCTTCATCGAGGAGATCGGCACCTATGATCCCACTGTCTCCCCCGCCAAGATCAGTATCGACGCTGACCGCGCCCGCGAGTGGATCAAGACCGGTGCCCAGCCCACCGATACCGTCCGCGCCCTGCTGAAGAAGGTCGACGTACTGTAAGTCGGGAGCGCGCCATGAAGGATCTGCTGCTGTATATCGCGCAGAACCTTGTGGAGCACCCGGAGCAGGTCAGCGTGACCGAGGTGGAAAACGGTGACGAGCTGACGCTTCAGCTTCGCGTCGCGCCGGAGGACATGGGCAAGGTCATCGGACGTCAGGGCCGTATCGCCAAGGAGATACGCACTGTGATCCGTTCCTACGCCCAGCGCACCGGCGCCAAGGTGTCTGTGGATATCGTTGATTAAAAAAGGAGCACCCGGCAGGGTGCTCTCTTTTTGCCCGCTGGCCGGGGCAAAAAAGAAAGCCCTTTCGGGCTTTCTTTTTTTGCTCTCAGTGACGCTTTTTAGCGGTCCATGCCATACCGGTCACGGACAGCACTGCCGTCACCGCGTAGATGCCGATGCCGGCGTCGAAGGTCTTAGGAGAACCCTTGGCCTCGTCCTTAGTGGTGGTCGTGGTGGAGTTGTAGTAGTAGCGCGGCGGAGTAACGGTCTTGACATTGATGGTGAAATCACTCTGCGCAATTTCATTCCCGCCGACAGCGCAAGCACCTGGCACCTCGATGCTGCAGGTATTATCCGCAGAGCTGACCTTGCTCATATCATACCCCTGATTCCAGCACAGGTATTTCGCGCTGATGGTATTATTGTTAATAGTAATGGACTCCGCGGGGCAATTTTCATAAATGCGGAACGCATTGGCTGGTGCATTGGAAATGGTATTATTTGTGACGGTAAAGGTCTTACCGCTGGTCAGCTGGATAGCAGACCCCTTATTCGCATCAGTCAAATCGCTGATAGTATTGTTGTCGATGGTGACAACGGCATCATTTCCGGCCTGGATGTTCATGCCACGTTCGCAGTTGGTTATTTCACTGTCAACGATTTTGAAGCTCGCCATCGTACCCTGCACAAAAACAGCATAACCGTTTGCATTTCCGGAAAGCTTGCAGTTATTGACCGTTACATTGGCTCCCTCAACAGAGTGCGGCATTCTGAACCCGTTTTCAAACTTGCAGTTGTTGAAGGTCAGGTTCGCCGGGTTACTGTCGATCCTGACAGTATCAACAAACGTGATGTCCTCGTAAACAACACTCTGTGCTGCGGCACTAATGCGATAGTCATTGTCACCGGTCTTTGCAACCTTCGCATTGTCAACGCCCTTGACAGTCACTCTTTTTACCGTAACAGCGGGGGTAAAATAGCCGCCGCCAAAAATTGAATCGCCTGCGCCATTACTGCCTACGACCCCGGCACCATCACCGGTCTCCACTGTACCGTGGATCGTCCAGGCAATTTCTTCCACCGTACCCAGACTGTTGGCACCAAAAGTATTCCCAGTAGTCGTGACGTTCTTGCTCTCGCGCCAGGCTTTGGCGGCAGCGGTCAGCGTGTCATAATGGATAAGCGCGCCGTTTTCATCGGCCAAGCCATCGATGGTCACATAATTGTTCTCGTCTGCCCACGAAATGGTGGTGACGCCCAGCGCCATGACCAGCGCCAAAATGGTTGCTACCAATTTTTTCATGTCTCATACCCCGTTTGTTTTAGATTTCCGCAGGTGCACTCGTTTTAATGGTTATTAAAACGTAAATGCAGAGGTACCTCTGCGGATAGTCAGATTATAGCACAGTCTCACCGTTTGTCCAGCCTTTTTATGGAAATTTTACATATTTTTTCTGTTACCGGGAATGGAAAACGGGAGAATTGGGCAAAAAATGGGAATTGGGGGGGCTGCGCGAAAGAGGAGCCCCCGAACGGGTGCTCCTCTTTATGTCTCTCACGCGAAATAGCCCTTGATCTCCATCACGGCCGTTACGATGCAGAACAGGCCGAAGGCCAGGATCAGCGTGCCGCCCAGCTTCTTTTTCTGCTTCACCTGGAACATCATGATACCCACCATGATCATGGACAAGCCCAGCAGCACCATGGACAGGCCGGGGATGTACAGCACGTTCATCTTCCGCAGCAGCCACAGCAGCAAGGCCAGGACCAGCAGCACGATGGATATATTTTTCTTCGTATTCATGGACATTGGCGTTTCTCTCCTCCCTTGGGACGCGGTGCGCCCACTGGTTTGATTGTAGCGGAAAACCGGACAGAATACAAGGGCAATTTACCGCCCCAGCAGCACTTTCGCCTTGAGGATCGCCGCCACGGTCTTGGCATCGGTCAGCTCGCCGGACATACACAGCTCCACCGCCTCGTCGAAGGGCAGGCGCACCGTCTCCAAAAACTCGTCCGCGTCCGGGTGCGTCTCGCCGAAGGTCAGCTCACAGGCCAGGAACAGGTACAGCGTCTCGCCATAGCAGCCGGGAGAAGCGATCAGCGCCCCCAGGTCCGTCCATGCCTCCGCCGTGGCCCCGATCTCCTCCTTCAGCTCCCGCTGGGCCGTGACGAAGGGGTCCTCGCCCGGCTCCCGTTTGCCGGCGGGTATCTCCGTCAGCACCCGGGAAAAGGCGTAGCGGTACTGCTTCACCAGCAGCACGTCGTCGCCGTCCAGGGCCAGAATGCCCACGCCGCCGGGGTGCTCCACCACCTCGCGGACACCCTCTTTCCCGTTGGGCAGGCGTACCCTGTCCTCCCGCACGTGCAGGATGCGGCCGCGGTAGACCTCACGGCTCTCCAGCGTTTTCTCAGTCATATCCATAGAAGCGTCTCCCTTCGTTTTTTGTCCCAGTATAGCACAGAAAGTTCAAAATTACCACCCCTCTATCCCCCTTGCGCGATGCGAGAAAATATGGTATACTATCGTTCACGTTACCGGAAGGAGGTGTCTCCATGGACAAGTCCGGCACCAAGACCATCGCCCAGAACCGCAAGGCGTACCACGACTACTTCGTGGAGGACCGCTACGAGGCCGGCATCGAGCTGTTCGGCACGGAGGTCAAGTCCATCCGCGCCGGCACCCTGAACCTGAAGGACGCCTTCTGCGTGGCCAAGGACGGCGAGGTGTACGCCTACAGCTTTCACATCTCCCCCTACGACCACGGCAACATCTTCAACCGCGACCCGGACCGGCCCAAGCGGCTGCTGCTGCACAAGCGGGAAATACGGAAGCTCCACGACCTGCAGAAGCAGGAGGGCTATGCGCTGATACCGCTGTCGGTATATTTCAAGAACTCCCGGGTGAAGGTGGAGTTGGGCCTGTGCAAGGGCAAGAAGACCTACGACAAGCGGGATGCCGTGGCCAAGCGGGACGCCAAGCGGGAGATGGACCGCGCCATGCGGGAGAAAAACCGCGGGTATTGAATGGTATGACATTGCGCAGAAAGTGCGCATATTCTTATGACAAAGTGAGGGAAACGGAATGGCAAATCCTATCGTGACTTTTGAAATGCAGGACGGCGGCAAGATCGTTGCCGAGCTGTATCCCGACATCGCGCCCCAAAGCGTGTACAATTTCATCGCCCTGGCCAACGCCGGGTACTACGACGGGCTGATCTTCCATCGGGTCATCCCCGGCTTTATGATCCAGGGCGGCTGCCCCGACGGAACCGGCATGGGCGGCCCGGGGTACTGCATCAAGGGCGAGTTTGCCGCCAACGGCGTACAGAACGACCTGCGGCACACCCGCGGTGTGCTGAGCATGGCCCGGGCGCAGCCCATGGACAGCGCCGGCAGCCAGTTCTTCATCATGCACAAGGACGCGCCCCATCTGGATGGGCAGTACGCCGCCTTCGGCTGCGTGATGGACGGCATGGACGTGGTGGACCGCATCGCCAACCAGCCCCGGAACATGATGACCAACAAGCCCAAGAAGGACCAGGTCATGGCGAAGGTCACCGTGGACACCCAGGGCGTGACGTATCCGGAGCCGGAGAAGCTGGCCGATCCCTTCGGAAGATAAGTTTTCTGCGCGGGGGAGGGTCCCCCTCCCCCACACATATGTAAATATTCCCATGGGTCGTGTGCGCACAGCGCGCAAAAACCTTATGGGCTATACTGTTCCCCAGTATCGCACAATGCGCAAGTCCCTCGCGGACTACGCTGTTCCCCAGTGTCGCACAACGCGCAAGTCCCTCGCGGACTACGCTGTTCCCCAGTGTCGCACAATGCGAAAACCCCTCATGGGACTGCACCGATTTTCCCCGGGTATTGGAACAATACCCAAAAAATCCCCAATATGGGGCTGCACCGGTTTCGACGGGGGTGTGGAGGCTGGATAAGCGGGCGGCGGCGCCTGACCGCCATAAAACGGGCAACTTAAAAATTAACTGACAACAATCGTATTGCTGTCGCTGCCTAACTAAAGGCAGCCGTCTGAACCGGAGAGGCCGCAGGCCGGGGAAGGCGTCGTTTATGCGGCGGACGTGCGGCGGGTAAGAGTTGCCCCGCCCATGCATTATGACTCTACTGAACCGCGCAGTCTGTCAGGTGTCTGCGCGGAGAGGGAATGCTGAAACCTGACTGCGCCCGGAGAAAGTCTTGTCAAAGCGCTTTCGGACAGGGGTTCGACTCCCCTCAGCTCCACCACAAGTCAAAAAATCCGAACATTATCATCAATGGTGATACGTTCGGATTTTTGATTTTTATGAGTTGTTTTATAATTTAGAAATTACTGTGGTTTGTAGCATATTCTCGGCCTCCTCCAAGCCTTGCATCACTTCCGCCATGATGCGAGTGGCCAAGATAAATCCTGAACTGAACGCTTCACACTCAGTGATGCAGGACAGTTCACTTGTGCAGTCCTTGAATTTTTCAAAGGTTTCTTTTTGTTTCATTGTCAGACTTGAGTTCAGGTCTCCCTCGTTTTTGCATATCAACTTAACTTAACGAGTTTGCCACCCTCGTTTCTCAAAGAAACAGTTGATATTATCAATCAAACGATTTATAATATCAACTGTGATAATAGTTGTATGGAGGCTTATTATGACTACTTCTGAACAGATACGAGTTCTTTGTGTGCGTTCTGGCGTAAGTTTGTCAGAATTGGCAAGAAGAATAAATCAAACACCACAAAATTTCAGTGTTAAACTTAAGAGAAATACGGTTACACAAGATGAGCTAAATCAAATTGCTAATGTGCTCAATGTGAAATATGAACAGTATTTTGTTTTAGCTAATGGAGATCAGGTTCGATAAATAAAGAGAAGGTAAAAAATGGATACAAACATTATTTATAATATAGATTGCGTCGCCGGAATGAATCAAATGATAGATGAGGAGTCTATAGACCTTATCATCGCGGATCCACCATATTTTAAGGTTATCGGCGAAAAATGGGATTATCTTTGGAGAACAGAAGAAGACTATCTTGAATGGTCAGAAAAATGGATTGCAGAAGCTGCCCGTGTTTTAAGAATGGGCGGTAGTTTCTATTTGTTTGGTTATTTTAGAATGTTAAGTAGATTGTTGCCTATTTTAGAAAAGTATGGTTTTGAACTTAGACAACAAATAGTATTAAATAAAGGCATGCAAGCTGTATCTGGGCGAGCAACTAAAAATTATCGAATGTTCCCTAATGTGACCGAAAGTATTTTATTTTTATGTAAAGATCCCAAACCTTTTGCAAAATCCTTTTTAAAGCAAAGGCAAAAAGAATTAGGTTATTCCGCAAAACAAATCAATGAGATGTTGGGTGTCAAATCAAACGGTGGCGGTATGTGGAGTATTTATACAGGCAAAAATGTTTGCGAGCAATTACCCACTGAAGAATTGTGGGACAAATTGCAAACAATTCTTGAATTTAACATTCCATACGATAAGATTAGTCAAACATATCATGCACAAATGGGGTTAACAGATGTATGGGATGATGTGAATTTTTATGAAGAAAAAGACCGCATCCATCCTACCCAAAAACCACAAAAACTGCTTGCAAGACTAATTCTTGCAAGCAGTGATGAGGACGATATTGTTTTAGATCCATTTATGGGTGGAGGTTCAACAGCCTTGGCTTGTATTAATAACAAGCGTAATTATATTGGATTTGAAATAGAACAAGAGTATTACGAAAAGTCGTTAGAACGATTAGCATGTAGATAGATGACGCTATTATAATTATCTTAAATCGATAAACTGTGAGCGTAACGATAGTGGTATATCTGCTTTTTTCAAAACGATTTTAGGCAAATATATTTCATCCGCGAATTTGTTGCATAGATCGGCATTGGTTATATTATTATTTTTCCTTATGTCTTCTAATAATTGCAATAGCTTTTCTTTATTTAATCCATTAACACGAGCAGATGGGCTGTATTTTTTAATAACATTTTTAATGTTAGCTACACTTATGGTAGTTGATCCAGAATATGAACTTAAAGGAAGTAGTACATCTGAATAAGTATTGTTTTTGGATGGGAATACATCGGTGATTATATTGCCATCATTTGTGATTTTTGATCTGTAAATCAAAGTTGGTTCTGTTAATGCGAATTTTAGCATATGAGGCCACATGTTAAACGGTGCTTTAGATGTTGACTGTGAACGAATATTGAGATAATAGTCAATCATACAGTACGCAAACCCTTTACTCTTCGGGTCAACTTCCCATATTGATGCAATAATGTCGTTGTTGTTGCTATCATATATGGATTCGAATTCAAAAAGAACAAAGTAATATCTGTAAGGATCCAATAACTTTGCAAACTCGTCATTGTTTCGGATTGCTATTAACCACTTCGAATCATCTTTCCTATTAATGCTTGTAGATCTGCATACAGCACATTCCGTTTCTAAACTTGAAACAACTGCACCACAAGCATTACAAGGCCCTAATTGATCGACTCTATAACAAGTTTTAATTTCACCATGTCTTTCATCATCTATAACTAAATCATAACCACGAGCACCGGATTTTCCGCCAGGATATCCTGTTACGACACTCACCAAATGCTGACCAACATATCCCATACGTGCCTGAGGCGTTTGTTGAGTTATTTTTGACCATGCATTAACTTTTGCTCTTAAATCAATATATAAATCTTTGATCAAGGCTTCAGAAGCTTCTATCGTTCCTAAAGTATAATTTAGCATAAAACCACTCCTTCAAATATATTTCTATTTTGTTCTAACACATTTCGACGTTTTTTACAATAGATTATTGGAGGTGATGCAATGTACTTTAAATATCTGTCGGCTGCGTTTGGCAGCGCCATGATCACATCGGTCTATTCGGCCAGTACCACGGGCCGCAGGGAACGGCGGCATTGGCGGTCGTCGCTCCGGTCTGGAACATCATCTACAGTCTTGGCCTTTTGATGGGCATCGGCGGCAGCGTGATTTTCAGTACAAAGCGCGGCAGCGAGAAATGCGACGGGAGTGAGAACCAGTATTTCACATCGGCCGTGATCGGCGCAGTGATCTTATCCATTCTGGCATGAATCGGGGCCATATGCTTCGAGCGCCCCATCCTGACCTTCTTCGGAGCGGATGGCTCCTACCATTGTCCGCACCTATGCGTTATCCTTCCTGCTGCTGCCGTTCAACATCTTCTCGACCTATTATTTCCAGGCGATCATGAAGCCGAAGGCAGCGTTCGTTGTTTCTGTGGCACGGGGACTTGTCATCAGCGGCATTTTGATCATGGTTCTTCCTGCGCTGGTCAACGCCGATGCGATCTGGTTTGCGATGCCAGTCACGGAGCTGCTGGTCATGCTTTACGCCGCTTCGATGATCCGCAAATACACAAGGGCTTTGCCGGGAGGTACCACTTATGCAGATACCCGCCATTGAAAGCAATGCACCCTCGCTGATCTGAAGCTGCTCCCTTAATAGGCCGCCCTGCACGCAGCGCCTCCCTTGCGGTATGGGGACGTGTTCGAATCTATTTGTGCCATGATAAAGTACAGTTTACAAGGGACTACACAGGGTAGGTATCTGACGGGAGGGGTGC
>ENA-OPVK01001405-OPVK01001405.1-human-gut-metagenome-genome-assembly--contig:-NODE-1405-length-14486-cov-3.621509_pt1 | contig 14486 bp, 8 predicted proteins | sample MGYA00241495_ERZ501982 | MGnify/ENA primary metagenome ERZ501982 (study PRJEB25962, sample SAMEA2042002) | human gut metagenome | biome: human gut; feature: human-associated habitat; material: faeces...
CAAATATTTTTTCTTGAAGTAGTCTTATAGAGTAATCTTTTAGCACCTTTTTTTTCCATGGATTTTGAGGATCAAAAATCATATACTCTCTTTCGTCTATAATTTCATCTGCTAATGTAATTACATCTGCTATTGCTTTTTTAGTTTCGTTATTACATGTCCAGTTCGTTGAAGCGTACCACCCAATCATTGATAATGATGCTAGTATTAATCCACTTCATGCTCTCGTCCAAAAAGAAAGTCATATTGTATTCGTCCTGGCGGTCCAGATACTCCTGATTGGTCATCTCATGTCCTTCTGCTTCAGTAAGCAGCAAGTATTTCACTAATGGTATGGAAAGTACAGGCTCCCCTGTTTCCTTGTTGGTTATGGTGAGGCGGGGATTATTTTCAACCACCAGACGCCCTACGGTAATCTGTGCAATAGCTACGCTGATATTGCTGTCCTCTGCATCTCCATCGGCACGTGTTCCCATATCCGTGCCACCCTGCATACGGTAATAGGGATAATATGTTAATGTTTCGTCCTCCAGCAGCTTATTATCATAGTTCATCAAACCGTTGTCGTCTGTAATCGTAAATTCAAATTTATCTACCTCCACAGTCACTCCGTCCATTTGCTGGAGAATGATGCGTATGGTGTTGGTGTTCTTCACCAGTGGCACAGTCACTACCTGCGAGCTTGCTGCCCGCGAGAAAGATTGCTTGGTCACTTCACCGTGCCACAACGCAGAAAGTTTACTGTTCACAACAGCCGTTCCATCAGCCGCACGACTGTACAGACGATCCATCCTGCATTGCAGTTCATCTAGCGAGGATTCCCCTGCCGTAACCAAAGGCACTGAGAATGAAGCCTCATCATTCAGTCCCGCCCAAGTGACAAGATGATAGTCACCCGGTTCCAAATCCACTTTCATGGTATATCCTTCTTCTCCCAGCACATCGCCTTCTTCTGTCTTCTGATATACCAACTTGCCGTTATCGTCAAAAGCATAAAGTGTCACAGTCCCCACCTCGCGCGAGAAAGCATCGGCATACTTCATGTTATAATCATACTTGAATTTCACTCTGTACTCTACAGAGCAATCTACCTCTTCTTCACCGAGTATGCTGTCGCACGACACAACGGCACTTCCCAATGTCATGGCCATCATCAGGCTGAAGGAGAATTGTCGGGCGAATGTTTTTACTGTTTTCATGCTTTTGGTCATTTTATAATGTTAGAATATAGAAAGGTATAAAGGGGAGGGAGATGAATCCTCCCCTGTCTGTCATAGTGTTTGTTAGAACTCAATGTTATTGAAACGTACAATCCAAGGAATAATCTTAGCATTCAATTGCAAATAGAAATTATTATCACTCTCTTCACCGCTAGGATCTATTGTTATTGTTGCACCACCGATATTCTCGAATCCAGTAACTTTCAGTACATAGATATTATTTCTCATGATTGCCTTATCCATATACTGATCTCCTTTATTGTGGCAAATTTCAGATGAATAATAATAGCAATGTCCATTTTCATAAGTATCATAAGATGCATCTGCACCATTATCAGCTTTTACAGCATCAATAGATGTATAAAATTTATTATTGCATTTATAAATGGTACCAACAGGCTCACCCGTTTCATCGCCAATCTGACCACGGAAAATAATACCAGTCACTAAAGCTGGTACTTGCTTTTCTTTTTTCACAATATTTTCTAAACAATAAGCCAAACGATGACCTACCTGTTCATTATCGTTAATGTTAGTATTATCAGTGGGAAGATCTTGGAAATAAACTTGGCTATCATCGCTGGCCTCATCAACTTTATCCGCATTTACCAATGCGTTATAGAAATATGATCCAAAAACTTGGTCGTAATCTGTTACATTATTCTTATTCTTTGAATTAGGATCAACCATATAGGCCATATTGTCTACACCTAACAAGCCTAAAGTCCTGAAGTTTTCCCAGCTCGCATCCGTCAAATGTCTTGCCGTATACACAGAATTTGAAAGATTCACCAACGCGTATTTATCCAGTTTCACTGTCCAGTCAAGCTTACCATCAGTAGATGTAGTATAATATTCAAATTTGGGGAACGGCTCAAGAAGAGTAAAAATATGTTCACCTGTCTGACCATAAGTTTTTTCTGTCTTTATAAAAGCTCTTCTATCAGTTCCATCTGTTCCCTCATGTATCCAAACATCAGAATTATCATTATCCAAATTCTTTGCCTTATGCAAACCTGTCAAACGAACGGCTTTATTATCGGGATATATATAGTAACCACTTGTAGTTTCCGCAATGGCATAATCAGTAGTTTGTACTGTAAGAGGATATAAGTTATTTGGTTTAGCAATTACATAATTTATCTTTGAAACAACACGTTCCACCTCTACCTCTTTTATTGTTGGATCTTCATAGTTGTTGGATAAAACGTCTACCTTTATCTCTTTTTTGTTCACCATCATAAATTGACCGGCAGCAGCTATGGTTATATCACCAGTTGTTGTATAAGAACTTTCTGCAATTTGTTCATACTTAGACTTATCAGTCGATTGTTGGCTGTTGGCAATAGCTTCTATTGACTCAGTCGGATTTAACACAACAAGCACTTTATACCATCCAGAATTTGCCAATGTAAAGAAAGGATTATAAATGGTCTCTCCACTAGCCGTAGTTTCATTCAATTGTGCCTTTGTTAAATAACCACCGAATTCTTCTTTAGTAAGATTTCCATTTTCATCTAGTCTATTTAAAATTATAACGGCATCTGTTACAGTTGATTCACCTTCGATACCTGGATCCGTTACACCGCTTTCTTCATTATCAGCAGCGCGTGATGAGTTTGATGTAGAACTTATCACTAATGAAAGGTTACCCTTCACTTTCTCTGGTTGATTCACATTGTTTTTCACAATGTCCTCATTCGTACATGCTACCATGGCAGCATATGCCAACATTCCTAATAATAATCCCTTAATCTTCATAATCCTAAGTTTTTAAATTATAAACTATTTTTGTAATTTCCATTCTTGTTTGTCAACACAGCAAAGGTAAGTGGTTAATCGTATAAACCTTAATCGGTATTTTCGACAAAATAGATTGGTATCTTTGACAAAATGACTTTATATCGTCTTTTACAGGGCATTTCCATCATACGTGAATGAAATACCCTACACGTTGAAAGAATCACCTCTTACATTTTTCCATTAAAAAAGAAGAGAAAAAAACAAGGATAACATGTACTTTTTTTTCACTACATCAAACAGATCGGACAGTGTGGCATTTCAGCAAAATATCCCTCCATAAAAGCCGCCCTCATCAACATATGCGGAAGCCAAATCTAAAGTGGGAATCACCCGTAAAAACATAAAAATGTAGTGAGCAAGTGTTTCTCTCATCAAGAAGTACACATTCCTTCACATACGTACATATCCATAGACCTATACAATTATATAGGCTTATGCGTACGTATATAAATACTACATGTTCAAAGACAAGGGTATTTCTTAAAAAGATCAAGTCGTTTTCAAAAAAGACGGCGAGCTTTTTTAAAAAGATGGCGAGCTTTTTAAAAAACGTCTTGATCTTTTTTGCCACTGCCGGAACTTCGACTTCCGACATATTCCATAAAGCCCCCAACCGACAGATTATGTAAAATTCAACTTAAAAACACTGTGAGGACACTAATGCGCTGAACTTTAATTCAAAATCCGGGAATAGACTCCACTACCCCGGATTTTACCTTGCGCTTTTCGCAAAGAACAAGTTTCTTCTAACATCTTTTATTGTACTGTTTGTCTATATGTCTTATTTTACAAAGATTGCTTCATCCTTACGTTTATTGGTCACTTCTTCCAAATTGGCTCCGGCTTCGACGGAATCCTTGGCCTGTGCCTGTTTGAAATAATTCTCAGCAGAGTCGAGGTCCCCTTGCAACAGTTTCAGTACGCCTCTGTTGTTCAGCGTCGCACTCGCCTGTGCATCGGCCTTGTCCAAATAACGTACCGCCTGTTGCAAGTCACCCCGTTGGAGTTCGATAGCGGCAGCGTTTATATTCGCTGTTGGGTCATCAGGAAACATGCGCACTGCCACATCGAACACTTCGTTAAACTCGTTGCTTCCCTTTTCGTATGTCTGAGCAACCAAGAACATTTCCTGCAAGCTCAACTGCTGGGGACGGAGCTTTATAATCTGTTTTGCCTCTTCCACATCAAATCCGCGAACTACATAACGTACAGTGTAATCAGAGTGACGCAAAGCCGGATAACAATCCTGTAGTAATGCGGCATATACCTTTCCACCATCCAAGGCCTTAATGCGTTCCTCCTTCACGTCAAAATCGCTCTCATTCTTATCTATTATGGACAAAATCTCTTCTTTCAGCGGTAAATCATTCTTAGCCACATACGCACGCAGTCCGGCCCAGTCCTCGGGTACAGAATTCACCTTGAACAAATCCGCTTTAAAGCCATACTCATTCATTACATAACTCTTCAATGCCTCAGCACGCCCCTGAGCCAAACGCGCATTGGCCGCATATCTGCCCTCAGGAGAAGCATAACCCACAATAGCTATTTCAGTAATGGTAGTATTGACATCATTTTTCACTACATCCACCGTATGTTTGATAGCAGCCAGTTCGGATGGATTACGACGATAATCAGGATAAATCTTCATCTGATTTACCGGAAAATCCAAATAAGCACGTCCTTCCTCGGCACGATTCTTCACAGCCTCGACAGCAGGAGAAACAAATGCCACGACAGGTTTTACCACATAGCGTTCCAAATTGGCACGAGTTATAAAGGCACTGTTTTCTTCTTTCTGACAATCGGCACAGCCACGTATAGCAGCCTGCAGTTCCAGTTCTGCACCATTCATCCATTTCTCGTATGGAATACGGGCTGAATAATTTACAGTCTGTTCCGTTCCATTCTTACGACGAAGAATGGTATATGCATCCGACGGAATACTGCGTTCACGCTGTTGCACGATGGAACGGATACGCCCATATACCCAAATAACAGGCAAAATCCTGTTATAACTGTTATCCTGTGTCTTCAAAACCGGAGTCAGAGTTGCCACACAGTTGGAAGAAAGCTCCATTGCAGCCGGCAACGTGATATCCATTCCTATCATCACCTGTCCATTATCACTAATCAGGATTGACTGATTGCTGACTTGTACCTGACCACCTGATAATGTCTGTGCACCTACCGGAATAGCCGGTATCAATAATATAAGAAGTATATAACATATAAGTTTCATAATCCGTAATTTTTAGAATATATAAATAAGATTCAGAGCAGCCTTAGTAGGACCCCAATAATTCTTGTTGGATTTCTCCAACATATCTCCACATTCTTCACACTCATATTTCTTATAACGCACATAAGCATAACCCAAACCGATGGTGGCGCCCAGATTCCAATGGCGTCCCAGCACAAACTGATAACCGTAACTGACACCGCCGCCATAAAAATGTCCCTTATAACGGAAGTCTTTCAAATCATCGAAAGGAGAAAACGGCAAATCAATACCGGTAGTATTGTATGCTCCTCCCATTAAATGGAAACCGAAAAAATGACCATTGAACTTATCACAAAGCCAATAGCGCAACTCAGGCTGTACCATCACCAGTTTCAGCATTTTATTATCGCTGTATTTCCAGGGATTATAATAAAACGGAATATCCACTGTAAGCTTCTTGCTCAACCCTACTTCCACTCCTAAGTTTGGTATGGCGACGGCATCTATCGCCACATTAGTCTTAACAGCCACCTGTCCATACATAAATAAGGAAGAAGCCAGCAGACACACCCATGAAAATAAAAATCTTCGTATTACCATATTCAATTCTCTCTAGCTAAGTTATTTTTTACATCACAAAGGTAGAGGCTATTCTTTTAACAGGATATTGGCAAATTAATCTTTATTAAGAGGTGGTTTCGGCAAAATACAGAATGAACAAAAAACAATCTTAGTTCCTATTTCCGTCAAAAACAGAACATCCATTCAATGAGAAACATTCCAACTATCAAATGGAACACCAACGGAGTTTTCTCCATCCATAAATGAAAATCCTTTCATCATGATAAAAACGCCCCCTTATATAGCCAAACAACTCCTTCTTTCCAACATAGCAGGTATTTTCATCAAAAAGAGGGTGTTTTCATCAAAAAAGCTTGAAAATAATTTGGATACATGAAAAGAATACCTACTTTTGTATCGGATGATAATGGGTCAATCATTCACATAATCAAAAAAACAATAAAAAATTATAGTTCTATGAAGGCAATGCATTTAATAATTGCCATGCTCGTCATGATGAGTTTGGCATCCTGCTCTGCAGATGGTAATGACCCCGTTGAAAACTCAGTTTCAACGTATCTCCTGGAAAAAACGTATGGAGCCAGAAGCGTTACATACGAGGAAAACAATTCTGACAAGTTAAAATTAAGTGAGTTACCGGCTATCAGCCTTTCTGAAGCCGACCATATTCTATCTGTCCTACGAAAACATACTGATGCTCAAGAAGAACTTGATATTCAAACTGCCACCAAAGGAGAACAAACATGGCTTAGAATTGTAATGAAGCAAACAATAGATCATAAATATGCTTTCACTATCCAGTTAAATATGAACTGTTACAATGACGGAAGCCTCTACTATGGCGGATATCAGGCGGAATGTTCTTCTTCTTTGATAAAATGGTATCTTAAAGGTTTCAGCCTGGCTACCGATAATGCCACAAAAAATTATAAATTCGAATCCCAAAGCTATATTTATATGAAAGTAATAGATAATGGAATCAAATATATGCAGATTCCTGTCACTATAAATGGCAACTATAATCCCCGAAACCATGATGCTGCATTTTCCTACAATTTATGATATATAATACAATAATCACTTTATAATATATACCATCATTCCCCCCTTGTTTCTAGCTTGGTATACATACCTTAATAAAATAGCAAGAGACAGGGGGTGTATTTCATTCAAATACAATCGTCTAATAATCAAGACAAGACAAAACTGTGTGAACGGAATACCTACTATCCTTTCTTTTCACCGAACCTGTTGATACTAAAAACAGAATATATTCCTATGACTTTTAGTTGGTTATGAAAATATAGTTTGCTATATTTGTAGGAATTCCTAAAATAGATTAAGGAATAATATCAAGCAGATTGTACGTGACCAATCTGATTACAGGGGAATAAAAGTGAAACAATTTATTATGATGAAATCTTTAATAATCACCTTATTATGTAGTTTTTGTCTATCAACTACTAATGCGCAAAGTTATTTCCGCCAGTGTGGTATCCAACTACTTACCAAACAAAACGGATTGAGCAACAATACATTGACTGGAATTTATCAGGATAAAGCCGGCTTTTTATGGTTAGGAACCGATGTTGGACTAAGCCGCTATGACGGAATACATTTTCATAATTACAATCTGATTGATAAAGAGCCACGTGCCTTAACTCATTTATATGAAACATCAAACAATCTGCTATGGTCTCATATCGCCAATTTAAACCAAATAGCCTGTTTTGACAAGATGCGTGGAATCTATATGCCACTTATCTCACCTACTCCTGAGGTATTGCAAGATATACAGGATATATGTGTACTACAAGACAAATTATATGCCTTGACCTCCAATGCCATAGTAGAGTTAAATATGGAGAAAAATGCAGATGAAATAAGACTGACTGCCCAACCGCTTATAGATATAAAAACAAAAGTCCTAGGACTTTATAATAACGAAGATATTTTATGCGCACTGACAGCAGAGAATCAAATCTTGCTTTATAACGTTTCCGATAAAAGTAGCGAGCATATAAATGGAACCGATCTAGGTATTGTGAAAGCCGACAACATTGAAAAAATACATATATATAATGATAATGTGTGGATTTGTGACCAAACCGAAGGAATCATCTGTTATAATACAAACACTAAAACATCACGCACACTGAATGATAACAGCCAGTCATCCTTCATTCAAAAAGATATACGCGATATTATCCAAATAGATAAGACCACATTCATTATAGCCACATGGAGTTCACTGTCAGCCATAAGATTTGAAACGGACAACTACCTCCAGTCGCCATTCCACATTATAGATCTGACCCAACATGATTCTTACTATGCCCCCATCCTCAAAAACAGAATTACCGACATTCATTTTGACAAGTCCAACAATGTGCTTTGGGTAGGAACTTTCGGCAGAGGATTGCTGAAACTGAATCTCAAAGGAAACGATATCAACCGTATCCCGTTGAACGATGAAATAAGATATGTGAATAGTATAGCACAAGATGCCGACGGATACATCTGGCTGGTCACCGAAAAAGATGGCATATATAAAAGTACAGAAAATAAGATCTCTCCTAATCTGCACTTTTCCTTATGGGAGAAAAGTCACAAGAATAATCATTATTGCCTGCACAAAGATCGCAATGGAGGATTATGGTTCGGCGATGACAAAGGAAACATCCTTTGGGTAAATCCTACTACCGGTGAAACGGTGATTCACCAACTAAACCCCGAAACAGCAGACTCTGCTGTAACTGCTTCTATCTTGAAACTATATCTAAACTCACAAAACCATTTATGGATTGCCACCGAAAAAGGAATAATGGTCTATAACCATCAGACACACGAATGCATAGCAGCACAACCTTATACGAAAGAATTCAAAAAAATAACCGCTATATGTGAAGATGGAGATGGAACCATGTGGCTAGGTACTGAAAAAGGAATACACCGTGCCAACCGTAAAGGAAAACAAATAAAATTCACCGGTGGTTATGAAAAGGCAAGAAACCTGACACCCGGAAAAGTATTGGCACTTTATCTGAATAACTATAACCAATTGCTTATCTCATACACTGATAAAATTATCCAAATAGACGGAAAAGAGAAAACCATATCCTCTATCATGATCTTACAAAAAGACTTGCCTAACGGACACATAAGCTGTATGATAGATGATAAGAACGGAAATACCTGGCTGGGAAGCAATGCTGGTTTTATCACATTGAATAACAAGAACAATGCATCATATACCTACGCATTACCGGAAAGTTATTACGATGTATGTCGGCTGAATGACGGGAAATTGCTATGGGCGAACTCTACAGGATTACTCTATTTTGAACCGCGCACTTTAAAAGAAAGTTCAAGTAACTGCCAATTCCATATCTCCGATATAGATATTAATTACAATAAAGTAGAAATAGGAGAAAAAATAAACGGACAAGTCATTCTGGACAAACCTGCGTACCTGATAGAACATTTATCTTTAGACTACAATAACAACAACCTGATTCTCTATTTAAGTGATCTGAAATACGGAACCTCGCCCAACACAGTGAAATATCGCCTGTTACCCACAGAAGAAAAATGGAATACGAATTATGACGATCATATAAAACTCAGCAATATCCCTCCTGGGAAATATGTACTGGAAATACGCTCGTCTTATCCGTTGGAAGAAAATAAACAAATAACCCGGTTATCTATCAATGTAAATAGATATTGGGCTGCAACCGGATGGGCCATCGCCGCATACATCCTGGCTATTATCATTATTTCTTTGCTTACATGGATGTACTTTAACCGGAAATTACAGAAACGGCAAGTTTACAAGGCCAAAGAAGTGAAACTGAAAGAAAAGCTGGAAGAAGAAACGGAAATAAGAAAAGAAGAAGAGAAAAACCATCAATTGCGTGACCAAATCAGATATATGCTGGCACAGGAATTACGCACCCCGTTATCACTCATCACCGCTCCGTTAAAAGAAATGATTACTAATACGGCCTTCCCGGAATCATTCCTGCAAAAAGCAAAAATGGCCTATCGGAATTCAATCAGCCTGCAAGACATTTGTAACCAGCTATTGAATATTCATCAGCAAGAAAGTTACAGTCCTAAATTGAATGTGGCCCCTTATCCTGCCAGCGTGATAGCCGACACTGTAGTCCGTGCATCTCACGAACTACTGAACGTCAGTCCCATTAACCTGCATTATGACAAAGACAACAAAATAAATACGGAAATATGGATTGACCGGAAAAAGATAATCTTTATTCTAAGCAATATATTATCCAATGCCTACCGGCATATCTCGTATTCCGGTTCCATCCACTTTACTGTAAACACCAGTACTATCAACGGAAAAGATTTCTGCCTTTTTACTATAGAGGATGACGGGAAAGAAATGATAGAAGAGTCCTCTGTCATCTTCCTTGGATCGGACAATTACAATCCTCCAAGCAACCGGCTACATCCCGAATTAGGCATTGAAATTATGAAAACGACAATACTAGCCCACCACGGCGATATCCAAATCACTCAAGAAAAAAACAAAGGAACCCGAGTTGTTCTTTATATCCCTCTAGGTAAACAACATTTGAAAAATGATGAAAACGTATGTTTCATCGAACCCGAAACAATAATGGAAGATTCAGATAAAGCAATGATTACTGCAGAGGATAAAAGACAACAGGAAATAGCAAACAGTATAACCGCCAAACCTATTGACAACCCCGAAACCAAATACAAACTACTGGTTGTTGAGGACCATGCAGATATCCGCCTCTATCTGAGAGTATTATTTTCTGCCACCTATAATATTATTATGGCGGAAAATGGGGAAGAAGGAGTGAGAATGGCACGTAAAGAAATACCGGATCTTGTAATAACGGATGTCATGATGCCTGTCATGAACGGTTTTGAATGTTGCCGTATCCTGAAAGAAGATCTAAAAACTTGCCATATCCCTATTATTCTGCTGACAGCTTTGACAGATGATGAAAATATAGTGAAAGGAATAGAATTAGGAGCTGATGACTATATTCTGAAGCCGTTCAATCCGGAGATTCTCCGCACTAAAGTAAAACGTTTAATAAAAAGCCGGACTGAACTGAAACGGATTTATACCAAACTACTAATGCCTTCCATCACCGTCAACGGCTCGCAAGAAGAGAATACGGAAACAATCATCATAGAAGACCCGTTCATCACACAAATTCTGAATATTGTAAATGAGAACCTGCAAAACCCGGAATTCAATGTGAAAAAACTGGCCGAAATGCTGAACATGAGTCAACCTACCCTTTACAGAAAAGTAAAACAACTCACTAATTTCACTATCATAGAATTAGTAAGAGGAGTCCGGTTAAAACGTTCTGCCGAATTACTGAGAAGCCGCAAATACAATGTTCAGGAGGTAGCCGAAATGGTTGGTTATAATGACATCCCCACCTTCAGAAAGCATTTTGTCGATTTCTATGGCACCACTCCCTCTACATTTAATAGTAAAGAAGATACGGAAGATAAAAAATAATCGTTAACAGCCAAATATTTTTTGAATTAAAAATCGTACCTTTGCAGCCAAATATATAGGTATAGTATGCAAGACATTAGAAACATTGCGATCATCGCCCACGTAGACCACGGAAAAACGACTTTGGTGGACAAGATGATGCTGGCGGGACATTTGTTCCGCAACGACCAGACAAATGGTGAACTGGTATTGGATAATAATGACTTGGAACGCGAAAGAGGGATAACTATCCTTTCAAAGAACGTTTCAATTAACTACAAAGGAACAAAAATCAATATTATTGATACTCCGGGACACGCCGACTTCGGTGGCGAAGTAGAACGTGTACTCAATATGGCTGATGGATGTATCTTATTGGTAGACGCATTCGAAGGCCCGATGCCGCAGACACGCTTCGTATTGCAAAAGGCATTACAGATCGGTTTGAAACCTGTAGTTGTAGTGAACAAGGTGGATAAACCCAACTGCCGTCCGGAAGAAGTATACGAAATGGTATTCGACTTGATGTTCAGCCTGAATGCTACAGAAGATCAGTTGGATTTCCCCGTTATCTATGGTTCTGCCAAAAATAATTGGATGAGTACTGATTGGAAGACCCCGACAGAAAACCTGGTTCCGTTGTTGGACGCTATTATTGAGCATATTCCGGCACCGAAGCAGTTGGAGGGAACTCCTCAAATGTTAATCACCTCTTTAGACTATTCAGCATATACAGGTCGTATTGCTGTAGGACGTGTACATCGTGGTACGCTGAAAGAAGGTATGAATATTACACTAGCAAAGCGTGATGGTAGTCTGATAAAGTCTAAAATCAAAGAGCTACATACTTTTGAAGGCTTAGGACGTAAAAAGACAAATGCCGTTTCATCGGGAGACATCTGTGCTGTAGTAGGTGTAGAAGGCTTCGAAATTGGTGATACTATCTGCGATTTCGAAAATCCGGAACCATTGCCCCCCATCGCCATTGACGAACCGACCATGAGTATGTTATTCACTATCAACGATTCTCCTTTCTTCGGCAAAGAAGGTAAGTTTGTGACTTCACGCCACATCCAAGACCGCTTGACCAAAGAATTGGATAAGAACCTGGCATTGCGTGTACGCAAAAGCGAACTGGAGGACGGTAAATGGATTGTTTCAGGACGTGGTGTGCTTCATCTTTCTGTCCTGATTGAAACCATGCGCCGCGAAGGATACGAATTACAAGTAGGACAGCCTCAGGTTATTTTCAAAGAAATAGACGGAGTAAAATGCGAACCTATCGAAGAATTAACGATCAGCGTACCCGAAGAATATTCCAGTAAAATGATTGATATGGTAACCCGCCGTAAAGGTGATTTAGTTTCTATGGAAACACAGGGTGACCGTGTAAACATTGAGTTTGATATGCCTTCGCGCGGTATTATCGGTCTTCGTACCAATGTACTGACAGCATCGGCCGGAGAAGCGATCATGGCTCACCGTTTTAAATGCTACCAACCATACAAGGGCGAGATAGAACGTCGCAGCAACGGTTCTATGATTGCTATGGAAAGCGGAACAGCTTTTGCATACGCTATTGACAAATTACAGGATCGTGGCAAATTTTTCATTTATCCGCAAGACGAAGTATATGCCGGCCAAGTAGTAGGTGAACATGTTCATGAAAACGACTTGGTTATCAATGTAACTAAATCGAAGAAGCTTACCAATATGCGCGCATCAGGTTCTGATGACAAGGCACGCATCATTCCTCCGGTAGTATTTTCGTTGGAAGAAGCATTGGAATACATTAAGGAAGATGAATATGTAGAAGTTACTCCAAAGAGTATGCGTATGCGTAAAGTGATTCTTGACGAAACAGAACGTAAGAGAGCTAACAAAAGCTAATCAATCTACCTTTAATATAAAAAATCCCGGAGACCATATTACCTTCGGGATTTTTTATATTTAATCTACAAACTTTACTTTACTAACTTCTCTAGGTTTAGCAGCCGGCATTTCATCGGGATAACCGAAAGCAATCGCATAAAGCAACTCATACCCTTCACTGAATCCCAACTGTTTCATATATTCGGCAGCTGCAGGTGATTTCATGAAACGCACAGGCCCTCCCAAACAGCAGGAACCTATTCCCATTGACCAAGCAGACAAAATCATATTCTCACCCAACAGACCACAATCTATCTGTGACATATCATATGCAGGATCGTTAGCAATAAACACTACTGTAGGAGCATTATTGAACATATTCTGAAATCCCGGACGTTCTGCCGCTTTGGGATTTTCTTTTTTGAAAATTTCAGTCAAACCATTGATAAATTCCGGATTATCTACTACACGAACCTCCCATGACTGTTTATTCATTCCATTAGGTGCATTGATTCCACATTCCACTATAGTCTGCATTTTTTCACGTTCCACAGCCTTGGGCTTATACTTCCGTATACTACGGCGGCTCATAATAGTTTCTATTACAGGGTCTACCTGACTCACGGAAACACTATCCGTAACAACTTCCTTCTGTTGAGAACCTTGCGATGTACAGCTGCATAATACGAACATACCTGCACCAACTAACATTAATCTAAATAATTTCATTTGCTATCATATTTGGTTTTCAACAAATCTAGGCATTTTCAAGCATAAAAAAAAGTGGTTCCCGATAGGAACCACTTTTTATATGTTAAATCTGTAAAATTCAGATTACAATTTCGGACCGGCAGCAACCAATTTCTTACCTGCTTCGTTACCAGTGAACTTAGCGAAGTTCTTGATGAAACGACCAGCCAAGTCTTTTGCTTTTTCATCCCACTGAGCAGCGTCAGCGTAAGTGTCACGAGGATCAAGGATCTTCGGATCAACACCCGGCAATTCTGTAGGAACAACGAAATCGAAGTAAGGAATAACCTTAGTAGGAGCCTTATCAATAGAGCCATCCAAAATAGCATCGATGATACCACGAGTATCGCGGATAGAGATACGTTTACCAGTACCGTTCCAACCAGTGTTAACCAAATATGCTTTAGCACCAGTCTTTTCCATCTTCTTAACCAATTCTTCAGCATACTTAGTAGGATGCAATGACAAGAAAGCAGCACCGAAGCAAGCAGAGAATGTCGGAGTCGGTTCAGTGATACCA
>ENA-OPVK01001407-OPVK01001407.1-human-gut-metagenome-genome-assembly--contig:-NODE-1407-length-14480-cov-2.221282_pt1 | contig 14480 bp, 8 predicted proteins | sample MGYA00241495_ERZ501982 | MGnify/ENA primary metagenome ERZ501982 (study PRJEB25962, sample SAMEA2042002) | human gut metagenome | biome: human gut; feature: human-associated habitat; material: faeces...
GCAGCGGCTCGGCATATTTTTTAAGCACGGCAAACTCATACACCAGCGAAGTATTGAACATAATATCGGCGCTGTCCTGAAACGGAAATACATACTGTTCTTCCCCGCGCCGTACATCATCCCATAATTTCAGCGTCATCAAGGCATCGTGCGAACGGAACTGCGAATCGCGCACAATGCGGCGCAAAAGGCGCATATCCGTTGTGTGGATGCGGTTGTAGGAATCAAGCTGCATGGGCGTTAAAGCGCTGATGTAAATTTTCATTTTATTATTGGCAGGCACGGCTTCGGAAATACGCTCGTTCAGCGCGTGGATGCCTTCAACAACCAAAACATCATTTTCGCCAAGCTGAATTTCACGCCCGCGGTATTCCCTCATGCCGCTGCGGAAATTATATTTTGGCATTTTAACGCACTCCCCTGCCAAAAGGCGGCGCAAGTGGTCATTAAAAAGCTCCAAATCAACGGCGTCAACGCTTTCAAAATCGAAGGTGCCGTCAGGCTTTCTCGGCGTATCGTGCCTGTCTTTAAAATAATCATCCATAGAAACAGGCACCGGGCGCAAACCGTTAACCACCATTTGTATGCTTAAACGCTGGGCAAACGTGGTTTTGCCGGAAGAAGAAGGCCCTGCAATAAGCACCAGCCGCACATCTTTATTGCTGGCGGCAATTTTATCGGCAATGCCGGCAATTTTCTTTTCGTGCAAAGCCTCTGCCACCTGAATAATGCCGTTGGCATAACCGCAGCTTATAATACGGTTCAGTTTGGCAACAGTGTTGCAGTTAATTTTTGCCGACCAATCCTGCAATTCGTGGAACATGCCGTTTAAAGCATCACTCGGCTCAAACTTGTCAAGCCTGTCCATGCAGCATTTATCGGGGTAATTAATAATTATGCCGTTCTCGTAGTTTATCAGTTCAAACTGCTTTAAGTAACTGCAATCCGGCATCATGGCGCCAAAAAAATACTCCATATAATCGCGCAGCTTATACACCGTAAGCGTCTGCGCGCCGGGCGTGTTGCCCAAAAGCTGCAAACGGTCGTCCTCACGGCGTTCCACCAGAATTTTTTCGGCTTCCGCCCTGCTGATAGTACTGTAAACAATAGGCTCCCGCGCCGCAATAAGTTTGCGCATAAACAAATCAATATCGCGCAAATCGTATTTGCTAAGCACAATGCCGTTGGTAATATCGCAATACAAAGCGCTGCCTATCGAATTGCAAACCTCAAGCTGCACCTCGGGGCGCAGAGTTTTAATGGCATACAAAAACAAAAACAGCAGGCTGCGCACATAAACGCGGCGTCCTTCTTCCGTGTCCCATGTTATAAAATCAACAATGCCGTCGCTGTGCAAAGGCTTCTGCAAATCGGTGCCGACACCGTTAAAAATGCCTTCCACAACCGGCTCGCTATAATAATCCTTCAACTCGCGGCTAACTTCCAAAAGCGTAATTCCTTCCGGATATTCTTTTATAGTACCATTTGGCAAAGTAAGTTTCAGCATAGTTTTTCTCCTTTTATGCAGGCTATAATAATATTATACCGCATAAGCTGTTTTTTGCCAAAAAAGAAACCGCTACTTTTTGTTAACAATTACCGAAACCGAAGGCTGGCTCATATTAAACAAATTTGCCAAAAACAACTGCGAAACACCTTTTTCGTAATATAAACGGCAAATTTCTTCGTTGCGTTCTTTGCGGTTAACAAACGGATGAATTTCAATAACTTCACCGCCGGTTTTATAACCGTAATCGCACAAAAGCACAATCATATATTCTCCGTCCGGCTTTTGTGCTTTAATCTCCCAGCAGCGCATGCCGGTTTTGCCGCGCGGCATATAGTTAACGTATTCTGCCGTGCAGTCCGGCGCAAGCTGTTTAAATTTTGCTTCATTAAAAGGTAGTTTTTTAAGCATATATTATCATCTTTTCATGTATAAACTGATATTATTTTTTCAATAAATTAAAAGGGAGCTTATGCTCCCCTTAAGTAATATAATCAATTAAAAGCTATATCTTATACCTGCACTCCACTGCCATGGAGTAGCAACATCACCGCCATAAGTTTTTTCTACATCAAAATACAAATGAGTTGCATCACTAAGATTAATGTTAGTACCTACACCAACTTCAAACCAGCCTCCGCCAAGATCTTGTTCATAAACATCACTGATACCACGATGGCTCATAGTCACTTCTGTTTCTCCGTCAAAATCATACAAATAGGAAGCACGGGCATAAATATTTCCGGCTTTAATGTCTTTGCCGAGAGAGAAGCCTACACGACCTACAAGGCTATCCATACCTTCCTGACGTACTTTTGCGCCGTTACCGGTTGTATAATCAACAGCTCCGACTGTACCATAGGTCAATTCAACCTGCGGCTCTATCCAGAAACCGTTGCCCTGTTCAAAACGTTTGCCATATTCGGCACTAACGCTGTAACCATTGGTGTTATAATCGCCGCTGCCTACGCCGCCATTTGCATTAAAGTCGCTGTCAATTCTTGCATATTTGGCAACCAAATCAATAAAGCTGCCATCTTCTTTTAAGTAGGAACCATATACGCCTACACCGGTATGATTGTTTTCTGCACTGCCGGTTCTAAATGTGCTGTTGCCTTCGGTGCGGGTTAAGAACATACCAACAGTCCAGTTCGGGTCTGTACTGAGTTTTTCATCATAACCAATCTGATAGTAATTATACTGGTTCTTAATGCTTTCATATTCAGCTTCGCCACGTACCATACGTGCCCATACGCCATGTTCACCTTTGCTGTCGCGCAGTTCGCCAAGACGTTTATTCATATCATTGTTTTCCTGACGCCATGTCATAAGGTTAATGGCAGCCAAATTACTAATGCCTACATTAGTGGTATTTTTTGTATAAACAGTATTGGTAATTTCACCATCTGCATTTACATCAGCAGTAAATTTACCTGCAATTATACCTTCATCAGTAGTAATTTGAGAAGCTGCTGATTTTTCAGAATCGCCAGTACCGGTAGTTACAACATCAGCCAAATCCTGTGCTGTTGCATTGCCGCCTAAAATAGCATCTGCTATTTCGCCGCTGCCGTTAACTGTAACAGAAGTGCTGTCAGCAACAGTACCAATGCTCATTTTATTATCAAGGCTGTTTGTGTTAACAGTGCCACCTTCGCCAGTTAAATTTTCTATTTCTAAAGTTTGCCCTTCCATTTTATCGAGATTTACAACGCCATCATTTAAAGTAAGGTTATTAAGAGCAACATAAGCAGAACCTTCTTTACCTTCCGTACCCGTAGTAATTATTTGTGTAGCATTCCACTGGGCACCATTAGATAAACTTATGTTACATCCTTCAACAGATAATTTATCTTTAATATCATTATAGGTAGTATCACCATCCTCGTTTAATGCCCAATCCATAACAGTGTTGCCTTCCCATACAGAATCTTCACCATTAAGATTTATATTTACATCTGCATCAACTTTAGTTCCGGATGTTTTTTCATCATAGGAGAAGTTAATATCACCATAAAGTTTTGTAGTATTATTAACATCTGCTTCATCCATATTGATATTCATTGCAGAGTCGCCTCTTGTTACAATAGCATTGTCTGCATGAACTTCAACATTACCATGTACATTCATTTGTCCCTGGCTCATTGTGACAAACCCTGCTGCATGACCTTCAGTATCAGCAGTGCTGTTAACATAAATATTATCAGCACTAATATTTATACTTGCCATATTATCTGTTGCATCAGTTGTATTATTTTGAGCAGAAATACCATAAGCCCAACCATCACCAGTTGCGTTAGTAGTAACATTTAAAGTTTTAGTGTTAACATCTACTGTACCACTTTTTAAAGCTAAAATGCCAGCATTAATATTTGCATCATTTTCACTATTAACAGATTTTGCAGTTACATTAATATAGTCACTATTTTCGCTACCTAAAACAACTTTTTTACCATCTTGAGCAATTACGCCACGAGCTGTATCGGCAGTTGCAGTTAAATCCAGGTTGCCATCTACAGTAAGTACTGCCTCATCAGCATTACCGTCAACAAAGTTAACTGCTTCCATACCAATTGCTTTACCGCCAACAGCATTATTAACAACATTTACAACTGCATTATTAAGAGTAGTATCTGCACGACCGTTTCTATTTCCCATTGTAGAGTTATAAAAACCATCAATTACTTTTACACCTACTGCTAAACCTGCAGCGTCTTTGCCACTTTTAACATCTGTACCATAACCGTTAGTTGTAACGGTTATTACAGTATCGCCCTGCAAATCAACATTACCAGCTTCATTTAAAATACCATATACCGGAGTTGCTTTTTCAGATGTACTGGTACCTGTAACAGTAATTTCTGTTTTAGTATTTGCAGAAGCAACAATATCAGCTGCATATGCAGATATGCCAGCAGCTTCACAATAAGTCCCATTTTCCTGACGTGCAACATCTGTAGTAACATTAACTTTTACAGAATCGCCATTAAAATTTAAAGTTAAAACGTCATTACCTCCGCCAACTGCTCCAATACCATATGCTGATTTACCATTTTCACCTTTAACAATAGTAGTAAATTCGGCATCATCATTAAATACAACATTACCAGCATATAAACAAAGTGCATTAGCAGAATTATTACCAGTGCCTGTTAAATTAGTTGATAAATAAACATTGGTTTTGCCATTATAAGTAAAAGTTTTTCCATTTTGATTTACATATAACGTAGAAACACCAGTATTAGTAGTTGCTAAGCCTTGATTTAATGTTAAACTGTAAGTAATATCTTTATCAATAGTAGTATCATTAGTTGGAGCCATAGTTCCTTTATAATGTGAATCACCTTGTTCTAATTCTTTAACTACTGTAAAACCATCTGTAAAACTATCAGCAAATGCTGTATAAGGCGTTGCCAACATTAACCCAAGCACAATTTTTGCTGTTAATTTCTTATTAATCATCTTTACAACTTTCTTTCATTATTTCCACTAATTTATATAAAAATATACAAATTAGCTATTACTGAAATTATACCATACTTTTACCCCCCCCGCAAGACTTTTCCGTTTGCGTATGTCTAACTTTTACTGGTCTTGTTGTAACAGGGTTTGCTTTCGTAGATTAACGTTTTTTTACAGGGTGCTGAATCGTTTCCCACAAAAATCAAACCTTTTAATATAACATAAAAATTTTTGCAAAAACAGTCTTGTTTTTTAGCCTGCGTTTTTGTTATTATAGTTTTCGCCGCTTTTTTGGGTGCGCACCGCAAAACGGCAAAATAATTTTTAAGTTAAGGAGGCTTCACCTTTTTTGATGAAACCTGATTTTACTATTAACAAAAATTTTAAAATTGATGTGGAAGAAACCAGCAATGCACAGCACACCCAAAAATTAATTACTGCCGCCCAAAACGGCGATAAAGCGGCAATGGAAAAACTTTGTACTGCTTTTGAGCCTTTGTTCCGCAAGGAAATGCGCCGTGAGATTTTTTATAACGGGATTGGTTTTGAAGAAGGGCTTAGTTTGGCACGCCTGAAATTTATATAACTGGTGCTTACATATAACGGAGCGGATTATGAACATTTTGCAGGTTATGTACGGTGCAGAATACATTTTGCGCTGTATGACGCCGTTAAAAAAGTTTGGGCAAATGAAAATAAAAAAAGCCCCCTGCCCCAAACAGATGAAGCAGAAGGCACGGAATTTACCGATAATGTTATAGAACGCAGGGAACTGAGTATTTTATTAAGCCTTGCACTGGCAAAGCTTACGCATAAACAGCGCCAAACCATTACGGCACTGTATTTTGAGGGGCTTAACGGCAAGGAAACAGACCAGGTGCTGAATTGTTCGCCCTGCATGGTTACAAAGCACCATAAACTGGCACTTAAAAATTTAAAAGCAAAATTGGCTTAATATAAATAAATGAGGCACTGTACTTTTTATGGTACAGTGCCTTTTAGTTTGCTTATTTAATTTTAAGCGTTTTGCATTATTCTTTAATCATGATGTCGATAATAACTTCGTTGGTTTTTTCCATGCCTTTTTTAGCCAGGGTACCAACATTGGCAAGGGTTTCTTCAACATCTTTGCCTACAATGCCATCGCCGGGCTGGTAGTTATTGCCGGTTTTGCACATGTTGTAGCCGATAATGCCTGCTTCAACGGAGTTGGCAATTTTACCTGCGCAGGATGCTTTTGCACCGTCGCAAATCATGCCGCTGGTTACACCTACGGCGTTGGTAATGGTGTGGCCGATTTCTTCAAGCGTTGCGCCATGCAGGTAAGCAATGCCTGCACCTGCGCCTGCGCCTGCGCTTACTGCGCCGCAGAATGCGGAAAGTACGCCGATAGGAGTTTTTTCGTGGATGGTTACGAGGTTTGCAAGTGCAAGAGCACGGTAAAGTTTTTCTTCGGATACTTTAAGTTCCTGTGCGTAAACAATAACAGGAATGGAAGTGGTCATGCCCTGGTTGCCGCTGCCGGAGCAGATTACAACCGGCATTTCGCAGCCGTTCATGCGGGCATCGCTGCCTGCTGCTGCCATAGCGCGTGCGCGGGTGCGTACGTCAGGGTTTTCGCCGGCCATTTTTAAAAGTACGCTGCCGATATTGGCGCCGTAGTTGTTGCGCAGGCCTTCTTCTGCAATGGCCATATTGCATTTAATCTGCGGGTCAAGAACGTGTTTCAAATCTTCAACGTCTACGGTGTTGGCAAAATCATAAATGTCGGCCAGGTTAAGCAGGGTTCTGTCGGTAAGGCCTTCGTTGGTTTCGCCGTTAACGGGAATGTATTTAAGTTTTTCGCCGTCTTTTTCAATCAGTACAACGTTGGTATGGTCGTTGGCAATGCGCACTTTAACATAGTGTTCGCCCTGATACAGGGTAATGATAATGTCAAAGGTACAGCCAAGCTCGATATGTTTGGTGGTAATTTCGGTATGCTGCAAAAACTCCTGCATTTTGGCAATCTGTTCGGGGGTAACGTCGGCTAAAACTTCCAGTTCTTTATCCGGGTTACCGGCAATAATGCCTACTGCCGCAGCAACAGGAATGCCTTTCATGTGGTTGGTGTTGGGGACGATTACCGATTTTACGTTTTTAATGATACTGCCGCTTGCTTCAACCAATACTTTGTCGGGCAGGCCGTCCATATATTTTGCCGCAACTGCCGCTGCATAGGCTAAAGAAATCGGCTCGGTACAGCCCATAGCAGGTTTAAGTTCTTCCTCCAGAATCTGAATATAAGCTTTGTACTTCATGTCTGTTTTGTTCACAATCCATCTCTCCCTTTCTTATATTTCAAGATTCCCCTCGCAAACTTCAATGCATTGTTTATTATTTGTGTACTGCGTCCTGTGCTGCTTTGATTTTAGCTGCCATACCGCCGATTTTTTTAAGCGGTACTGCGCACAGTGCAATACGGATGCCTGCTTTAAGAGGCACTGCAAAGATGTTGTCATCGTGCAGTTTGCTGCATACTGCATCCGGGTCGGTATCCGGAATGGAAAGGAAGAAGCCTGCAATATACGGAAGGCATTTCAATCCGCACTCATTTGCTTCTTTCATAAACAAATCGGCACGGGCTTTAATCATCTGGTAATAGTCGTTGCGTTCTTTTTGTACGGCTGCCAACAGTTCCGGGTCTTTGTAAACGGTTGCCAGTGTTTTCATGGCAGGGCGGTTAATGTTAGACCAGGTTGCGCGGCTGGTGTACTGGTTAATGCCTTTAAATTCGTCAATAACTTCTTTGGAAGAAGAAACGCCTATCATTGCGCCTGTGCGCTGGCCGTACATAGTAAAGCCTTTGGACATGCTGTATGCAACGATTGTTAAAATGTTGGCAGGCAGGTTGGAAATCTTTTTGAAGAATTTGCGTACTGCCTGGCGTTCGCCCGCATAGTCGATGTAGGCAATATCCAAAAGCAATGTTACGGTTTTGCCGGTGCCTTCGGTAGCATTTTTAAGGATGTCAATTACGCCCTGCATATCTTCTTCGCTGAGGCTGTAACCGGTGGGGTTATGTGCCGGAGTGTTGATGATTAACAGCAGGCTTTTTTGTTTGCTTAAAATTTCTTCTACCTTTGCTTTTAAGGCAGGCAGGTTATATTTGTTGTTTTCGTCCAGCATGGTATAGGTGTCGAGCTTGCGGCCCATATCGTTGCAGAGCACGCTGTACGGGTCCCAGTACCAGTCGCTGGTAAGGGCGGTTTCGCCTTCATCCATGTAGTTCCAGATTGCATGGTGAATTACGCCGGTGCCGCCGGAGGTGGCAACTGCTGCCATGTAGCCTTCCGGACGGGAATCGCCGAAAGCTGCGTTCAAAACTTCTTCCAGATAATCCGGCAGGCCGGAAATTGGTGCGTAAGCAATGAGTTCATCGGTAGAAAGGCTGCGGAAAACTTTATCTACCGTGGGCAGGCATACAAGTTTTTCGTCCTCGTCCAAAATAGCGCCGATTGTGGCGTTGGTTACGTTTTCTGCGCCTATTTTTTTGGCTGCGGCAACGCATGCTGCGTTAGCGGCAAAAATAGTGTCTTCGGCGGATTTACCTTTTGCGTGGTTAGCTGCAATACTTGTCAGCATATTAATTACCTCCAGTTTTTATATCAATCAGTTTTCTGCTTCCTGCGGGAAGAAGCGGCTGTGGATTGCATTAACAGCCTGGGCCACTTTCTGTTCGGGCACAAGGCAGGAAATACTGATTTCTGATGTACTGATTACGCCGATATTAATGCCGGCTTCTGCCAGCGCACCGAACATACCGGCGGCAATGCCCGGGCTGCCAAGCATGCCCGCGCCTACAATGGATACTTTGGCTACGTTAACTTCAAGGTCTACTTTATCAAAAGGCATGGCGGCCTTAAGGTTTTCCAAAACGCCGAGAGCCTCTGCCATATCGGTTTTGGCAACTGTAAACAAAATGTCGTTTTTATCTTTTTGTACGCTTGCGCTCTGCACAATCATATCAACATCGATATTGGCGTCTGCCAGCGCCGCAAAAATTCTGTAAGCTACGCCCGGTTCATCCGGCACGCCGCGTGCTGCCAGTTTTGCAACGTTGGTATCGTGCGCTACGCCGCGGATAACAAATTTTTTCTCCTGCACTGTATATTCCCCCCTGATAATAGTTCCCGGAACTTCATGAAATGTAGAACGCACATGGATTGCCACGCCGTTATGTTCGCCGTATTCTACTGCGCGCGGCTGCATTACGCCTGCGCCGAGGCGGGCAAGTTCCAGCATTTCGGCAAAGGTAATTTCGTCAAGCTTAATGGCGTTTGGCACAATGCGCGGGTCGGCAGTGTAAACGCCGTCCACATCGGTATAAATATCGCAGATGCCTGCATTAAGCCCGGCTGCAATGGCAACGGCAGTTGTATCGCTGCCGCCGCGGCCCAGAGTTGTTATATCGCCGCTGCCGGTAATGCCCTGAAAACCTGCCACTATTACAACATTGCCTTCGTCAAGCGCTTTTTGTACGCGCTCGGCTTCTACATTAATAATGCTTGCTTTAGAATATTTGTCGTTGGTTTTTATTCCGGCCTGCGCGCCCGTAAAAGAAACCGCAGGCTGGCCTTTTGCCCAGAATGCCCCTGCCATTAAGGCAATGGTAACCTGTTCACCGGTTGCCAGAAGCATATCAAGTTCGCGTTTGGGCATTTCCGGGTTAACACGCCCGGCCAAAGCCAGAAGGTCATCAGTGCTGTCGCCCATTGCCGATACAACTATTACAATTTTATCGCCGGGCTTCAAACCACTGGTTCTTTCAGCACCCTGTTTACAATACCATGAATTTTTTCCGGCGTTGCCACAGAGCTTCCGCCAAATTTTTTTACCAATATAGCCATCAGGTTCCCCCCATGAAAAAATACTGCTATATAAATATTGTACCATAATTGACATATTCTGTATACACTGTTAATTATGAAAGCACAGTTTTTTAAATGTTAATTAAACAGATATTAAAAATTAATAATGGTTGCGCCGCTGCCGCCTTCGTTAAGCGGTGCTTCCGCAAGCGATTTTACCGAAGCATGGGTTGAAAGGTAGGCCGTAAGCCCTGCCTTTAAAGCGCCTGTGCCTTTGCCGTGAATAATGCGCAGGCTGGTAAGCCCTGCCAAAAGCGCGTCATCCATGGCCTTATCAACTGCCGGAATGGCTTCGTCCATAGTCATGCCGCGCACGTCAACTTCGGTGCGCGCGCCAATGCTTTTAGATACAAAGAACTGGTGCGCAAAGCCCTTGCGTTTTTTGCCGAAGTTTTCACCGGCGGAGTTGCTTTTGGCTTTGCCGCGCATGGCAATGCAGTCTTTGGCTTTAACGGTGGTTTTTAAAATGCCTATCTGTACGGTAACTTCGCTGCCGTTAACGGCAATTATGGTTCCGTCCTTGCCGAGCGATTTTAAAAATACCGTCTGCCCTGCTTTTGCGGTTTGCGGCGTTAAAGGCTCGCCTTCCGGCACGGGCGTTTCGGCTGCAAAACTTTTCTGCAGTTTTTTGCGTGCCGCTTCTGCCGCTGCCTGCAACTGTTTGGCGTCAAAATCGGTTTTCATTTTGCGAAGCTCTTTTAAAACTGCTTCCGTTTCGCGGCGGCTGCTGCGGTAAAGTTCGTCTGCCTGTTCGCGCGCTTTGCGCAGAATTTCGTTTTTGCGGTGTTCAAGCTCCTGCTTCTGGTGCTGAAGCTCCTGCTTAATGCGTTCGCTTTCGGCCTTTAAGCTGCGTATTTCGCGGTTTTGCGTTTCGTATTCGCGCCTTTCGCCTTCCAATTCTTTCAGCACGTCTTCCATGTGTACGTGTTCCTGCGTTAAAAAGCTGCCCGCATTTTCAATAATATCATCATCCAAGCCAAGCCTGCGGCTGATGTTAAACGCATTGCTGCTGCCCGGCACGCCCATTAACAGGCGGTAGGTAGGACGCAGCGAAACAGGGTCGAATTCCACGCTGGCGTTTTCCATGCCCTGACGCCCGTAAGCAAAGGTTTTAAGCTCGCTGTAATGCGTGGTTACTATTGTAAGCACGCCGCGTTTGTGCAGGTGTTCCAGTATCGACATGGCAAGCGCTGCGCCTTCGTTAGGGTCGGTGCCTGCGCACAGTTCGTCTATCAGCACCAGTTCACCGGCTTTTACCTGTTTTAAAATTTCCACCATATTCGTCATATGGCCGGAAAAGGTACTTAAACTTTGTTCAATGCTCTGCTCGTCGCCAATATCGGCATAAACCGCGCCGATAACCGGCATTTTGGCGCTTACAGCCGGCACAAACAAACCTGCCTGCACCATCAGCATAAAAAGGCCAACTGTTTTTAAGGCAACAGTTTTGCCGCCGGTATTAGGGCCGGTAATTAAAAGCGTGTTAAACCTGCCGCCGATTTCAATATCAAGCGGCACAACTTTTTGCGGGTCTAACAGCGGGTGCCTGCCTTTGGCAATTTCTATGCCGCCGCCAATATTTACAACCGGGCGCACGGCTTTTTGCTGCTGGGCAAGGTAAGCGCGCGCGGCTATAAAATCAAGCTCCGTAAGCTGTTCCATAGCCTGGGTAATGCGGGATGCATCCGCACCGACCATGCCGGAAATGGAACGCAGGATACGCTCTATTTCTTCCTGCTCCTGCGCAAGATAACGCTTAATATCGTTATTCAGGTTAACAACCGCCATCGGTTCAATAAACAGGGTTGCGCCGCTGCCCGACTGGTCGTGCACCACGCCGGGGAAATTATAGCGGTATTCCTGCTTAATGGGTATTACATAACGGTCTCCGCGCATGGTTACAAGCGCGTCCTGAAAATACTTCTGGTTGTTGGGGTCATGCAGGATGCTGTCGAGTTTTTCGCGCACGCGGTTTTTGGCAACCTGCACGCCGGTGCGCAGCCCTGCAAGTTTGGTGCTGGCACTGTCTAAAATTTCGCCTTTTTCGCTTACCGTGCTTGCAATAAGGCGTTCAAGCTTGGGAAAGGCTTCCAAACCGGCAGCATATTCTGCCAGCTGCGGCGCAATTTCCGCTTCGTCTGCCAAAAACTGCTTAACCATGCGCAAGGCTTCGCAGGTTGTGCCTACCTGCATTAATTCTTCCGGCTCTAAAACGCTGCCTATGCGCGCACGTTTAACCTGCGGCAGAATGTTGTATGCCCCGCCAAACGGAAAACGCTTGCCGTCATCCAAAAGGCGCAGTGCTTCTGCAGTTTCTTCCTGCAAACGCTTTACGGAGGCAAAATCGCTTTCAATGCGCATGTTCATAACGCGTTCGCGCCCAAGCGAAGTTGCCGTTTTGCCTGCCAGCATTTCTTTTACTTTATCAAATTCTAATGTTTGTATTGCAAACTTAGCCATAATTCTCCTTATAAAACGCCGCGGAAGTAATGCCCGCGCGTTGTATGGGGCAGGTTTTCCTCCTGCCTGATTTCACCGTTCATTACGCCTTTATATAACGCTGCCATTTGGGCGGTTTCTTCTTCGCCGTAATAGCGTGCGTCTATCAAAAGGCGCTCTACACCGGCTTCCTGCACGGCTTTAAGGTTAGCCAGCAGGGAAAGGTCATGCGCGTTTAAAACGTGCATGCGGCAGTTCTGGTCGGTAACAAGCGGAAAACTTGCGTCTTTGCGGTCATTTAAAAATAACTGTTCGCGGCAGTTAAAGCTGCATTTGCCTTTGTCCAGCCCGCCAAGGAAGCTGCCTCCTGCGCAGTATTCCGAAACCATCATTTCTATGCGCCCCTGTACAAGGCATTCCAGCGGCATCGGGCTTACAGCGCACAAATGCTCAATTTGTTTTAAAGTAAGCTCCGCGCTTAAAACCGCGCCTCTGGCACCGGCTTCGTGCCAAAATTCAAGGCAGCTGCTGTTGTAAATGTTAAGCGCCATATCTGCCCACAGCGGCAGGGTGCAGTTTTCTTTGGCTATTTGCCACAGGCTGTTGTTTGCAATGTAAACAGCATCGGGGTTAAGCTGCTGCCATTTGGCAAACTGCTTTGCGTAAAATTCTTCCTGCCCCTGGCTGATTATGCGCGGAGTGCCCGGCGCCCATTTTTTGCCGTATTGCGCGGCAAGTTCCGCAACTTTGGCGTAATCGGCATCCGTAACAATTTTTGTGCTGAACAAATCGCCGCCAAAGATAATATAATCGGCACCGGCAGATAAAGCTGCCTGGGCTTTGCCTACCGTATCAGTGCGCACGGTTAAAACTGCGTGCTTTTTGGGAATGTTCTTTTCCGGTTTTACAAGCTGCACGTCAACTTTATGCTTTTCCGTGCGTTTTGGTGCGAAGGCTTCCAGCCTTGCTGCGTCCAGCGCTTCTGCCGCCATGCGGCGCGCTTCGTTAATTTCGCTCATGGGCACCATAACGCCGTCGTCAAGGTCAACGGTTAAACTATTCAGTACGTATTCGGTTGTGCCCAGACGGTCTACCTGCTTGCGCACTGCTGCTTCATCAAGCGCGTGCTTGCGGGCAGTTTCCGTAATAAAATTGGTTTCTCCAAAGCCGGTGCTGCCTTCATCATCCGTTAAAAGAACGGTTAAAGGCTGCCCCAATTTAGCTGTTACAACAGCATCTACCGGTATGCGGCGTTTGGCTTTTTCGCCGTAAAACTTACCGGCGTAAGCCATAAGTTCGGCATCAAAAGTGCGGAACACGCGGTCATTCATGCGTACGCCGTTAGGTATGTCTATAACTACCTGCGTACCGGGCAGAGCGCTTGTTACCTCCTGCCCGTTCTGCGTCATTTTGTTAACGGTTGTGCCAACACGCCCGCCAACTTTTACCCAAAATTCAAGCCCGTCACCCAGCGAAAGTTTCTTTTCCAGCTTGATGGCGGCTTTGTTTTCACCCTTAAACAGCTTTACCACACGGCCTACCATAACACCGCGGTTATTGGGCCTGCGGTCGCTCATCATGGTTCTGCCCGGGCGGCTTACCATATACGCGGTAGTAAAATCGCGGTTAAAAATCTGCTCGATATTTTCAAAATCCTGCTGCGGCACGTTGTAATTGCCCGCAAGGTAACTGTCGATGGCACGGCGGTAAGCGTCCACCACCACTGCCACATATTCCGGGCGTTTCATGCGTCCTTCTATTTTATAACTGGTAACTCCGGCATCTATAAGCTGCGGCAAAATTTCCAGCGTGTTCAAATCCTTCGGGCTTAAAAGATATTGCCCGGCGTCAGTACCAGCCAGCATGTCCTTGCCGTTTTTATCGGTAAGCTTATACGGCAGGCGGCAGGGCTGCGCACAGCGCCCGCGGTTGCCGCTTCTGCCGCCCAGAAGGCTGCTCATCAGGCACTGGCCGCTGTAGCATACGCATAACGCGCCGTGAATAAATACTTCTATTTCGGTATCGGTATTGCTGCAAATGGTTTTAATGTCTTTAATGCTCAGTTCACGCGCCAGCACGGCACGTTCCATGCCGTTTTCCGCACTCAGGCGCACACCGGCAAGGCTTGTTACCGTCATCTGCGTGCTGGCATGCAGCGGCAG
>ENA-OPVK01001422-OPVK01001422.1-human-gut-metagenome-genome-assembly--contig:-NODE-1422-length-14402-cov-1.719314_pt1 | contig 14402 bp, 7 predicted proteins | sample MGYA00241495_ERZ501982 | MGnify/ENA primary metagenome ERZ501982 (study PRJEB25962, sample SAMEA2042002) | human gut metagenome | biome: human gut; feature: human-associated habitat; material: faeces...
CGGACGCAACCCTATGTCTGCCGTATCGCCACGAAATTCTTCGGGAAGTTTTTCCTGGGAAAACATAATGTTGAGGTCTTTCTTAAGACCGCCGAATTTAGAATCCGTCAGCAAACTGGAAGAAACCAGAGAGATGTCGTGGTAAACATCGCCCAAATCCTTCAAACGTCCGTTTTTATTATTGGCCAGCAAAGAATCAAGAGAGATAAGCTTTCTGACTGCGGACATGTCGTTCCCGGATCCCGCCGTCATTACGGAAGAAAGATTGAGAGACTCCAAATCGGGGCCGGGCGTATCCCAGGTGGAACGCAACACCGTCAGGGCATCCGTACTTTCTTCAGAGGCATGCGGCATCAAATTGATACGCGCTTTCTGGTTTTCCCCCGTGACCCACCAGGCTATGTATTTACGGGAGTTGGCGTTCTTTTTCAGTCCTGTGGTCTTGGAGGAATCATCTACGCGCACCATGCGGGCGTAGATTTCCTTTTTATCCTGATTCCTGGCTCCCACGGGTGTCCCTATCGTGCCTGGTCCCACCAGGGCGACGCTGCGGAAGTTCTGGTTAGAGAGAGAACGTTTGCCCAACAGGTTTTTACCCGCTTCCAGAGAACTGAGCCTGCGCAAATCAGGGTCGGAAATGAGCCAGCGGCGGAACATGGCTTTTCTTCCTGTATCATAGGTGGCCGAGATGTTCATGCCCTCGGAGTTATTCGTATTGAGCCAGGAATCCCAGCTGTTCCAGACACCCAGAATATAAGGGGCGTTTCCTTCGCTGGTTCCGGAAGAAAGAATGCCGGAATTGGCGGAAACGCGCTGGTCGGGGCCCAATTCACACTGAAGCTGGCCCAAAGCTACTTCCAGGGAAAATCTGGCGAGGGATTTGGCTTCCGCCGCAAAAAGCTGTTTCTCGGAAATACGGACCTGTGAAGATGCAATGGTTAAAAGGCCGACGCTGAGGAGGGCTAAAAGCATCATCAGAGTAATGGTGGCAATCAGGGCAAACCCCTTGCTGACATGCCTGACAGGACGTTTAGTGAAAAGTTTGATCTTCATGAAAATGATGGGTTCCGGCAAGCACTTTCCCGTTCGAGTGTGAGGAGGAAAAACCTCTGCTGTCACGAAGGTGCGAAGAGCCAATTCTTAACTTTAGCCAATACAAAAAAGAGGCAGTTCATGCAAGCTCAAAGTTGGTTCAACAGGGCACATGTTGAACAGAGAAAACGGGCTCCGAAATAATCGGGAAGAAAGATAATGCAAGGAAAACCGCATTTTATCCAATTCCGTTCTTAAAGGTTTATATTATGATTTTTATAGAAAAATCGGATTCTAAATTCGGTGGATTAAAAAAAGACTTGAATATCATATTTTCTCAAAAAAAGCTGCCCGCGGAATTTCGTGGCGATACGGCAGACATAGGGTTGCGTCCGTACACGTCCGAGGACGGCAATCCATCGGACCAGAACCGGCCGATCGGCTCCTGGAACCAGCTTTACCTGTGGGCGAACGTATGGGACTCCGCCACGAAGAGGGAAGGCCAGGATGCCTCCGCCACCCTGCAATGGAACGGAAGCGCTCCCAGCACGCTGATTGCGGCGGACTCCGCAGCCAGCATGGAAATGATGGACAACCGCTACACGTACATGCGCCACCCCATCCTGCTGCGCTTTTATTCCTTTGTAGGACTTAACTACGTCAAACACGGCAACAAGCATCCCAACCGTGGAGGATGGATCGACTTCCGTATTGCCGTCATTCCCGTGTACGTCTGGTGGAATCCGTATAATGTGGATATGAAGCTGACCGGGGCCAACGGAGGTGTCTGGGGCGCCTACTTCGGCGAGCACCGCTTCATGCCCCTGCTGCTTTCCCATAATGTTAAATTCGCATGGAACCAACTGGATGAGAATGCACTCTCCAATTATGGAGAATCCTGCCTGATCCCCTATTTGAACGCTTCTTATAACAACCGCCAGGTGGCGGATTTCGGCGCCTCTTTCCGAACTACGGCCAAACTTAACAGTGACGGTTCCACCGTCAAGGGAGAGCCTTCCACCTTGAAAGCAGGCGAGATCATCGTCTTTGCCCAGCCGGTCGTTTCCAACATCGCCAACGGTAACGAAGTTTACAAAACAAAGCCCAACAGCGGTGATTTCAAACCGGACAGATTCCCGCTCAAAGAGGGATGGTCCCAGGAACCGGGACAAGTCAGCTCTTATGCCGTCAACCTGACGGACGGCGTCCGTTATGAACTTCTGGACGGCAGCGGATATAACCAGGTAGGCATTGCCAAGGCTTCCGTTATCTTCGCGGAAGATACCAGCCGGCTCAACGGAACGCCGGACAATCATGTTCTCGCCGTCAAATACGGAGACAAGGGTGCCTCCAAAGCCCTGGGAACCTTCGTGATGGGGGCCGGCCTGATGGATCCCAACAAAATGAACAGTTCCTCTTCCCTGAATGGGAAAAGCACGGCGGAAATAGAAATTTTCTCCAAGACCATGCCGGCCATCCTCAACCTGAACTGGGGTGCTTGGGAAAAACCTCTTGTTGACCAAATTAAACTTCCCGCAGAAATGTGGGAACGCAACGAAGGGACCAATGAAGAAGCTAAAAAAGCGGGCGAATACGGCACGCCCTCTTTGGACTCCACGTTTGTCGCCTACTATGGAGTATCGGTAAAATGGGGCAAGCCCCCCGTGATTGGGGCCTATCCGGAGGGCAAGGACTACCGGGCCAAGACATGGCAGCACTCCAGCCCCCTTTTCTGGGGAGGCCAGATGCCCACCGCCTCCGAACTGGGGCGCCTCTACAGCCCGTACCAGTTTGAAGTCAAGAACGCCAACAGCGATTTCTTCCCGATTACCATCTCCAACATCCTCTCCAATGACGGCACCAGGCTCTCCCCCTTCGGAGGGCCGGGAGCCGAGCAGGTCAACAAGATTGTCGCCGCGGAGCTTCCCTTCCAGCAGCCCTCCAGCCTGGCCGGCTTTGCCGGATGCCGCCTCACCCCGGGATGGTACAGGAGCGACTCCAGGGCGGCCATCGCCAAACGCTTCGCCTACCAGTCCGGCGTGCCGGGCGTAGGCATCGGCAACGCTTTTGCCGATCCCATGCTTCCTGCCGACAAGGTGTTCTCCCACAACGAAATCATGGGGGACGCCGCCCTGGGGGACTTCTGGGACCACGGCCTGATGATCAACGACGCCCTCTGGGACTCCTGGTTCGCCTCCTCCCTGGCCGCCCGCCCTTCCAGCCTTGGGGGCACGGGCAGGGAAGAACTTAAAACCGTGCTTCAGCAGGCTTTCTCTACGGACGCCTCCTCCAACAGGGCTTCAGGCATCGCCAACCGCCGCTTCATGCCCGACCTTCAGGGCAAACCCTCGGAGGCTGTCGTCGAAGAACTCGCCAGGACGGACGAAGGCTACAAGCAGGCCTCCAAGTACCTCACCGTCGCCGGCGGATTCAATGTCAACTCCACCTCCCAGCGCGCCTGGGAAGCCACCCTGCTGGGGCTCAAGAAGCGCAAGATTCTCTATTCCAGAAACGGGAGGCCCTCCGTGCTCAACAACTCCCAGACGTCCTTTTCCCGTTTCGGAGTGGCCAGCAGCGACAAGTCCCACGTGGACGACTATGGTTCGATAGGGGTGACCCAGGGCATCCCGGACGGAGAGGCCATGGCGTGGTCGGACCTGAGAACCCTGAGCGACACCCAAATCAGGTCCCTGGCCCGGAACATGGTTAAGGAGGTCAAAAAGAGAGGCCCCTTCCTGAACATGTCCGACTTTGTCAACCGTCGTCTGCAGAGCGGGGAAATGGGGGTGAAGGGAGCGCTTCAGGCGGCTATTGACGAGAGCTCCATCAACAGCACGTTTGACGAACTTTCCGACATGGTGATCGCGCCCAGGGGAGGCTACCCGAACCAGGACGCGGCCAGGGGATCGGTGTATACGGCCGCCCCCGGCTACCTGATCCAGTCTGATGTGCTGGCGGTTCTGGGCAACATCCTGACGACGAGGGACGATACGTTTACGGTGCGCGCCTACGGAGAGCTGGCCAACCGCGAAGGGGTGGTGCTGTCGCGCGCGTGGTGCGAAGCGGTGGTGCAGAGGGGGATCAACTACGTGGATCCGGTGAACAGCCCGGAAACTCCGGCCCGGCAGGTCAACATGAAGAGCGGCGCGCTGGAGGATACGGAGCTGAGCGCCGTGAACAAGGCGTTTGGAAGAAAGTTCAACATCGTTTCCTTCCGCTGGCTGTCCCCGGAAGAAGTGTAGCGGAGGGAGCGTGTTTCCATTCCGTTTCACGCCGCTTTCCCTTTCCGGGAAAGCGGCGCTTTTGTGTCCGGTAGAAGGAGTTCCGGCGCACCCGTTGGACAGGGAGCGCCCTCCCTCAGGGATTTTTATCCCTTAATCCCCTATTTTTCGCTTGCACATTTATTCCCATTCATGTACTTCACAAGGGATAAAAGCCCGTCAGGCGCCTGCCATCGCGCTCCGCTGCGCGGATCGATGCCCATGCCCTTCCGCATTTCCTCCGTGCGGTTATTCGCCAAAGGGTTATGCAATGTATCAAAACTTTTTCCATTCCCCAGAACCCAGAATATATGCGTATTTTACCCATCCTGGCCTTTGCCTGCCTTTTCGGAAGCATTTCCTTCGCCCAAGGACAAAGCCGCACCTCCTCCAGGCCGGAACCGGCCCAACCGGCAGCAAATGCTCCGGCGACACTGTGGACAAGTCCCTGCCGCCAGCCGCCGTCAACGGCATCCGGTTCGTCCTGAAGGAGCCCATGTCTCTTCCTTCTCCCATTTACATGCCTATTGATTCCAAAAGGCTGGAAAAAGTGGAAATCCGCGCCGCCCTTCCGGGACGCCGCAGCGTTTACCCCAGGAGCAAGATCATTACCCTGTTCGGTGGCCTGGACCAGAAAGGCATGCCGACCAATAAACTCGTCAGCAAGCCCCTGCCGGCCGATCTTGGCTCCAAAACCCTGGCTCTGGTGGGCAAAAACAGTAAGGGGGAATTGACGCTGGATTTTATTAATGAGTCGGAATTGCCGCTGAACTGCGTTTACATCCAGAACCTGACCGGCCGCACGTTCACCCTGGAGCTTCCCAAGCCTCCTTCAGGAGAAAAGAGCGCTATCGAACTGCCCAGCAAGTCCACTTACATTTTCGGCAAGAATGCCACAGACAGCAGTATTTCCCGCACCACCCCCGCCAATCTGACGTACATGACCCGTTTGAAGAACGGCAAAGTCGTCAAGGTGAAGGATAGAGGCATGATGCTGACGACCTACCCGGGACGAAAAGTGGTCATGATTATTTCCCCGGATTCCACCGGCCGCACCGTCGTTTTGACGGAACTGATGATTTTCAAGGAAAGGCCGGGGGCGGCTTCCTCTGACAAATAAATTTTCTTCCGATATCCGGGAAGCCGGAAACTGCTCTGGAGTATATCCGGATTATTCAGAAAAACGGGCATTGCTGCCCGTTTTTTATTTTTCATTTTTCTTCTCTTGATGCCATGTATTGGGGGAATAAACTACTCCGGACATTTTTCCGGCACGGGAACAACGTCCGCCCTATTTCCCGCGGCTCCAATGCGGCAGGCGGAGGAAGAGGTCTCGAAGCCATGAGGCTTGCCGAAAGGTTCACTTGCCGCCTTCCGGCATCCGGGCAGGCTTAATAAACTTTGGGCACCAGGCCCTGACGGCTCATCTTATCCTCCACCTTTCGCCGGTTTTCCTCCAGACGCCGGGCGTCATAGGAATCATCCACAGGCTGGGCCTCCGGAATGTTTCCCCCGCGTCCCGCCCGGTATTGCTGCACCTGCGGGAGCACTCCTTCCACCAGTTCCCTGCATATCCAGGAAGGCAGGATATAGGTCTCCGTGCGGCCGGCACGGCTCAGAGCCAGCCCAACAAATTTTCCGTTGACGTCAATGACCGGGCATCCGGCCCGTTCCGGGAACAGGGTCATGTCCGACTGGATAACCAAAGGGAATTCATCCCTTTTCAAGCTCATCCGGTTGCCCATGGAGTTCATCATGTCGAGACGCTTTTGCGGGAATTTCATCACCCTGAGCCTGGGCCCCGTGAGGAGTTTTCCTTCTATCACCTGGTTCCGCCGCCTTACTTCCACGGGAACCGTCTCACCGGGACGCACCCCGACCATGGCGGCACGGATGGAGTACATTCCGTCCACCGGCTTTCCATTCAGCTTCATCAGCACATCGCCGGCCGTCAATCCGCTGCGGTGCGCGCCGCTTCCGGCTTCCACGCCGCCTATCATGACCCCCTCCCCGTCCCAGCGGGGATCGGAAACAATGCCGAGATAAGGCTGGTCATCCGCCCGCAGGCTGCGCTGAGCCACGGAAACGACTCCGAAGTCGCTCACATGCCCCGTGGGCGATACGGCTGCAATCACGTCCCCTTCCTTCGCCTGCACATAGGAATCCAGGTCAATGGGAGGAGCGGGAAGCCCCGGCACATCCATCATCAGCAGATCATGCTCCGGAAGGGCAAAGAGCACCTTGGCGTCATAAACCCGCCCGGAAGAATCCACCAGCATAACCGGACGCCGTTCCCTCTGGAGATCGCTCAGCTTGGTGAGGACTTTTCCCTTCCCCACCACTGTTCCCAAAGCCACCTGGGTATTGCCGGCAACCAGAGCCACTACGGACTGCCCCACCGGAACAGCCACCTTGTCCCATTCCCGGAAAATCTCCTTGGCCTGGCTGTCCAGCACGCTTTTGTCCTCCGGGGCAATCATCTGCTCCGGAGGCAGCGGGGAAGCTATTTCCTGGGCATACGCGGAAGCCGCCGCAAATGCCGCCCATAAATATTTCATCATCATCCTTGAGTTTGTTCCTGGTATTTCAGGCCGGACATCAGGTCGCCGCGCCTGCCGAATGTAAGATCCGCCTTGTAAGCCGTACCTTTCCTCACCACCACCAATGGAACGGTTTCCCCCGGACGGTGCCTGCCCAGTTCACGGAGCATATCCCGCACGGAACGCAGGCTCCGGCTGTCCATGTGGGTAATGACGTCCCCCGGCTGGATGCCGGCGGCATCCGCCGGAGAATTCACCACAACGTCTTCCACCACCACGCCGTCCACGCCCAGCACATCCATCATGGCAAACCCGAGCACAGGAGATTCGGGGTCCGCCATGGGATGAAGGCCCAGCTGGCCCCAATGCCTGCCGGAGAGCAGTTTGTCCCAGTCTCTCCTGAAAACGGAAACAGGGACATGGTTGTTGATTTTCAACATAGGGCCAATGGAGGAATGGATGCCAACCAACTTGCCGGAAAGGTCAAAGAGGGACCGCCGGAATCTCCGCCAATCAGCGTACATTCTGAAATAAGGAAGCGCTGCTTTCCGTCCGTGCACAATCTTCCCATGCGGATGGGCGCGCGGCGTTCCGGGTCAAATCCCTTGGAATGGCCCAGAGCCACCACAAAATCCCCCACATGAAGACCGTCGGATTCCCCCAGTTCCACATGAGGATAGTTTCCTCCGTCCATGATTTGCACCATGGCGGCATCCCGCGTGAAGTTGGCACCCAGCACCCGTCCCTTTACCACGCGCCCGTCGGCAAAGACCACACGCATGATTTCATCGCCGCCCACTACGTGGGCCGCCGTCAAAATCAGGCCCTGCGGAGAGACAATGACGCCGCTGCCCGTCTCTCCCCCGTCGGAAACCAGAGCCACCGTAGCAGCCGTAACCCTGGAGGCCACCTCATGCACATGTTTCTGCAAATCCGCCATGGAAGAAACATTCCCCGCAAGGCTCGCCCCCCCTGACAGCAGGGACACAAGCCCCCCAACGACCAAGTAACAAAAACTCGTCATTCTCAATAGTGATATCATGAAATTACCGATAATCGAATGATAGGACATACCCTACTGTATAAACGTTCAAAACGGCAGAATTTTGTCTATGGATTGCGACATGGCGCCACATCTTTTGCTTAGACCATTTCGATTATTTATGATAAAGTCCGGCCCACGGATGGGGTTAAACGACAAATCAAGGAAACGACATGACGCCTCCTGGAGGGAACGCATCCAAGATGGAGAAATGTCTTCCCATTCCCGGACGGAACGCAAAAAAAGGCCCCTGCCCCGTCCATCCTATCCCGGGTTGCCGCAGGAAAATTCTGATCCGGCCGTTATTCCCGGCCCTACCCGCAGAACGGGGAATTCCCGCAACGGTCCTCCCCGGTATGACACGCCGCCCCAGCGACGAGCCTCCCGCCCGTCTCCGAAGGAAGAGTACGAAGACAATCCGGAAAGAGAAGAAGAAAACCGTCCCGCACGCGCAGGAACCATGCGCAGGCCGCGTTTCACGATTTTCGGAGCCCTGCTGTTTGTCCTGCTGATGCCTTTCCGCTTCATCGGCTCCCTGACGCGGAATATCCGCTGGTTCATCTGCTGGCCCCTGCGCATCCTTCTGGGATGCTGCTTCGTCGGCATCGTGATCGGAGCCATCCTGGTGTTTCTTTACGGTGCCATTTCCAACCGCTATGACATTTCCGAGGTAAAGAGCAACATCCCGGAACGCACGGTGATTCTGGACCGTAAAAACCGCACCATCGGAACCCTGCACGGGGAAAACCGCAAGCGGGTATCCCTTCAGGAAGTCCCTCCCGTTTTTATTGATGCCCTGCTCCTGCGCGAAGACAACCGCTTTTACGACCATGGCGGCGTGGACTGGATAGGCGTGGGCCGCGCCTTTGCGCAGGTGCTCAAGCACAAGAGAGCCACGCAGGGGGCTTCCACCCTGACGATGCAGCTTGCTAAAATTACATATAACCACCGGGAGCGCAATCTTCATTCCAAACTGACGGAAGTGGCCCTGGCGAAACGCATTGAAGCCACTTATACGAAGGACGAAATTCTGGAGACTTACATCAACCGTATTTTCTGGGGGCACACCTTCCTGGGAATAGCGGCGGCGGCGCGGGGATATTACGACAAGGAACCCCGGGATTTATCCCTGGCGGAATGCGCCACCCTGGCCGGCATTATTTACGGCCCAAATGATTTTTCCCCCATCAAACACCCGGAAGAAGCCAAAAAAGTGCGCGATATCGTCCTTGGCCTGCTGAAAAACGAAGACAAGATTACGGAAGTGCAGTATCAGGCGGCCCTAGCGGAGCCTATCGCCACCCGGACGCCCCAGTCCCGGTCTGAGGAAAATTACGCCATGGGTCTCGTGCGCCGGGAGCTGGACGCCATTCTGGAGGAAGAAGACATCCGCCTGGGAGGGCTGGTGGTGCATACCACATTGGACCTTGATCTGCAGAACGCCACGCTGGACGCCATCAATAAGCACATGGACGCGCTGGAAGCCCGCAAAGATTTCAAGAAGCACCTGGCCTCCCTGCAGGCCAGGAGGGAAAAGAGGGGCATCCTGAAAAACAAGCTGACCACCAAGGCGGAATATGAGGCCTCCCTGGCCGCCTGGAAGGCGCTCCCTGCGGAACAGAAGGAAAAGACGCATCCGCCGATGCCCAATTACATCCAATCCGCCGCCGTAGTCATGGACAATGCCACGGGGGCTCTTCTGGCCGTTGTCGGCGGCCGGGACGCGGAAGAATCCAAGCTGAACCGCGCCATTCAGTCCAGGCGGCAGACCGGTTCCCTGTTCAAACCTTTTATTTACGCCACGTTTTTCCAGCAGGGCAATTCTGCGGATACCCGCATTTCGGATGACAGGATTTCGTACGGGGAAATACGCGGAGCCGCCAACTGGTCCCCCCGCAATTCGGACGGAACGTACCGGGGCATGAAGCCGGCCTCCTTCGGCCTCATCCTTTCCCGCAACACCATGTCCGTACGCATCGGCAACCGCGCCGGCTTGTCCAATGTCATTCAATCCGCACAACTGGCGGGCTTTCACGGAAATATTTCCCGCACCCCGGCCCTTTATCTGGGCACGTGGGAAGCGTCCCCTCTGGACATTGCCAGCGCCTACAGCGTTTTTGCCAACGGGGGCGTACGCCCCACGCCGTACATCATTGACCATATTACGGATTCCCAGGGCCAGCCGCGCTTCGCCATCACCAAGAGCAAGCGCACCGTCTATTCCCAGCGGGCGGCGAACATAACCTCTTCCATCCTCCAGCAGGTCTGCAAGCCCGGAGGCACGGCAGGCAAAATTACCGCGCTGGGCTTTAAATCCCCCTGCGGCGGCAAAACCGGAACTACGAATAATTATACGAACGCATGGTTCGCCGGATATACGTCCAACCTCACCTGCAGTGTCTGGGTGGGGTTTGATTCCTCCACCAAAATTCTGGAAAAAGGCTACGGAGGCACCCTGGCCCTGCCTGTCTGGGTGGATATTATGCTTGCCGCCCAGAAGGAAGGCTATCCCGCCAACGCCATCCGTACGCGTCCCGGTTCGGAAGGACAGGCCGTACTCGTCTGCCGGGAATCCAATCAACTGGCCCATTCCGGCTGCCAGTACGCCAAGACTGCGTATTTTGAAACCTCCGCCGGCTACCAGGCCCCCGCCAACATGTGTGAACAGCACATTCCCATGGCGGAACCGGATTCGGAAGAGAGCATTCCCTATGCGGAACCGCTGGACGGCAGCGACGATAACATCCCCCTGGCCGAACCCGTGGAAGAAACGGACGGCATCCCCTACGCCACCCCCATTTGATTACTTATTTTTTCTTATGATTCCCCCATTTTTTCCCTGGTTCCTGGCCTTTTTGCTGCTGATCACCTGCGTGGCGCTGCTGGTTCTGCTGCTGCGGTACCGGGACCGCTCCGTCCGCCTCGAAGCGGAATCCCGCTCCTGGCAGGAACGGGCGGAGGACAGAACCCAGATGCTCCGCCGGGCGGAAGAGGTGCTGAAAGATTCCTTCGCCGGCATCAGCGCGGAAGTCCTCCGTAACTCGGAGAAACAGTTTCTGAACCTGGCAGAAACGCGGCTGCAAAGCCAGCGCCAGCAGGCCAATCATGACCTGGATTCCCGCAAACAGGCCATTGAGTCCATGCTGAAACCGGTGAGCGAATCCCTGAAACTGGTCCAGTCCCGGCTGGGAGAGATGGAAAAGGAACGCGTGGGCGCCTACACGGACCTGAAAACGCAAATCCGCTATATTCTTTCCGGCAATGAGGCCCTGAAAAATGAAACCGCCAGGCTTTCCCAGGCTCTGCACCACAACAGCGTTCGCGGCCAATGGGGGGAACTCCAACTGCGCCGCGTGGTGGAACTGGCGGGAATGGTGGAGTACTGCGATTTCACGACTCAGGAAACCCGTTCCAGAGAGGAGGAACGGATACGGCCGGACATGGTCATTCACCTTCCTGGAGGCCGTTCCATCATCATTGACGCGAAAGCGCCCATGGCTTCCTACCTGAATGCCGGGCAGACAGAGAATCCGGAAGAACGCAGCCAGTGGATGGCACGCCATGCCGCGGACGTCAGGAGGCATTTACAGCAATTAAGCGCCAAGAATTACTTTGCCCAGTTTTCCCCATGCCCCGAATTCGTCATTATGTTCCTGCCCGGGGAATCCTTCTTCCAGGCGGCTCTGGAAGCAGACCCCACCCTGATTGAATTCGGCGCGGAGAACAGAGTTATTCTTTCCACTCCATCCACCCTGATTGCCCTGCTGAAAGCCGTCGCTTACGGATGGAAGCAGGAGCAGCTGGCGGATAACGCCAAGAAAATTTCGGAAGCGGGAGCGGACCTGTACAATACCTGCTCTATCCTTTCCGGTCATTTTTCCTCTCTGGGCAAGAGCCTGAACCAGGCGGTAGCCCAGTACAACAAAACCGTTTCCTCTTTTGAACACCGGTTCATCCCCCGGGCCCAAAAGTTGAAAAACCTGGGCGTCACCTCCACGAAGGAGCTTCCCCGCGCCCTGGAAGACATTACCGAACAGGCCAAATCTGCGGATGTTCCGGATATTCCGTCCTGAAAGAGCAACAACCATGCGGCTTTTCCCTCCCTGCCCATTTCCGGGCCGGGAAAATACAGCCCTAAAGAATCCCCCGCAGACGTTTTCCTGCGCCTGAAAGAATCTTGATGATACAGAGGAATTCGGTTTCCGGAACTCTGCCCCAGCCGGAACTTTCAAGAATTTTTATGAGCGGCAACGGGAAACGGCAGGCTGCTTTCATCATGCAGCCGGGCAGATAATTCCCCCGCGGCGGCGCACACCGGCACCCGGAAAGCGTCCAGAGCGGAACGGGAACTGTAGCCCCACCCCACCAGAACAAGCCGTGTTCCGGCGTTCACGGCCGTGTTGCCGTCATGGGCGGAGTCCCCCACCATGCACACCTGCGCCGGCTCCCTGCCCCAGGAACGGACGATGGACAGCAGGGAGTCAGGTTCCGGCTTACGAGGAAAGCGTTCGGAAAAACCCATCACCTCCCGGAAGGGAATTTCAGGCAGGATATGGCGCACCAGCGGAACTGTAACCGCATGGGGCTTGTTGGATAAAACGCCCAGAGGATAGCCTTCTCCAGCCAGGGACAGCAACATTTCCCGGATACCGGGGTACGGAACCGTGCCCTCCTGCCAGGTGTGCGGGTATTCACGCATGAATCCCTGGTGCACCGCTTCAAAAGCTTCCTCCGGCACATTTCCGTTGAAATAGCCTTTCAGGGAAGCCAGGCAAAGCTCCCGGGCGCCCTTGCCCACCATTTCCCGGATGGCGTCCACGGAATGCTCCGGATACCCCAGCGCTTTCAAGGCCAGGTTCAGGCCGCGGGCGATACCGGGAATGGAGTCCACCAGCGTCCCGTCCAGGTCAAAAACAAAACCCGTTTTCATGGATTCAATGGCAGAACCCCCGTTCGGAAGTTTCCACGAATTGGATGATTCTCCTCAGGCAGGCATTTTCCGCATACCCCGAATGCCGCAGTTCCTCCAGAGCTTCATGAACGGTCAGCTTTTTATTGACGAAGAGCTTTTTATAGCACATGCGCACGGCTTTCAGGTCTTCTTCGGAAAAGCCGCGCCTCTGCATGCCGATGGAGTTAACGGAGCGCGTTACGGCCGGGTGGCCCTCCACGATCGTGTACGGCAAGACATCCTGGCTCACGCGGGCCATCGCCCCCACCATGGCCCCGATGCTCACAAACTGGTGTACGGCGCAACATCCCGCCAGAATGGCGTAATCCCCCACCGTAACATGGCCGGCGGCGGTAGCGAACCCGGAGAAAATCACATGATTGCCGATCTGGCAATCGTGCCCGGCATGGCAGGAAACCAGGAAAAGGTTGTTATTCCCTATCCGCGTCGCGCCGCCAATGTCCGTAGCCCGGTTGATGGTGGCGTTTTCCCGGAAGACGTTGTTATCCCCCACTTCCAGATAAGTCGGCTCTCCCTTGTATTTCAAATCCTGGCTTTTCAGGCCGATGACGGAAAACGGGAAAAATTCGTTGCCGCTGCCGAAGGAAGAAGGACCGTCGATAACCACATGGCTGTGCAGCACGCAGCCGGGCCCCAGTTTGACATGTTCCCCGACAACGCAAAAGGGACCGATTTTAACATCATCCGCGATCTCTGCAGCAGGATGCACTACTGCCGTTGGGTGTATTTCTGGCATGGCTGAAACAAGTATGAAACAAATTCAGGTGATTAAAAGCCTAAACCCCGCACGGCCGCCTTTTTATCACATTTGGCCGGAAGCGGCCGCATAAGCCTCCATCTCAGGCAGCCAGGGAATCAGCAGAACGTAGATGAGTTGAAGGCACAGAATGACCAGCGCCAGCGTCATCACCACTTTGCGGGGCGTCAGGGGGCTGTTCAGCACATCCGTAGTCCCCAGCTTCCTGTCCCAGGGAGTGAAGCCGAAGCGGCGCACCCACCACCAGGAAAAGAACAGGGCCAGCAGCATCAGGGAAGGAGCAAAACACCCCAGGCCAAGCACCATGACGAACAGGGAGCGCCGGAATGCCGTGGGGAAAGAAAGGCGCCTTCCCCGGTAGTCCCTGACGGAAACGCCCAGCATGGCTTTTCCCGGGGTTGTTCCCAATGTACCAAGAAAGGCAGTTTCAACGAGAACCATCGGGAGGCAGAGGTAAAGCAGAGCTTCATAGGAACCAGGAAGGAAACCGGGATTGAAAGCCAGGCCGGAAACTCTGAGCACGGACAAATACAGCGTCATGTGCATCATGATATCCGCCATTCTGCCGAGAAAACGGACGTACGCATACGGAACCACCAGCGGCGCTCCCTCCTCCGAGGCCGTCCCCCCTTCTTCCTGCGGGCAATCCGCATCCGCGGCAAGCGCCGGAGCCTGCTCTTCCCCTGCGTTTTCCAGTCCCTCTTCCTCCCGGTTCCGCCGTTCTCCTTCTCCCCTGCTGACGGCACCTGCCCCCTTCAATGCCGGAAGGTCACGGATACATACCCATTCCGGGCACCCG
>ENA-OPVK01001432-OPVK01001432.1-human-gut-metagenome-genome-assembly--contig:-NODE-1432-length-14321-cov-2.004837_pt1 | contig 14321 bp, 10 predicted proteins | sample MGYA00241495_ERZ501982 | MGnify/ENA primary metagenome ERZ501982 (study PRJEB25962, sample SAMEA2042002) | human gut metagenome | biome: human gut; feature: human-associated habitat; material: faeces...
TGTCCTGCCGTTTTGGCTGATAACCGAAACATCGCCGATATCAAGCCCGGCCGGCGCCGTTGCCTGTTTTATGTTTTTGGCCATAACTGACTGCTGCGCTTTGGAGTTAAATACGGCGTCGGTATCCTGCCCCGCGATGGCGTCCAGAGTTGCCGTTTTTAAAAGATTGACTACCTGCGGCTTAATTGCTTTGGCATAACCCATAATGAAATTGCTTTCGGGCGATTGCGGCATATTGCTGAGTTTGGCTTCCGCATTTAAAAAATCATCATAGGCTTTGCTGTACAGCCTGTCCATATCCACATGCTGCTGAAAGCTGACAGCGTCGTGGCCGGTAATGGCGTCGCCAATCAGCGACAGGGAGTAAGCCGGTGTTTTAACCCAGTAAAAAAAGTAAAAGGCGGCGGCAATAATAACGGCTGCTGCGGCAGCCATGCCTAAGAATTTATATTTTCCGTTCATCACAACACTTCCTTTAATTGGTTTATACTTATTATAAACCACATTGGGCGGCAGATAAATGTTTTTTTGCGCTGCTGCCACAGAAAATACAATATTTTTTAACAGATAGTTTGGTTGACAGTTTGCCCTGTGATACGATAAAATAAACCTAATTATACTTATGCTTTAAGAAAGAGGTACAAAATGGACGATAACAAAGAATTTGAGCTTGAGCATGACCATATCGAGGAAGAAGAAATCGTAGTTATTACCGACGAGGATGGCAACGAAATGTATTTCCGTGAGGAAATGGTTATCCCCGTTGGTGAAAAGAGCTTTGCGGTTCTTTCCGCTTTAGACGCTGACGACTGCGGCTGCGAAGATGAAGAATGCCACTGCCATGATGAAGAAGACGATGACGAGGACAATGTAATCATTGCCCGCATTGACTTTGACGAAGACGGCAACGAAATTTATCTTGGGCCTACCGACGAGGAGTTTGAAGAAGTTAAAGCGGCTTACGAAAAACTCGTTGCCGAATGGGACGAAGAATAATAAACTGCCTGCCGGACCTCTGGTCCGGCATTTTTAAAGTACGAATGTTTAGGGGCGGCGTAGCATGAGAAAAATATTACCGTTTTTTATGAGCACTTTGCTGGTAATATTTGTAGCATCTTACTGGGTTTTAAATTATACGGGCAACAATGCCGATTTAGCCGACGGCAAAACCTATGTTATTACAGTAGAAAACGGTATGACGGCGGCAGACATTGCCAATATGCTGCACAGGCAGAAACTTATTAAACGCCCTGAAAGCTTCAGGCTGGAAGCGCGTTTTATGGGCCTGGAAGGCAAATTGCAGGCCGGAAGCTACGAAATTGAAGCAGGAAAATCAAACGGCGAAATTATAGATATTCTGGCGCGCGGGCAGGTTAAAACCGTAAGCTTTACCGTGCCTGAAGGCTACACGGTAGAAAAAACAGCGGCCAAACTGGCGGCGGAAGGGCTTGGCGATGCGGAAAAATTTAAAGAAGCCGCACGCAACTACACTCCGTATAAATATATGGAAACCAATAATGCCGATGTAAAATACAAGGCAGAAGGCTTTATTTTCCCTTCAACCTACCAGTTTAACGACAGCATGACGGAAAAAGACATGCTTGCCATGATGGTTAAGGAGTTTAACACGCAGATTAACCACGAAAAAATCGGCGAAGCGGCAGAAAAAACAAAAATGTCCATTCACGATATAGTAACCATTGCTTCAATGGTGGAGCTGGAAGCCGTTTTTAAAGAAGAACAGCCGCGCATTGCCGGTGTTTTTCTGCGCCGCTTGCAAATTTATATGCCCATTCAGTCGGATACAACCATTCAATATATACTGGGCGGAGAACAGAAGGCCGAAATCACTATTGCCGATACGCGCATTGAAAATCCGTACAACACGTATGTTAACTCCGGCCTGCCGCCGGGACCGGTTGGCAGCCCCGGCATGGACGCCATTAAAGCCGTGCTGAACCCGGAAAATACGGATTATTTATACTTTGTGGCCGAAAAAGACGGGCACCACTGTTTTACGCGCACTTACGAAGAACATTTACAGGCGATAGAAGATATTCACGGCCCACAGTAAGGAAGGAACATGACAAGACAAATTGTTAAGCCGGAGCTTTTGGCACCGGCAGGAAATATGGAAAAGTGCAAAATGGCACTGCGCTACGGTGCGGATGCCGTTTACCTGGGCGGCAAAATGTTTGGCCTGCGCGCTTTTGCCAATAATTTTGAAATTGACGAAATTAAAGAAGCGGCAGATTTTGCCCATTCTTTAGGCAAAAAAGTTTATGTAACCGTAAACATTTTTGCGCATAACAGCGATATTGAAAAACTGCCGGAATACTTGCAAGAACTGCAAAAAGCAGGCGCGGACGCGCTTTTGATAAGCGACCTTGGCGTATGGCAGACGGCGCGGCGCGTTGTGCCCGGCATGCCGCTGCACGTAAGCACGCAGGCTAACACCACCAACTGGGCGAGCGTACAGGCGTGGCAGGATTTGGGCGCGGAACGCGTAGTGCTGGCGCGTGAACTTTCACTGGAAGAAATTGCACAAATCGGCGCTAAAACCACTGTGGAACTGGAAGCCTTTGTACACGGCGCAATGTGCATATCCTACAGCGGGCGCTGCCTTTTAAGCAGTTATTTAACCGGGCGCGACGGCAACCGCGGCGCATGTGCGCAGGCCTGCCGCTGGGAATACACCCTGCACGAAAAGAACCGCCCCGGCGAAAGCTACGATATTGAAGAAGACGCGCACGGCACCTATGTAATGAACAGCAAGGATTTATGCCTTATTGCGCGCATACCGCAGCTTGTTAAAGCAGGCATTTGCAGCTTAAAAATTGAAGGCCGCATGAAAAGCGTGCATTATGTGGCAACCGTGGCCAGCGTGTACCGCAAGGCGATTGACGCTTACATGAAAGACCCGGACGGCTACAAAGTGCTGCCTGAGTGGATTGAAGAACTGAACAAAGTATCGCACCGCCCGTATACCGAAGGCTTTGCCTTTGGCACGCCAGGCGCGGATGCGCAGGTTTATACCACCAGCAGCTACGAACAGACGCACGATTTTGTAGGCATTGTTTTAAGCTACGATAAAGCAAACAAAAAAGCGCTGATTGAGCAGCGCAACAACGTAAAAAACGGCGAAAAGCTGGAACTTTTAATGACGGACGGCACCTTAATGCCGCTGGAACTTAAAAATATGCAGGACGAAGAAGGCACGCCCATCGAATGTGCGCCGCACGCACGCCAGCACTTTTGGATTGACTGCGCTGCGGAGCTTCTGCCCGATTCGCTGCTGCGGAGGAAAATTATATGAGCGACGACCGAAGTATTATCTATCTGCGCGTGGCTCCGGAACGCATTGCTGACGTAAACTGGATTATGGAAGGCTACGAACACCTGGCGCTTGTTACAACCGAAGACCCGCGTGAAGGCGTGGTTAAGCTTTTGGGCACGCCCGATACCTACAACGACGTAATGGAAATAATTGAAAACATGCCCTTTACGGTAGAAATTCTGGAAGGCGAGCCGGTTTTATAGTGACAGCAGGCAGTATTTATGATAAAATATAATGGTATTATTGTTTAGGAAAGACTGGTGGAGTGGAAATGATGCAGCGTTTGGGCAGGTTTTTAAGCCTGATGGCCAAAAACGGGCTTGACTGCGTTATTGTGAAGGATATACCGACAATCCGCTATCTGTCAGGCTTCCGCGGCGACAGCAGCCTGCTTTATGTTGACGCCAAAAGCACGGTTTTAATAACCGACGGGCGCTACACCACGCAGGCAGAAGGCGAAGTGCAGCATTACTGCCGTGTATTTACCTACACCGGCGATATCTGGCAGGCAGCGGCGGATTTTGCCAAAGCGCATACCAAAATAGGTTTTGACGGCGCGGCTTACAGCTATAACGATTACCAGAGCCTTAAAGAGGCAGTAAGCGGCAAAGAGCTTTTAAACATTGATTTAAAGTATCTGCGCATGGTTAAAGACGAACGCGAACTGAACCTGATGTGGAAAGCCTTTAAAATTGCCGACCAGGCGTTTTTAAAACTGCTGCCGGAAATTAAACCCGGCATGACGGAAAAAGCGCTGGCTGCAAGGCTTGAATACTACATGAGCAGTATGGGCAGCGAAAAACCTTCGTTTGATACGATTATCGCCTCCGGCGCGCGCAGCGCTCTGCCGCACGGCATGGCAAGCGATAAACAGATTGAAATAGGCGATTTTATTACCTTCGACTTTGGCGCTGTGTACGACGGTTACCATTCCGACATGACGAGAACGGTTGTGCTCGGCATGGCCAATTCGTGGCACAAGGAAATTTACACCATAGTTGAAGAAGCCCAGTGGCGCGGTTTAAAAAGCGCAAAGCCCGGCATGACGGGCGCGGAGCTTGACGCGATTGTAAGAGAATACATTACCTCGCGCGGCTACGGCGAAAACTACGTGCACGGGCTGGGGCACGGCGTGGGTCTTGAAATTCACGAAATGCCCAATATCAACAAACGCGGTACTGATGTTGTGCTGGAGCCCGGCATGACATTCAGCATAGAACCAGGTATTTACATTCCCGGCAAGGGCGGTGTACGTATCGAAGACACGGTTGTATTGACGGATGACGGCGCTAAAGTGCTGTGCGGCGTTAAAAAGCAACTGATGGAAATTGTTTAATTTTAAATAAACAGGAGGAGCATTTATGATTTCAACCAACGAATTTAAAACCAACGTAACTGTTACCATCGATGGCGACGCATGGCAGGTTGTAGAATTCCAGCATGTAAAACCGGGCAAAGGCGCAGCTTTTGTACGTGCTAAAATGCGCAACATGTGCACCGGTGCCGTTGTAGAACGCACCTTCAACGCAGGTGAACGTCTGCCGAAAGCACATATCGACCGCCGCGCAATGCAGTATCTGTATGAATCCGACGGCAACTATGTATTCATGGACAACGAAACCTACGAACAGTCCGAACTTACCAAAGAACAGCTTGGCAATGCCATCAACTTCCTTAAAGAAAACATGGACGCCAAAATCATGATTTACAACGGCCGCGTTATCGGCGTTGACCTGCCGAACACCGTTGAACTGACTGTTGTTAAAACCGACCCGGGCATCCGCGGCGATACGGCTACCGGCGGCAGCAAACCCGCAACCATGGACACCGGCTATGTTGTTAAAGTACCTCTGTTCATTAACGAAGGCGACGTACTCAACATTGATACCCGTACCGGCGAATACATTTCCCGCGCATAACTTAACTGAGCGCCAATTATAAAATTTATAATTACGCAAAAGAGCTGAACTTTATGTTCGGCTCTTTTTTTGTACATACAGGAAACCACTGTTTATATTCAGCTTGGCAAAACGTCGCTCCTAATTGCGTACGCAAACACGGCTGCGCAGCGGTTTGCGCATGGAGGATACAACAGTGATTTAGCCGTCGCGATTTTGCTCTGCGCTTCATTTAAACAGTGGTTTCCTGTTCATAAAGCAAGTAAAAACAGCAAACTGTAAAAGTGCTTATAAGTTATAGTAATAAATTGCCGCTTATGCTATGATTAAATTATAAAAGGTTCGTTAAGCCATAATTAAACGGGTGGTGGCGTGTTATGGAAAAAATTAAAAGCATACTGCGTTTTTTGCCGGTGTTTATATTTATTGTTGCTGTAATTGCACTTTTTAACAGCTATGGAGATATGCAGAAGGTGCGCCCGGCTGATGAGTATAAGGATATGGGCGTTTACACGTTTTACCCGCAAAGGGTAATACCGCTGCAAAAAGAAACCAATTTTAGCGGCAAAATGAAAAGAAGAAACCCCACAACTACAGTTTATGCCGTAGATTACTGGACGGAAGAAAACAGGAAAAATAAACTGGCGGCAGCAGCCGAAGATATGCCGGAGCCTGAAAACTGGCGTGAAAAAATTGAACATGGCAAAAAGTTAAGAGATAAGCTGCGTTTTGTGAACGAGTATAATTATATCCTTGAAAAAGGCGGCATTGAAAGCAGCGCCCAACAAATTGTTGATGAAGGAAAACCTGTTGAACGCCGCGTGCTTTATATACCGGAAGAAAAGTCATATATTACTGTTGAAAAAGAAATGACAGCAGAAGATTACGTAGACGAACAGATTGGTTTCAACAAAAAATTTGCTATGGCGGCACTTACCTATATTGTGGCGTTTGCCGCATACTATGCCGTAAAATATTTTGCTAAGTCAAAATGACGCCATTAAAACGTTTTATAACTGCCGTTAAAACATAATTTTTATAAAAAACAACCGGAAGCATTATACTGTGCCGCCGGTTGTTTTTGCTTATATGTTTGTTTTATAGAGTTAAAAAGTATACGTTGCTTGTACGTTAAAGCTGCCGCCCTGGCGTTCGCCTGCGTAGCCGCGCATGTTAAGTTCAAGGCTCCACGGGCTGGTGGGCGTGGGCTGGTAGTTAAAGCCAACTTCTGCCATTACGCTGCTGCCCTGCAAACTCTGTGTGGGCGCTTTAAGCCCTTGCGCTGTCATATCAGCGTCGCCGTTAAACTCGTACTCATAAGCCAAGCCATAGTAAGTGCTGAACTTGTTTTCCTTATTGCTGGTAATGCGTGCGCCTATGCGCAGGCGGTCGCTGTTAATGCTGTCAAACTCAAACTCGTCATTAGCAACCTTAAAGCTGTCGCCTTCGGTGTAGGTGTGGAAGAATTTGCCATATACATCAAGGTCGCTGCTTTCGCTGAGGTTGATGATTTTACCAATGCCAATGTGCGCGCCGTAGTAAGCGCTTTCACTTTCATAGCCGTAAAAATTGCCTGCACCATCGCGCAAAGCGTTATCCATATCGCTCTTTAACATACCGGCGCGGAGGCTGCCTTCGGTATAAACGCCGTTTTTATTGGTGTAGCGTGCCGCAATGCCGCCGCCGTTATAAACAAGGCTGCCGTCACCGCGGAAGAACTCGTTGTTAAACTCGTTATAGGTGCGGTAGTTGCCGCTGCCGTTTTCGTAGAACACGCCCCAGCTGAACTCACTGCCGTTATCAAACTTACCGGCATTGCCAACGCCAACAATCGTGCTCCAGCCGTTAATTTTAATATCATCGGCAACGTCATATTTACTGCGGTTACCATGTACAGCGGCAAAGGTTTTAACGCCATAGTTATCGTCACGGCTTATGGTATCAAGGCTGTCGCTGATTAAATCCGTGCCCTGGTTTACAAACGCCGCGGAAGCCGCACGGGTTTGCGCGGCACTTACTGCCTGACTGCTAGCTTTTAAGTTGTTAACAGTAAAGGATACATTGCCTTCGTTATCGACACTGGTTGTGCCTGTACCTTCCAGCGCAACGCCTGCGGTAAAGGTATCATTGATGTTATATTTTACTTCATCAGATAAATTAGTATTGCTGGCAATAAAGGTCATTTTATCTCCAGCTTTAATGCTGCTGCCGCCGGCAATACTGTTTAAATTAATGTTAGTATTAGTCAGGTTTCCTTCAGAGCCATTAGTAATTTTCAGTACAGTTTCTCCGTTTTTCCAGTTTACATTATTAAAATTAATATCGCTGAAGTTTTTGAGAGATTGTGTACTGCCGCTCCATCCGTCAATGGTAAGCGTGTTTCCTGTGTTGTTATTATTTACATTATTTTTATAAAGATTAATGTTGCTGTTGCTTATATTGCTTCCAAAAAGATAAGCCTTTGTAATATCGGCATTGCCGCTGATGATTATATTATTGTTATCTGCATTACCGTTATATGAATAGCCGCCTATAGCAAAACCAGTAATTTTACCACCGTTAATGACTACATTGTTGCTATCTGCATTACCATTATATGAATAGCCGCCATAAACTTCAGAAGTAACTTTACCGCCGCTGATAGAAACAGTATTATTTTCAACATTGTTACTATTTTCTCTATTTATACTATAGCCGGCAATTATATAACGGATTGTTCCGTCTTTAATATAAACTTTATTGTCAGAGGATGAACCATTGGACGAATCACCGCCATAAACATTAGAAACTTCGCCGCCGTTAATGATGACAATGTTATCCTTTGCTTCGCCCAAACCGCTGTGCCCGCCGTAAACCAGTTCAGTTTTTCCACCGGTAATTTGTACTATGTTTCTTTCGGCAGTACTGTTTTCTGCACAACCGCCGTAAATAACAGCAGGCAGTTCTAAAGAATCATAAGTGCTGTCATTAATGATTACAATGTTATCATTTGTATTACCTTCATCTGAGTAGCCGCCGAAAACGATATTTGGTAATTTGCTGTCATCAATAATGACAATATTGCCATTTGCATTGCCTTCGCTGGAACCACCACCATAAACATTATCTAATAGTGTACTGTTATTGATTAAAACAGTATTGTTGTTTGCGTTACCTTCACTGGACCTGCCGCCATAAATTCTGCCTGATATTGTACTATCATCACTTATTAAAACAGTGTTGCCTTCCGAATTTCCTGTTTTGGAAGAGCCACCCGTTATTCTGCCTGATGCAGCATCAGTTTTACTGATAATTATAATATTATTCTCAGCATTGCCATTTATCGATCGGCCTCCGTAAATATCTCCATGTGTATCGCGGCCAATAATAGATACAAAATTATTATTGGCAGTACCGTTGTTTGTGTAACCGCCTGTTACAGAGCCTGTTTCTGAATTGTTAATAATAACTGTATTATAATCAGCGTTAACAACTGCATCATAATCATCGCTGATGGTTTGTGTAAAACCTCCATATATTTCGTTAGCTTTGCTGTCAGTGATAAATACAAGATTATTATTGGCAGTACCATTGTTTGCTATACCACCTGCAGCCAAGCGTGTGCTTGAATTATTGCTGATAAACACAAGATTATTATCGGCATTACCGTTGTTTGAATTTCCCGCGGAAATATATGAAGAGTTTACCTTACCTTTTATAATAATAGCGTTATTATTAGAATTTCCATTTTCTGAAATACCGCCATAAATTCCATCAATAGAATGGTCACCCTCTATTAGAACTAAATTGTTATTTGTATTGCCTTCGGCATAACCGCCAAAAATATTCAGTGTTGACGATGTAATAACAGCCTCTTTAATAATTACTTGATTATTATTGGCTTCGGTTTTGTTGGCAGTAAAAGAATCAGCATTGTCACTTGTACTTAAACCACCGTAAATAAATCTGGAATTTAATGTACCGCTGTTAACTTCAACAGTATTGCCTTCAGCTATACCATTATGTGAATATCCGCCATAAATTTCATTGTATTCAATATTACTATTATTAATAGTAATATTATTACCTATAGCATCGCCCGATGTTTCTGTATAACCGCCATAAATGTTATCTTCAATAACACTGTCATTGATAGTAATATTGTTACCGTTAGCTGCACCATTTTCAGTGTAACCACCGTAAATAGTGATGGCCTTAGCATCCCCGTTAATAGTAACAGAGTTTCCAACAGCATTGCCGGTATTTGAATAACCGCCGTAAATAACACCGGCGCTTCCACCGTTAATAGTAACAGAGTTGTCAATGGCATCGCCGGTATCGGAAATGCCGCCATAAACTTTGTTGTATATAGTTGTGTTGTTACTAATAATGTTATTTTTTACGGCATCGCATGCAATTGAAAAGCCACCGTAAATTTGTGAAGTTTCTCCTAAAGTACCGTTTAAAATTACTGTGTTTTCAGATGCTGGGCCAGCTATAGAATATCCTCCGTAAATATCCTGATGAACAGTTCCGTTAAAATAAATTGTATTGCCGGATACGGCGTTTTGTGAAAATCCGCCTCTAATTGAACCGATTTCGGCGTTTTGGCCGATATAAATTGTTGAACCGTTTGAGCTGGCAGTTCCATCTAGGCTGCCTGCTCCTAATATTATACTTGCGCTGCCATTATCAAAAGTAAAATTATGCTCATTACCTAAAATAATGTCATAATCGCCAGTTATAATATCACCGTCTTTTTCTACCGTATAATAATTTTCAGCATTTACTGGATTTGCTGTGTATAAGCCAATATTGCTTGCAGCAATGACAGCTGCCAAAATTTTATGCTGTAAAGTTTTATTCATGTTTAAGCCTCCTGCATATAAGTTATGGCATATAATTAATAACGTCTAAGCGGACAAAATTTTTTAAAAGTATTTAACTTTGTTTGATGGTTATAATTATAATTAAATTATAACATTGAAGGTATTTATTGTATATAAGATATGTACTGCATATGATGTAAAAATATATAGTCGCGAATTAGCTGAAAACATAAAAATAATTATTTTATCTAATAAAACACAACCCAATATTAGCGTAATAAGTAAAATACCCCTTTTGCCGGAAGTATATATTTCCAAACAAAAGGGGTATTTAAGTTTTTATTGCTTAATTATTATATTTTATTTCCCTTCACCCGTTAAGCGGCGGATTACTTCGTGGTAGGCTTCTTCAACGTTGCCCATGTCGCGGCGGAAACGGTCTTTATCCAGCTTTTCGTTGGTGTCCCAGTCCCACAGGCGGCTGGTGTCCGGAGTAATTTCGTCGGCAAGGATGATGTTGCCTTCGCTGTCGATGCCGTACTCGGTTTTAAAGTCAATCAGGCGTACTTTGCGCTGTGCCAGGAAGTCTTTTAATACGGCGTTGATTTTGAGCGCCATTTCGCGGATTTTTGCAATCTGTTCATCGGTTGCAAAACCAAAGGCTTCGCCGTAGTCGGGGCTGATCATCGGGTCGTCAAGTGCGTCGCTTTTGTAGTAAAATTCTACCAGCGGGCGTTTAAGCACATAGCCTTCTTCAACGCCCATTTTTTTGGCAAGGCTGCCTGCGGCAATGTTGCGGCATACAACTTCAACCGGAATGATTTTTACTTTTTTGCAAAGCTGTTCGCGGTCGCTGAGCTTTTTAATAAAGTGGTGTTCAACGCCGTTTTTGCCGAGCAGGTCAAAAAAGAAGCTGGTAATGGTGTTGTTCATAATGCCCTTATCAACAATGGTGCCTTTTTTGGCGCCGTTTAAGGCAGTAGCGTCATCTTTATAATAGATAACTACTTCGTTGGGGTCGGCGGTGGCGAAAACTTTTTTGGCTTTGCCTTCGTATAACATTTCAGCCATGTGTTAAAACCTCTTTCTTTTATTAAGTAATGCCCGGCGTTTTTCCGGGCATCCTGGTTAACTTGTGTTTTTGATGTAAATATTTTAGAACTTTTAAAAGTGCTTGTCAATTGTTTTTACAGAAATTTGTCTAATACATAAGGCACAAAATCCACTAAATTTTCAGAAAATAAAAACATTTGCCTGAAGGCTTTACAAAATGTGTAAAGGGGGCTATAATTACAGCATAAGCAACAGCGAAGTTGCAGAAGCATTTAAACTTCGCGCGTTGCTTTTTTTATTTTGTTTTTATTTTGAGGGGGACTGAAAAATGACGAGTGTTCCGAAACTTTTTGGCAGCGAGGTTTTTAACGAAACTGTTATGAAGGACCGCCTGCCAACCGCTACTTACAAGGCTTTTAAAAACGCGGTTTTAAAGGGCGAGCCTTTGGATTTGCCTATTGCCAATATCATTGCCAACGCTATGAAGGACTGGGCGCTGGAGCATGGCGCAACGCATTTTACGCACTGGTTCCAGCCGATGACGGGCATTACCGCCGAAAAGCACGAAAGCTTCATTACGCCTACGGCGGACGGGCGCGTTATTATGGATTTTTCGGGCAAGGAACTGGTACAGGGCGAGCCTGATGCTTCGAGCTTTCCTTCCGGCGGGCTCCGTGCTACTTTTGAAGCGCGCGGCTACACTGCCTGGGACCCGACAAGCTATGCTTTTATTAAAGACGGCTGCCTGTATATCCCAACGGCGTTTTGTTCTTACACGGGCGATGTGCTTGACAAGAAAACTCCGCTTCTGCGCAGCATGTGCTGTGTAGACCGTGCGGCAAGGCGCATTTTAAAACTGTTTGGCGAAAGCACCGAAAAGGTTATTACAACGGTTGGGCCGGAGCAGGAATACTTTTTGGTAGATAAAGATATGTACGATAAACGCCGCGATTTGAAGTTTGCCGGCCGTACGCTGTTCGGCGCAATGCCGCCGAAAGGGCAGGAGCTTGAGGACCATTATTTCGGCATTATCAAACCCCGCGTTAAGGCGTTTATGAAAGAGCTTGACGAAAAACTGTGGGAGCTGGGCGTGCTTGCCAAAACCGAGCATAACGAGGTTGCACCTGCTCAGCACGAGCTGGCGCCGATTTTTGCAGGCACCAACATTGCAACCGACCATAACCAGCTTACCATGGAACTGATGCAGAGCGTGGCACGCAAGCATAATCTGGTGTGCCTGCTGCACGAAAAACCTTTTGACGGCGTAAACGGCAGCGGCAAGCATAATAACTGGTCGCTGGGCACGGTTGAAGGCGAAAACCTGCTCGACCCTGGGGCAGAGCCGTATAAAAACCACCGCTTCCTGCTGTTTCTGGCAGCCGTTATTAAGGCGGTTGACGAATATCAGGACCTTCTGCGCATAAGCGTTGCCAGCGCAGGCAATGACCACCGCCTGGGCGCCAACGAAGCGCCGCCGGCGATAGTATCAATGTTTTTGGGCACCGAGCTTACCAATGTGCTGAAAGCCATTGAAGCAGGTGTTGAATATAAACCCGCAGACGAAGGCGAATTGAAGCTGAGCGGCAATGTGCTGCCTGCTTTGAAAAAAGACAATACGGACAGAAACCGTACTTCGCCGTTTGCATTTACCGGCAACAAGTTTGAGTTCCGCATGGTTGGCTCTGCCGCTTCCATTGCCGGGCCGAACGTTATTTTAAACGCCATTGTTGCCGAAGCTCTGGAAGAGTTTGCCGATAAATTAGAAGCAGCGGCCGATTTTGATGCCGCAGTGGTAGAACTCGTCAGAGAAACCGTAATCGCGCATAAACACATCATCTTCAATGGTGACGGTTATACCGATGCATGGGTTGAAGAGGCCAAATCGAGGGGGCTGCTCAATCTCAAATCCACTCCTGAAGCGTTGCCTTACATGGTTAAAGAGAAAAACATCAGCCTGTTTGTAAAACACGGCATCTTTACCGAAGCGGAAGTCCGCAGCAGGCTGGAAATTTCGCTTGAAAATTACAGTAAGGCAATCCGCATTGAAGCGCTGGCAATGCTTGATATGCTGTTTAAAGACATTTTGCCCGCCGCAGCACTTTACACTGCCGATTTAACGGCGGCAGCAAAGAGCAAAAAAGAGCTTGGCATTGCAGGCAGCTTCGAAACGGAGCTTGCTTCCAAAATTGTAACGCTCAGCAGCCTGCTTTACACAGATGCAGAAAAATTAAAAGCAGGGCTTGGTGACGTTGTAAAAACATCTGCACAGGCAGAGGCAGATTATTACCATGACGTTATTTTAAAAGACATGGGCGCTTTGCGCGAAGCCGGCGACGAACTGGAAAAACTGATGGGCGGCAAATACCTGCCGTACCCGACTTACAGTGAATTGCTGTTTGGCGTATATTAAAACCGAATTTGAGTTTTGCTGCACAACGGGGTGTATCTTAAAAGGTACACCCCGCTTTTGTTTTAGTTACAGAAAAGAGGGCTAATATGAGGGGATTAATACATGGTTTACTGGCGGCAGGCGTGCTTTTGGGCATTCCGGGCACGGTGCTTGCCGCAGAAGGAGCGCCGGCAGTTGATACCGGCGACACGGCGTGGGTATTGATAAGTGCTGCGCTTGTAATGCTGATGACACCGGGGCTGGCGTTTTTTTACGGTGGCATGGTGCGCAGCAAAAACGTACTGACGACGATTATGCAGAGCTTTTTTATCGTGGCAATGGTAAGCGTGCAGTGGGTGTTGTTCGGCTTCAGCCTTGCCTTCGGGCCGGATATTAACGGCGTTATCGGCAGCCTAAGCTGGGCAGGGCTTACCGATATGGCGCTTTTTGCCGCTCCTTACGAAGATTATTCCGCAACGGTGCCGCTGTTTGCCTTTGCGGCATTCCAGTGCATGTTTGCGGTAATTACGGCGGCGCTTATTACCGGCGCTTACGCCGAACGCTTTAAATTTGGCGCGTTTGTGCTGTTTACCTTTTTGTGGACTACGTTTTTGTACGACCCCATGGCGCACTGGGTATGGGGCGTTGGCGGCTGGCTGCGTGATTTGGGCGCGCTCGACTTTGCGGGCGGCACGGTTATCCATATTTTAAGCGGCGTCAGCGGTTTGGTAGCCTGCATTATGCTTGGCAAACGCAGCGGCAAGGGTGTTGTGCCCATGCTGCCGCACCATTTGCCGATGACGGTGCTGGGCGCAGCACTTTTGTGGTTCGGCTGG
>ENA-OPVK01001437-OPVK01001437.1-human-gut-metagenome-genome-assembly--contig:-NODE-1437-length-14278-cov-2.552485_pt1 | contig 14278 bp, 8 predicted proteins | sample MGYA00241495_ERZ501982 | MGnify/ENA primary metagenome ERZ501982 (study PRJEB25962, sample SAMEA2042002) | human gut metagenome | biome: human gut; feature: human-associated habitat; material: faeces...
ATACAGCCGTGGGGGCGGGTCTACTTTTTTATTAAGTCTTATCTTGTTGCGTTATCCTTGATTTTTGATATTCTCGTCCACCACTTTTATCTTTTCTTTTACAAGTTCGATATCTGCTTTCAGCTTTTCCACCTTGCGGTTGATTTCTGTCAGCAGACTATTTCCCTTCTTGGAAGAAGTGGTCAGGAAGCCGAGATTGTTTTCATATGTCTGGAGCTCGTTCTTCATATTGTCGAAGGCACGTACCAGTTTCTCACGTTCCCGGTAAAGGGCTTGTGGACTACCTTCCTGAATGGAGCTGATAGTCGACTTGAAGTTGCTTAGCTTCTTGTTGGAGGCGCTGATGTTGAAGCGTTCAAACAATTTGTCTACCTGGCTGTGGTATTGCTTATAGATTCGGTCTTTCTCTTTGAAAGGTACATGTCCTACGCCGTTCCACTCTTTCATGAGGTCGCGTACCAGTTGGGTAGCTTCCTCCGTATCCATTTGGTCATCGATAGCATTCAGTTTCTCGATGATGGCTTTTTTCTTTTCCAAATTTTCCTGCTCTACGCTGCGCTGTGAAGAAGTGGCTTTGTTCTTTTGTTCGAAGAAGTAGTCACAAGCGGAGATGAAACGTTTCCATACGGCATCCGAATATTTTTTTGCTACCGGACCAATGGTTTTCCATTCTTTCTGAAGTTTGGTCAGTTCATCGGCGGTTGCTTTCCAGTCGGTACTGTCCTTCAGAGCTTCTGCTTTTTCGCACAAGGCACGCTTCTTTTCCAGGTTTTCGTTCATACCTTCCTTCAGGCTCTTGAAGAACTCTCCCTTTTTACGGAAGAACTCGTCACACGCTTTGCGGAAACGTTCGAAAATCTTCACGTTCATTTTTTGCGGAGCGAAACCAATGGTTTTCCATTTGTTTTGAAGTGCGATGACTTCTTGCGTCTTGCTCTCCCAAGAAGCAAAGCTTGTCAGTTCTTTGTAGTCAATGGCTTCTATGATTTCGCAAATTACAGTCTTTTGGTCAAGATTGTGCTGTTCCACTTCCTTCAATGCTTCGAAATGTTGCTGGTGACGTCGGTTTACGGTTGTAGAGGCAGCTTTGAAACGTGCCCAGATTTCGTCGCGTAGTTCCTTGGCTACCGGTCCCGTATCACGGAATTCTTGATGCAGCTTCTGTAACTGATGGAAAGCTGAAACTACATCCTCTTCATCCGCCAGCTTTTCGGCAGCTTCACAGAGATGTGTCTTGATTTCCAAATTCTTCTTGAAATCGTATTCGCGGAATTCATTGTTCAGTTTCAGAAGGTCATAGAATTTCTCAACATACAATTGGTAGTTTTTCCAAAGCTCATTGACCTTAGCTTGCGGAACGAGTTTGACTTCGTTCCATTGCTGCTGTAGTTTCTTGAACTCCGTATAGCTCTTGTTGGCGTCATCTGGAGATTCGACCAGCTCCTTCAGCTCTTCGATGATGGAAAGCTTTACCTGCAGGTTCATTTCCTTTTGTTTCTCCAGTTCGGCTGTGAGTGCACTTCTTTTTTCTTTGATGACGGACATGATATTCTTGAACTCTTCCTCCACACTGTCTGTTTGTGGAACAAAGTTCTCCGCGGCGCCTCCGTTTTCAATGAACAGTTTTCTGGCCGCATCCTGCTCAGCATTGTGCAACTTGTAGAAAGATTGTTTCAAACCGTCTATTTCAGGTTTTGCCACGTTCTCCACGTCTGCAACCACCTCTTTGAGTTTGGCAAGTATTTCCTCTTTCGTGAGCTTCTGAACTGGCTCTACCGGCTTTTCCGAAACGATTTCTTCAGCGGGAGTTTCTGTTGTTGCCGGTTCAGAAACCTCTGCTGCCTTCTTTTCTTCTTCTAATTCCACCGGCTTTTCGGGGAGATTAGTGTCATGAGTGTCCGTCATTGTATTTACTTTTTTAGAAACGGGTTCCTCCCGTTCGGGTTACATTAGGCTACAAATTAATGAAATAAAATGATTACTTCATACAATTTGCCTTGATTTTTTTCTATTTTCTTGTTTTTATGACAGTAAGACAGTGATACCCATGTACAGCATCATGCCTATAATGTCATTGGTAATGGAAATAAACGGTCCGGTGGCAATGGCCGGGTCAACCTTCAGTTTCTCTAAAGTCATGGGGACTAGCGTTCCGAAAATGGAGGCGAACATGACGACTGCAAAGAGACTGATGGAGACGGAATAAGTGACCGTAGCCGTAGCTCCGAACCGGATAAAATTATAGATGTATACCAGCAGGGAGATGATGGTTGCATTGATGACCGCCACTACTGCTTCCTTGGCTACCTGCTTGAAGGTGTCTTTGGCATCCAGTGAGCTGTTGGCAAGGCCTTGCACGATGATGGCAGACGACTGGGTTCCCACGTTTCCCCCCGTACCACCAATCAACGGAATATAAAGGGCCATTTCCGGATGGGCGGCGAAAGTCGTGTCGAAGTTACCCAATATCATGGAGTTGCCTATACCGCCTAACATACCGATAAGTAACCATGGAAGGCGGGCAGAGGTTTGGCGCATGACATTATCGTCCGTTTCTACATCTTGGGACAAACCGGATGCCAACTGGTAATCACGTTCCGACTGTTCGCGGACTTCGTCCATGACGTCGTCTACGGTAATCTGGCCTACCAGACGCCCGATACTGTCTACAACAGGAGCTGCCACCAAGTCGTACTTTTCGATGATTTGTACCACTTCGTCAATGGGGGTATCTACATGGACGGAGATAGGATCTTTCCGCATCACATGCTTTACCTTGGAGACAGAAGGGGAAGTTATCATTTTCTTCAATGGGAATACCCCCTGCAGACGGTCTTCGTCGTCGATGACGTATACGTAGTAAATTTCATCCAGCTTTTCAGCTTGCAGGCGCATTTCTTTCAGACACTCCGGCATACTCCAGTTTTCATTGACAGTCACCATTTCCGTACCCATCAAACCACCGGCAGTGTCTTCATCATATTTCAGCAGGTCAACGATGTCACCGGCTTGTTCTATATCTTCGATGTGCGAAAGTACTTCCTCCTGCTTGTCTTCATCGAGTTCGCGCATCAGGTCTACGGCATCGTCCGTGTCCATATAATCCACGAAACGCTTGGCAATGGTCTCCGAAGGAAGAAGTTCCAGGAATTCTTTCCGGATGTCTTCGTCCATTTCAACCAGTACGTCCGCTGCCGTTTCGTTGTCAAGGAGGCGGTAAACGAAGCGGGCTTCCTCCAAGCCGAGGTCATTGCACAGTTCTGCAATATCCGCCGGGTGAAGGTCGGTCAAAAGTGTTTTGACGTTTTCCGCGTCTTTCTGTTCTATCAGGCTTTTGACTTTGTCTATGTATTCTTCGTCTATTTCCATGATTATTCGTGTTTAATCACTAACCATTAATCATTAATCGTTCTCAATGCCTGCTCCACTTGGTTGGTCAGCTGAATAAATTCCTTTACGGACAGTTGTTCCGGGCGTTTATTAAATAATATGTCCTCCGTCAGTGGACAGTCTTTGCCGAGTATCGGTTTTATGGAGTTCCGCAGAGTCTTGCGTCGTTGGTTGAACGTGGTTTTCACTACTTGCTTGAACAATTTCTCGTCGCATCCTAAATCGTGCGTTTCATTGCGCATCATGCGGATGACGGCGCTTTTAACTTTTGGGGGCGGGTTAAAGACATGTTCGTGTACCGTAAACAAGTACTCCACTTTGTACCATGCTTGTATCAGTACGCTTAGGATTCCGTATGTCTTGCTGCCCGGCCCGGCGGCTATGCGCTCGGCTACTTCCTTTTGTATCATACCCGTACAGCAGGGAATCAGATCCTTATATTCCAGCATTTTGAAGAATATCTGGCTGGAGATATTATAAGGATAGTTTCCCGTCAGCACAAAAGGTTGCCCGCCAAACAACCGTTGCAGGTTCATTTTGAGGAAGTCGTCCTCAATAATGTTGTCTTCCAGTTGCGGATAGGCTTCCCGTAGGTAGGCCACTGACTCGTAGTCCAGTTCTACTACTTTGACGTTGCGTTCTTTGGGCAGAAGAAACTGGGTCAGTACCCCCATTCCCGGACCAACTTCGAGGATGGGAATTTCGGGACAGACATCTACCGTGTCGGCAATGTCTTGTGCCACTTTCAGGTCTTTCAGGAAGTGTTGCCCGAGAAACTTTTTAGGTTTAACTACTCTCATGTATCAACTAAATCATTACTTTTGCTCCGTAAACGTAGGCAGTAGTGTGAACTACAACCTATCTTTACACGGAGCAAAGGTAGTTCTTTTCAATGAAGAATGAAGAATGAAGAATGAAGAATTTGGGAATATCGTATGAATAAGCTGCTAAAAAAGACATTGAAAATCATTTTACCTATTTTATTGGGTGGTTTTATCCTTTATTGGGTATATCGTGATTTTGACTTTTCAAAGGCAGAAGAAGTTCTCTTTCATCAGACGAACTGGTGGTGGATGTTATTGTCCTTGTTCTTCGGTGTGATGAGCCATGTGTTACGAGGCTGGCGTTGGAAGCAGACTTTGGAGCCGCTGGATGCTCATCCCAAAACAAGCGATTGCGTCGATGCCATTTTTGTATCTTATGCCACCAATCTGGTACTGCCCCGTGTGGGAGAGGTTTCGCGTTGTGGAGTACTTGCCAAATATGATAATGTTTCCTTTGCGAAGTCCTTGGGGACGGTGGTGACAGAGCGGTTGGTAGATACGCTTTGCATTCTGTTGATTACGGGGATTACTTTTTTGGTGCAGATGCCCGTTTTTTTCCGTTTTTTCGAGGAGACGGGCACCAAGATTCCTTCGCTGGTGCATCTTGTGACTTCCCCTTGGTTTTATGTGGCTCTTTTTTCCATTATTGGTGTTTTGGTACTTCTCTATTTTCTGTTGCGTATGCTCTCTTTTTTTGAAAAGGTAAAGGGAGTAGTCTTGAATATATGGGAAGGTGTGATGTCACTTAAGAATGTGAAGAATGTGCTTTTGTTTGTTCTTTACACTTTACTTATTTGGCTATGCTATTTCTATCATTTCTATATAACTTTCTATTGCTTCCAGTTTACGGAGCACCTTAGTTTCCTTGCCGGACTGGTGATGTTTGTCGGTGGAACGTTTGCAGTCATTGTTCCCACGCCCAACGGGGCAGGCCCTTGGCATTTTGCTGTCATCACTATGATGATGCTTTATGGGGTAAATGCTACGGATGCGGGTATATTTGCTCTGATAGTGCATGGCATACAGACGTTGCTGGTGATAGTGTTGGGCATCTACGGGTCATTGCACCTGGCGTTGGCGAATAGGGCAAAGAAATAGACGTTTCTTGTGGTGGATTCCTATATTGTTACTTCTTGTGTTAGAGGACAGAGACAGTACTTATAGAGAAGTATTGTAGTACTCCTTTAAAAGTACTGTAATACTTCTTTGCAAGTACTTCAGTACTTCCTTATAAGTACTGAAGTCTAAAGGTTGTTGGAAGATTGGTTTCTTTAAACGATATTGTTGTTTGGATATAGAAGTGGGAGAAATTCCTAAATATGGTAGCTATATTAGGTACAGATGTTCTATCGCAATATGTGAAGATGTAAAAGCCATGTTTAAGATAGCTGATGATTTAGTACTTTAGAAAAATCTCGGTTTATTGTACTTTCCGAGAATAAACCGTTATATTTGCGAAAACTAACTTTTTAGAATTATGAGTACAATCTTACAGTTAGCTCCACAGAATGTATGGAAGCACTTTTATTCACTGACCCAGATTCCCCGTCCGTCAGGACATATGGAGAAGATTACCAAATTCCTTATTGATTTTGGAAAAGGCTTGGGTTTGGAATCATTTGTCGACGAGGTCGGCAATGTTATTATTCGTAAGCCTGCCACTCCGGGTATGGAAAACCGCAAAGGCGTCATCCTTCAGGCGCATATGGACATGGTGCCCCAGAAGAACAACGATACTATTCACGATTTTACAACAGATCCCATTGAAACCTATGTTGACGGTGATTGGGTGAAAGCCAAAGGAACCACGCTGGGAGCAGATAATGGTTTGGGAGTAGCTGCCATTATGGCGGTACTCGAAGATAATAACTTGAAGCATGGCCCATTGGAAGCCCTGATTACCAAGGATGAAGAAACGGGAATGTATGGTGCATTCGGTTTGAAACCCGGAACTATGCAAGGGGAAATTCTGCTGAACCTTGACTCTGAGGACGAAGGCGAACTCTATATCGGCTGTGCCGGTGGTCTTGATATTACTGCTACTTTGGAATATAAGGAGGAGACGCCTATGGCCGATTTCGTTGCTCGTAAGATTACGCTGAAAGGTTTGCGTGGCGGTCACTCCGGTTTGGAAATCAATGAAGGGCGCGGTAATGCCAATAAATTGCTGGCACGCATCGTACATGATTTGCTGATTGAGTTTGACTCCCAGCTGGCAAGTTTTGAAGGTGGCAATATGCGTAATGCTATCCCCCGCGAAGCACATGCGGTATTGGTGTTCAATCCTGAGGATATGGACGGTTTGGAAGATTATATGAAGGAATACGAGGCACAACTGAATGACGAATATGCTCCGATTGAAAGTGGTATTACTCTGAGTGTAGAAGAGGTGACTCTACCTGCTGCCGTTGTTCCCTCAGAAATCCAGGATAATATGATTAACGTGTTGATGGCTTGCCAGAATGGTGTGATGCGTATGATTCCTACTGTTCCCGATACTGTAGAAACCTCCTCTAATTTGGCTATCGTAATCATTGCAGATGGTAAGGCCGAAGTTCGTATTTTGGCGCGTAGTTCTTGCGATACAATGAAGGATTTCCTGGCAGACAGCCTGACAGCTTGTTTCGCTATGGCAGGTATGAAGGTGGAATTGAGTGGTGGTTATTCTGGATGGCAGCCCAATGTGGATTCTCCTATACTGCATGCCATGAAGCTGTCCTATAAGCAGCAGTTTGGTGTGGAACCTGCCGTGAAGGTTATTCATGCAGGTCTGGAATGCGGTATTATTGGTGCCAATTGTCCAGGACTCGATATGATTTCTTTCGGTCCCACTTTGCGTTCTCCGCATTCACCGGACGAGCGTGCATTAATTCCTACTGTTTCCAAGTTCTATGATTTCTTGGTGGCTACATTGGAGCAGACTCCTGAAAAGTAGAGAATACTTTATGTAATGAATAGGGGCAGGGTGCTTTATTAAGTATCCTGCCTTTTTTGTCTGTGACAGTTTGTCCTCTTTCTGCCAGAATGTCCCAGACTTGTTACAATGGTATGTCAATATCATTGTACTTTTTCCCTAAAAGTTGACCTAAGTCAAGAAATGTGTTATAAAACATATTTTCTATCCGTTTTTTGCTTGTTATCTTGAACAAAGGCTCTATTTTTGTGTTGTAAAACATGAAAACAATAGAAAACTAGTAGGTTTTTTAAGGATAACAAGATTGATTTTAGGAGGATAACAAAATGAAAATGTTAAAGAGTTTTTTTAAGCATGTCGGCGAAGCCGATAAGAACATTTGGGGTTACGTAATGCTTTAAGCATTCCCCCCTTTCGTGAAGTGTTGAATTTTAGTTTTCAGGTATTAGTTTAATTTTTAAGATTATGAAAAAGAAGATTGCAAATTCATTTAAGCACATTCTTACCGCAGCTGGTAAGAATTGGATGGAGGCAATGAGATATTATAGCCTTCAAATGTGAGTACACTAACATTTAAGTATAGAACAAGGGATATGTTTGCAAAACATATCCCTTGTTTTTTTGTAGGAGTAGAATAAGATTTTTTATGTCCAAAAGTACGTTTGTTTGAACTTTATTCACTTCCTTTGTTATTAATACAAAGACTAACAAACGAATAATTATGAGAGTAATTCAAAGAATTTGTAGCATATTGTTGCTGCTGGTTACATTCGGGGCTTCGGCATTGTATGCGCAGACGTACGATAAGTTGTGGAAGCAGATGGAGCAGGCTCAAAAGAAAAGCCTGCCTCAAACAGTGATAAAACTGGCTGATGAAATTTATCGGAAAGGTCGGCAAGAGCAGAATGCTCCGCAAATGTTGAAAGCCTACATTTGTAGGGAGACTTATCAAGAGGGGCTGACTCCGGACAGCCTTTACTCCAGTCTGAAATATATGGAATCTTGGGCACAATCGGAGAGGAATCCGGTAAACAAGGCTATTCTACACTCTTTGTTGGCATATGAATATGCTGACTTGATGCGGAAGAATCGTCGTGTCTTGCTGTCACGTACTCTACTGGCTGTTGACGAGGTTCCAGAAGATATCCGTGAGTGGAGTATCAGCCAGTTTGTGGATAAAATAGATAGGTGTAACCGTGCATCCTTGCAGGATTCCATCCGCTTGCTCGATACATCTGCAGAAAAATATGTGCCTTTTGTGGTGTTGGAAGACGGTAGCCGGTTCTATGGGCACGATATGTACCATCTATTGGTAAGCCGTGCTGTTGATGCTTATCGGCAGCTGGATGGTTTCAGCGTGGATTCTTTGGTACAGACCCGTATCGAAAGGATTTATCTGGATATGATGAATGCTTATCGCCATCGTGCCGGTTCGGAAGATGCTATGTTGCTCTGTTCTCTTGATTATTGGAACTGGAAGTTGACCGGTGGTATTAGCCAGCAGCCTTATCCTACTTTCCGAATGCGTCAGGAAAAGGCTAATCGGGAATATCTTGAGGTTTTGGATAAATTGATAAAGGAATACGGTTCACGAGAGGTTTGTGCCGAGGTTTACATTCATAAAGCCAACCACCTGCGCCGTTTGGAACCGAAACGTGCTGCTGAGGCTCTAAAAGTCTGTGAAGAAGGCTTGAAACGCTATCCTGCGTATAAGCGTATCAATGAGTTGAAAAATATCCGTGAACAGATTTTACAGCCTGAACTCATTCTGACTATGAATGAAAGCGGTTATCCCGGCGATTCGGTGAATATGAGGCTGCATTATCGTAATGTCGAGGGCTTCACTCTCAACTTATATACCACTACTTTAAGTGAAGTACCTTGGATGGACCATGGTATAAATAAAGATACTTATAGAAAGTATGCCCGGAAGTTTTCTTCCACGCATTTTGGTTTAAAGCCGTTGCCAGGCAAGGATAAATTGCCTGAAGATGTCCCTTATCTTGCCTCGGACACTGTATTTAAGTTCATGATACCTCGGGAAACGGGAGTCTATATTCTTCAAATAGTACCTGATGCTGAAATGGCCCGTACAGATGATAAATTTTTGGTATCTACCCGCTTCAAGGTGCTGACATTGGATTTGGGTGACGACCGTATGGAAGTGGTTACATTGGATGCCCGTAGCGGACAGCCGATTGCTGATGCCAAGGTGAGTTTCTACTCTTCTTATGATGAGAAGAATAGAAAAGTGATGGCAGAGGTACTGACTGATGCCGGGGGGAAAGCTGTATTACCCTGGCAGAGTGGAATCCGAAGTTATGTGGCGCGTAAAGGCAGAGACACAGGTATGATGCCGCAGAATGTTTATATGAATCATTCTTATTACGGTATTAAGGATACAGATTGGAGGCAGATGGCCTTGCTGACAGACCGTTCGCTTTATCGCCCCGGGCAGACCGTCCATGTAAAAGGGATAGCTTACAAGCAGAATAGTGATAGCGCCCAGGTACTACAAGGAGTTGATTATGAGCTTGTCTTGTTGGATGCCAACCGCAAGGAACTTGCCACCAGGAAGGTGCGGACCAATGATTTCGGCTCTTTTGCTACGGAGTTTGTACTTCCGGCAGCTTGCCTGAATGGCATGTTCAGCATACGAACCAAAGAGCCTCAATCTACTGTCACTTTTAGGGTAGAGGAGTACAAGCGACCTACGTTCGAGATTGCCTTCACTCCGGTTTCGGAAGCTTACCGGTTGGGTGACAAGGTCGTGTTGAAAGGAAATGTCAAGGCCTTCAATGGCATGATGGTGCAGGATGTGCCATTGGCATATACGGTGACTCGCCGGAATCCGAGACCTGGGTATTGGAGCAATGCTGATAAACCATTACTGTCTGACACCATACAATTGGATACCAACGGGGATTTTTCCATACCCTTGACTTTGGAAGCTCCGGCTGTAGATACAGGTGGGTATGGAAGTGTGTATACTTATCATGTGGAGGCGGTAGTGACGGATGAGGCCGGTGAAACGCAATCTGCTTCGTATAACTTGTTGGCAGGTCCTAAGGCTTATTCCTTTGATGTCCGCCTGCCTCAATATGTTTGTAAGGAAGATAGCATGCTGTTCACTTTTAGAGTGAATAATATGATGAATGTTCCTCAAGATATGGAAGGCTCCTATTGTCTGTATTCATTAACAGAACGAGATAGGGGGAGGAATATAGGAGACTCTGACCCTTTGACTGATGTAATATTAGAGGGGGACTTCATGGCCAATCGGCTCCAGGATTTTTCGGCTTGGAACAAGCTTCCTTCAGGTAACTATCGCTTGAAACTTTCTGTACGTGATAGTTTGGGACGTGAAGAGAATAATGGGGCATATGGCAGTGACAGTTTCATGCTCTTTTCAAAGAGTGACAAGCGTCCGGCTGCGTTTACAGATTTCTTTTATTATAAAGAAAATGAGGAATTTGATGTACAGCACCCTGCCGCCTTTCTTTTGGGGACTTCTTATCGGGATGCATATGTGCTGATGGATGTATTTTGTGACAGAAAACGCATTGAAAGCCGTGTGTTGCAGTTGAATGATACTATTATTCGTATGGAATTCCCTTATAAGGAAGCATATGGCAAGGGAATCACCATTCTTTTCAGTTTTGTGAAAGATGGCGAGATGTACAGTCATCAGGTTGAACTGAAGAAGCGGCAGCCGGAACGTGCTCTCGACATGAAATGGGAAGTGTTCCGTGACCGTTTGCGTCCCGGACAGGAAGAAGAGTGGAAGCTCGTCATAAAGACGCCTCAAGGTATGCCTGCTGCGGCTGAGATGTTGGCTACGATGTACGATGCTTCACTGGATAAGATTTATAAGAGTAACCAGATACTACGGGTCTTCTATCCGGATAATCTGTATGGGGCATTCCGTGGTGCGAGCCGTTATAATAGCAATTACTTCTCCATTTATTTCCCGTTGAAGGCTTGGAGGGTTCCGGTATGGTCGTTTGACCACTTCTGTTCTCCTTATATGGATGGAATGATGCGGATAGTGATGGTAGAAGACAACGCGCTTTTGGAAGAAGTAAGTGTTGTGGGGTATGGAACTACCCGGAGTAGCTCTTTGACCGGTAATCTTAGAATACATGGTGCCAACCAGCCGATGCTTGCTGCCAAAGAAGACTCCGGGAATGCTGTTGAAGTGAAATATGTTCCTGCACAAGTAGCGGAAGACGCGATGGAAGATGTTGTTTTTGAATCGGAAACGATACCGGTTGGCGAGGCCTTGCAACCTATTGAGGGGCTTCGCACCAACTTTGCCGAAACAGCCTTTTTTTATCCTCAACTTCGTACAAACGAACAAGGGGAGCTTGCGTTTTCTTTTACGATGCCGCAGAGCTTGACTCGTTGGAATTTCCGTGGTTACTCATATACTAAGGATATGCTGACTGGGATATTGGATGCTTCCGTTGTAACTGCCAAGGAGTTTATGCTGACTCCGAATATGCCTCGGTTTGTCCGCGTTGGAGATAAAACACAGATAGCCGGAACAATAGCCAATCTGACGGGTAAAGCGGTGAAAGGAACAGCAGTATTCACACTGTTCGACCCTATGACGGAGAAAGTTATTGCTACTCAACGTCAGAAATTCTTGGTAGAAGCAGGAAGAAATACTGCTGTCAACTTCCATTTCGAAGTGTCCGACCGCTATGATTTGCTTGGTATTCGTATGGTTGCCGATGGAGGTACGTTTAGCGATGGCGAGCAGCATCTGTTGCCCGTATTAAGTAATAAGGAGTATATTACGGAAACGCTTGCTATGCCTATCCGTGGCGAGGAGACCCGTACGTTCTCATTAGACAGCCTTTTCAACCGTAATAGCCGTACAGCGACAGACCGTCGTCTGACTGTAGAATTTACCGGGAATCCGGCTTGGTATGCCGTACAAGCGTTGCCGGCATTGAGCCTGCCTGCCAATGATAATGCCATTTCTTGGGCTACAGCTTGGTATGCCAATAGTCTGGCAGGCTTCATTGCCAACAGCCAGCCCCGCATTAAGACTGTATTTGACAGTTGGAAGGCTGCCGGTGGCACGAAAGAAACCTTCCTCAGCCAGTTGGAGAAGAATCAGGATGTGAAGAATATCCTGCTCAGCGAGTCCCCGTGGGTACTGGAAGCTACTACTGAGGCTGAACAGCAGGCACGTATTGCCACGCTGTTTGATATCAACCAACGGAATAACCGCAATCTTTCCGCTTTTACCAAATTGAAAGAATTGCAGGGTGAAGACGGTGGATGGAGCTGGTATAAAGGAATGTCCGGCAGCCGCTATATAACTGGCTATATTACAGAATTACTTGTTCGTCTTCCTCTGCTGACGAAAAATGAACTGCCTGAAGAAGTTGCCGCCATGCGGCAGAAAGCTTTCGGCTATTTGAATCGGCAGGCTTTGGAAGAGTATCGCAATATCCGTAAAGCGGAAAAAAACGGTGCCAAGATTACTGCCAACTCCGAATCGGCAATGACATATCTGTATTTGATAGCCCTTAGCGGCGAACAAGTGCCGGCAGACAATCAAGCGGCTTACCGCTATTTCCTATCAAAAGTAAGTGCTAATCTTAAAGATGGAACCATGAGCAGTAAGGCGCAGTCTGCCATCATCCTGAAAGCAGTAGGGCGTACAGCCGAGGCGAATGAATTCATCGCTTCCCTCAAGGAACATCTGGTACAGACGGATGAACTGGGTGCATACTTTGCTTTCCAAGCAAATCCGTATAACTGGGGTATGCTGCCCATCCCTGCCCATGTGGAAGTAATGGAAGCCCTGCGTATGGCAGGTGGCAACGATGCTTTGGTGGAGGAAATGAAACTCTGGCTGCTGAAACAGAAGCAGACTACCAGTTGGAATTCTCCGGTTGCAACGGCTGATGCTGTTTATGCATTGCTTTGTCAGGGTACTAATCTGCTGGAAAGCCGGGGAGACGTACGTATCACGTTAGGTAACAAAGTTTTGGAAACATTGTCGCCTGCAAAGGCCATAATCCCGGGTTTGGGTTATGTCAAAGAAACCTTCGCTCAAGAAAGTCCGGAGCTGAAAGCTAAAACCGTCACCGTAGAGAAACAGGATGCAGGCATTGCCTGGGGAGCTGTTTATGCCCAGTATCTGTCACCCATATCTGATGTAAAGCAGCAGGGGGGTGAATTGAATGTAGAGAAGAAACTTTATGTAGAGCGTATATCGGTCGGTGGCAGCAAGTTCTTGCAACCGGTTACGGAAGGGACCGTATTATCCGTCGGTGATAAAATAGTGGCCCGTTTGACTATCCGCTTGGACCGTGCTATGGATTTTGTTCAGTTGAAAGACCAGCGGGGTGCCTGCTTTGAACCTACAAGCTCGCTTTCCGGTTATCGTTGGAGTAATGGCCTCGGTTATTATGCAGAAGTGGAAGATGCCGCAACCAATTTCTTCTTCGACCATTTGGGCAAAGGCGTTTATGTCTTGGAGCACAGTTATCGCATAGCCCGTGGCGGAACTTATGAAGCGGGGCTTGCCACTATACAGTGTGCGTATGCTCCGGAGTATGCTTCGCATTCGGCGGGAGGGATAATTGTAATAAAGTAACAATAGAGTATGGGGCGGAGCGCAATTGGTACAAATTGCGCTCCGATATTTTAGGTTGATAAGTATTATAGTAGGGAGCAGATTGGAAAATAAGGACTAACATCATCATTTTGGGAACTTTTCTTTTTATGCAATTTTTTCGGGTATTCAATTTGACCGATGGAGAGCAAACGGGACGCACACTTTTTTCTCTATAAAGCCTATTCTATTTAAGTAATATCCCTCATCTTTTCTTAAAAAGTTGCATTCCTGATGTTTTATTTTTATTATTAGATGTAGGTCCACGTCGCTTGAATGGGTATTACAATAGAATCAATAGCATGTGTATAATTAATTAGCCTCCGGTTTGCTGCCTAGTCATTGCCATACAACATCTCCTACAGTCTACCTTAGCCTAGGTAACAGTCGGTATTTTTCCTGATAAGACATGTTGTATTTAAATCATCTGGTAATCCGGAACATTTATCAAGCGGATACAGAGAGATAATCTAAACAACCTAAAAAGGCGGTTGTGATGTTTCATATCTTTAA
>ENA-OPVK01001440-OPVK01001440.1-human-gut-metagenome-genome-assembly--contig:-NODE-1440-length-14248-cov-2.721694_pt1 | contig 14248 bp, 6 predicted proteins | sample MGYA00241495_ERZ501982 | MGnify/ENA primary metagenome ERZ501982 (study PRJEB25962, sample SAMEA2042002) | human gut metagenome | biome: human gut; feature: human-associated habitat; material: faeces...
GGAGGAGTTTACCTGCGGGTGTACGTGCTCCGTGCCGTAAACAATGGCACGATAGAGCGTGTCGAGGTCTTCGGTGCTTACGCCTTTCATTATGGCGTCGGCTACGACAGAAGCAGAGTTGTTGCCTACCATGCAGCCCCGGTGTCCCGGACTCGCCCACTCGGGCAGGAATCCGCTCTCCTTATAGGCGTTGACGAGTCCTTCCTGCATCTTCTCGTTCATCGAGGGATACATCAGGTTGAGGAAGGGGAAGAGGCTGCGGAAGGTGTCCCAGAAGCCGGTGTCGGTGAACATGTAGCCCGGCAGCACCTTTCCGTTGTAAGGACTGTAGTGCATCACACGTCCGTCGGCGTCGGTCTCGTAGAAGCTGCGCGGGAAAAGGAGCGAGCGGTAAAGGCACGAATAGAACGTGCGGAGGTTGTCGGTGTTGTCGTCGGAGACCTCCACACGACCCAGAACCTCGTTCCACCGTGCCCTGCCCCGTGCCGACACCTCGTCGATGCCGTCGTCTCCGAGTTCCTTCAGATTGAGCAACGCCTGCTCCGGACTTATGAACGACGACGCCACACGCACGTTGACCTGTTCTCCGCGCTTCGTGCTGAAGCCCACGATGGCACCCGAATGATTGCTCGTGGAGCTGAGTGAGGAGGCGTCTATGTTGCCGTCGGTGACGGCGGCGGTATACTTGAACGGTCTGTCAAAGACAAGCACGAAGTAGTTCTTGAAGTTTTCGGGCACACCGCCGCTGTTCTTCGTGGTGTAGCCCACAATCATGTTCTTGGACGGAATAATCTCCGCGTGCGAGCCTTTGTCGAACGCATCGAGCACGATATATGCCTTGTCGGTCTGCGGGAAGGTGAAGCGCATCGCCACAGCGCGCTCCGTCGGGGCGAGCTCGGCGGTGACGTCGTGGTCGGCGAGATACACTTTATAATAATAAGGACGCGCCACCTCAGCCTTATGAGAGAACCATGAGGCGCGCTTCTCCTCGTCGAACACAGCCTCACCCGTTACAGGCATGACCGAGAACTGCCCGTAGTCGTTTATCCACGGACTGGGCTGGTGGGTCTGCTTGAAGCCACGTATCTTGTCCGCCCAGTACACATAAGTCCATCCGTTGCCCATCTTTCCGGTCTGCGGAACCCAGAAATTCATGCCCCACGGCATGGCGATGGCAGGATAGGTGTTGCCTGTGGACAGTTCGAACTTGGACGCCGTGCCCACGAGCGTACTCACATAGTCAACCTCGTCTGCGGCTTTTGTCTGCACCAACGTACAAAGGCACAGTGCCGATAATAATAAAGCTCTTTTCATTTGTCTTCCGGTTTTATGTTATCTGTTCTGTTTTCAGCAATCGTATAAGGATTTTTCATACATAAATCTTGCGCCCGGCGAAACTCATGCCGCCCTTCCTGACGCGGTGATATGGATGATGCAAACGAGCGGAGAGTAAGTTTACTTACGCTCTCCCGAGTGCAGCTTACCTTATGCAAAGGTAATGCAAGGCGAGAGCAACAGCAAGACGGGAAGACGAAGTCTTACCAGGCTTGATACTGCCGAGCCGCAGCTTAGCTTCTACAAAGATAATGCAAAAATCCGGTTCTACCCAATAAAAACGACAAATTAAACAAGGAAAAAGAGTGATATGCAACATCGCGCGTCAGGCAACGGCAGAAAGGCGCAACACGATGACGCATAACACCACCGCAATCCACAACAAAGGATATGCCGTGAAAGGGAATGCATAAATATGCAGAACAAGACATCGCGGAATGCATAAGAATATTCCATAACGCGAAAATAAGCGGTTATTTGCGTCCGGGCAGCACCTCGGGCGCAAATACGCCACTTTTGAGCACTTTCCGCATCACATTGACACACAACAATTTACACCATTCAGCCATATAAAACCGTTGCCGTCGCACCGCGAAAGAGCCCGTATGACAATGCCGGAAAGCCCGTTTCGCCTGCCGGAAGAGCACGTACCGCATGTTGACAGAGCCTTTTCCGCAACGCAGAAGAGCCTTTTCCGCATCCCGACGCGCCACATCCGGACATTCCATACCATGGTTACGGCAGCGGAAAAGCCTCTTCCGCATGCTCCGGCACCTGCTTCCGCACCCTCCCGTTTTCTGTTTCACGATTTTCCATTGTCAAAATTTTTTATTTCGGAATTGCATAAATATGCATGCAGGAATTTGACGGAGAGACAGCGGAAGGATAAACACCCGTACACAATATCGCGCCACCACCCATCCATATCCCATACTTTCATGACACCGCCACAACGGCGCCAGCCTGTAGAGACGCAAAATCTTGCGTCTCACGAGAAGGTAAGACCAAACTATACATGCAATAATCAAATCATTATAATCGAATTCCTTGCCCGTGAGGCACAACCCATCGCAAGCCATACACATGATAATCAATCGCCAGCCAGCACACTCCTTGCTCGTGAGACGCATCCAGGCGCAAGCCATATACCTTATAATCAATCGCCTGTCAGCGCATTTCTTGCTTGTAAGGCACAACCTATCGCACGCCATACGCATGATAATCAATAACCTGCAAGCGCAATACTTGCTTGTGAGACGCAAGATTTTGCGTCTCTACTTTTTGGCGGGCAGCGGGGTAAACGAAATCATATATACTGCTGGAAAAACATGCCTGCGGCAGGAAAAACCGCGTGCACGATGACGGAGGCAGGCATACGGCGGTGCCGCCGACACTGCGCGGCGGAGGCTCACAGGCATAACACCTTACCGAACGACACAAAACAAAAAGGAGCCGCGCCTCACGGCGCGCACTCCATCAACCTAACTAATAAAATAAAATTACTAATCTTCCACTTCAATGGACGCATCCGGATAGTCAGACTTGAACACGTCCTCGCTCTTGGTGAGCGTCGCCTCGTAGCTGTAGCGCACGTCGCGGTCGGTTATGGTGATGTCCTTATACTCATACTTCAGGTATAATGTGGTCATCATGATGAGCTTGCGCGTGTCCGACGTGTTCTCATAGAACTTGAAGTTATATGTTCCCGATATCTCCTTCAGTTCTATGGCGTCGTTCAGAGCCGTCAGCTTTATCGTTCCGTCATCGTTGAAATGCAGGTTGAGAATGAAGCTGCTGCGACCCGTTGTCGTACGGTCCACGTTTCCGGCATACAGATAGCATTCCTTTCTGGATATGGCGTAGAGCTGCTTTCCGGTAGCCTGCGTGGTGTAAGACGTGCCTATCTGCTTCATGTTTCCGTTGCCGGAATAGATGCCAGAATACTCGTTTTTCAGATTAAGGAAATAAAGAGCCTTGGTGTATTTGGACGGTCCCACAGGCTCACCCTCCGACGTCGCGATCTTGATAGGGAGCACATACTCGGCGTAGATGTTGTGCTCGCGCAGCTTGTTAAGGTCTATCTTGCACACTCCTCCGGCATTGAGACTGCCTGCGGGAATGGTGTAGACGGTCTTGTCGAAGGTGTAGCAGTCTTCAGGCAGCAGCAGATAGTAAGACTCCTCGTCATACTTGTTCTTGTCGAAGTTGTAGTCGGCAAGCGTGTCCTCGTCCACTGCGAGAGTCAGACTGATGTCCTTGCTGTTGCCGGTGGTGCCGTTCACACCGAAATATACGGGCAGGTCGACGGTGTTGTCCTCGTTTATCTCCATCTCGATGTTCTCCTGCCATCCGTTGTTCATCAGGTAAGTGTACTTCGTGAACAACTCATAGTCGAGGTCGTCGCTGCACGACGCCGCCCCGAAGAGCACCGCTGCGGCAGCCACGCCTTTCATTATCTTGTTGAAATATATTCTTTTCATGATTGTCATTGTGTTAAAATGGTTACCATCCGGGGTTTTGCGTAAGGTTCACGTTGCGCTTCATCTCCTTGACGGGGAAGGGCCACAGATACATCTTCTGTGTGAACACCTTAGGCATCGAAGCCACTACGGTGGGTCGGTAGAACTCCTGTACACGTGTCACGTCGTCGCTGATGTTGATGTTGCAACCCATAAGCGGCTGGTTCTCCTCAAGCAACGCATCCTTCCAACGGCGCAGGTCGTAGTATCTGAAACAGTTCTCGCCCACGAGCTCTATCTGCCTTTCGCGCTTGAGAGCGGTGCGGAAGAGCTCCTGGTTGGCGTATACCACATCGTCGAAGTCGGGCACTCCGGCACGCATGCGTATGGGTTTCATGGCAGAGCGCATCTCGTTGACGTCGCGCTGCACGGTCATCGTCTCCCCGTTATAGCGTTCCACGGTGTACGACTTGCCCGGAGTGAGCTCGTTGAGAGCCTCCGCATAGATGAGCAGCATCTCCGCATAGCGTATCGTGTTCTCGGTTTTGTCCATGCGGTAGCCGCCCTGCGTGAAGGCGTCCTCGTCGTTGACGAACTTCTTGAAGCCTATACCCGTGAGCGGACAGTCCTCCTTGAAGCCCTGCTTGCCGTCGTTCAGGTCGCGGTAGTAGAATATCTGCTTGTTGCGGTATTGTGCCTCATTCGCGCTCGCGCATACCCATATGGAGCCGCAATAGGCTATCGACGCATAGAAACGGGGCTCCCTGTGAGCGTACTGCCACGACACGTTTGCCGGCAGGAACGGCGCGCCGCCCTCGTTGAGCGGGTTGCTCGACGTGGTGAAACCGTCTGCCTTATAATATCCCGTAGCCTCAGCCTCCTGTATGGTCTGGCCGTTGTCCATGTAGTAAGCGTCCACCTGCTTCTGCGACACGCCTATGAGGTTGGAGCCGCTTAGCGTGCGCGGCATGCAGTTTGACACCCAGTGGTTTATCTGCTCGTTGCCCCTGCTCGTGCGTGTGAAGATGAGTTCGGGGTTCTTCGAGCCTATTATCGTACCGTCGAAGATGGACTTGTAGGAGAGATAAGGGTCAACGTCAGCCCATCCGTCGGGGAAGTTCTTGTCGGAGAACTCGGCGTTGTAGGGCGGACGCTCATACTCGGGGGTGTCCGGGGAAGGCTCTATGGTGTAGAGCTCGTATATTCCCAGATCCATCACTTCCTTGGCTGCGGCGGCTGCCTTAGCCCATTTTGACTCGTCATACTCCTGCGGCACGAGCTGGCGTCCGCGGTTGTCCTTCACGTTGAAGAGGTCTCTGTTGCCGTTCATGAGCGGACTTGCCACCCAGAGCAGTATTCTCGCACGCAGCGCAAGAGCCGCTCCGCGTGTGGGACGACCCATGTTGTTCACGGTGCGCACCATTGGAAGGGAGCGCGCGGCAACCACAAGGTCTTGGTCGATGAACGCCACAATCTCGTCGAGAGAGGCTCTCGGCAAAGACAGTTCCTCGTAAGACAGACTCACGTCGAGCCCGTGCTCAGGGATGAGAGGCACCGGTCCGAAGTGGCGTATGAGCGACCAGTAGGCATAGGCACGTATGAACCGCATCTGCCCTTTCATGTCGGCTTTCTCCACCTCGGTAAGTTCGCCGCAGCGGTCCACATTGTCTATGAAGGTGGAAGCCTTGCGCACAGCCTCGTAAGCCTTGTAAAGAAGGTTCTCGCTGTCACCGTTGTTTGTCGTGGCACTGTAGTTTCCGTTCTGGTAGTCGCGCCCTTCATACTTCACGATGTCATCACTCATCCACCTGCGCATGCCTTCCCCTTCAGTTATATACTGTATTGGCTCGAACGCGTTAGACAGCCATCCGTCCACATACTTCCTTTTGGAGAAAGCCGAGTCGATGGAAAGCTGGTCATAGAAATACTTGTCCACGTCCAGATAATCGGCGCACGAAGAGAACATTCCGCCTGCGACAATCGGCAAAAATATATATAATAAAATCTTTTTCATGACCTTGTTGTTGTGTTATAGATTGAAACTTAGATAGAAAGAGAATGTCCGGCTGATAGGATAAGCGTTGCCGCTCTCGTTGTTTCCTTCCGGATCCCACCACTTGAACGGGCTCCATGTGAACAGGTTCTCGCCTATGAAGCCCAGGCGCAGACCTGTAAGGCGCAGATGCTGTATCCATTCTCTCGGAACGTCATAGGTTATTTCGAGGTTCTTCAGACGCAGATAGCTTCCGTCTTTCATCCAGTATGTGGACGCGCGGTTGTTGTTATTGTTGTTCGTATAGGTGAGTCGCGGCCACGGAGCGTTGGGATTCTCCGTATCGGTGGTTCCCGAGATGTCGCTCGGAATCCATCTTTCCTCCTCAACCATGCGCTGGAGTATGTTGCCCGTAGCACCGTCGTGGAACGCGTGAGGACCGTTGCCGCCCACGAAGAACGTACGCTTTCCGGCTCCCTGGAACAGAAGGTTCATACCGAAATTGCGCCATGCCGCACTGAAACCGAAACCGTATATCAGACCCGGAGTGTTGCGGTAGCCTATCGGCACGATGTCGTCCTCGGTGATGACACCGTCTCCGTTCACGTCCTTATACTTTATGTCACCGGGCAGGATGGGGAAGTTTGCCAGCGCGTCCTGCGACGGACTCGACTTGATGTCTTCCTCGTCCTTGAACAGTCCGAGCGCAATGAATCCGCGGGTCTGCCCCTGACGGAAGCCACGGCTCATCTTATACCAGAACTCGTTTGCGGCTTCATCCTGGTCGAGAATCTCCGTATTCTGATACGTCATGTTCGCTCTCAGGGTGAAATTCACCTCACCTATCTTGTGGTTGAACGCTATGTTGCCGTCAAAACCATACGATTTCATGCGTCCGACATTAGCCATCGGAGTCTGGTCGGCGAGTCCTGTGGACAGCGGCATGTTGTTTCTCCGCATGAAGATATCGTCACGGTTGTCCCTGAAGTAGTCCACTGTTCCGGTGAACATACCGTTGAATATAGACCAGTCTACGCCTATATCCCACTTCGTTGCCTTCTCCCATGTGAGGTTGGGAGTGCCGACCGTCGTCATGCGGTAGCCTGTGATGTAGTTGCTTCCGAACTGTCCGAAGGCGTAACTGCCCGACGAGTCCATCTCCGAGATAAGCGAGATGTACGGGAAACGGGTGTCTCCGCCAATCTTGTCGTTACCTACCTCACCCCATGAACCTCTTATCTTGAAGAACTCGAGCCACGGTAAAGCCTTCCTTATCCACGGTTCCTCCGAGAGCACCCAGCCTGCGGAGAATGCCGGGAAGAATCCGAACTGCTTGCCTTTCTCAAAGTTCTCCGAGCCGGTATAGCCGAAGTTGAACTCGAAAAGATAGCGCGACTTGTAGGCATAGCGCACCTGTCCGGAGTAGGCAAGGTTGCGTTTGGGTATCGAGGCGATGATGTCGCTGCCGAGGTTTGTGTCGGAATTCTCCTCCTGATAGACCATGAGAAGACCGTTCACCTGATGGTCGCGGGCGAAAAGGCGGTCATATTCCAGCTTGGCTTGCAGATAATAACGCTTCGTTCCGGTAGTCGATGATTTCTGGGTCATGGGTTGTACGTCCTGCTCGCGTTTGAGAATGAGCTTGCCATAACCGTCTCGGTAGTTCTGCGCACTCCACAGTTCGGGCGACTTCGAGCGCGTGATGGTGTTGTCGTTCCATGTGTCGAAGGCGAACGTACCTGAGAAAGTGAGACCCTTTGTTATGAAGTCGAGCTTCTGGTCGAGGCTCACGTTTGTCTCCATCTTGTTCTGCCAGATGGTCTTGTAACCCGTCTGCGTCATGAGAAACTCGGGAGTTTTCTTTCCGTTAACTATCGGCCACTGCCCCGTCGACCACTTTCTCGGTGTGGTGAGCGGTGTGTATTCGGAGAACGCCTTCCATATGTCAGCCGACGTGCTGCCCGGCTGCGTGCGGTTGATGAGGTAGCCTCCGATGCCGACAGAGAGCACCGTGCTGCGCGTGATGTTCATCGTGGTGTTGGCGCGATAGTTATAACGCTCATATGTAGAGTTGGTGTTGTACTTGTTCTCCGCACTTCTTGTGCGGTAGATACCGTCCTCATTGAAGTAGGCACCTGACACATAGTATGTCGCATTGTCACCTCCTCCGGTGAAACTGAGCTGCGCGCGATACTGCGACGCGCCGTTCTTGAGCATCAGGTCCTGCCAGTCCACGTTGGGATAAAGGTCCGGATCAAGATTGTTCTGTATGATATAAAGCTCCTCGTCGGAGTATAGCGGTGACTGATAGCGTGCGAGCCGCGCCTCGTTGGCAAGCCTCGCGTAGTCCGTAGCGTTGGCATACTCGGGCAGTTTACCCGTCTGGTTGTAGCCGTACTGGAGCTTACCGCTGATGCGTATCTTTCCTTTCTCACCCTTCTTCGTGGTGATGAGCACCACTCCGTTGGCTCCGCGGTTACCGTATACGGCTGTGGCTGACGCGTCCTTTAGCACGGAGAACGACTCGATGTCCTCTACCGGAATCTCGTTCAGACTGCGTTCGATACCGTCGACAAGAACAAGCGCGCTGGCGTTGGCGCCGAAAGTGGAGATACCGCGAATCCAGAAGTCAGACTGGTTCTCGCCCGGTTCGCCCGAGAGCTGCTGTGTTATGATACCCGGAACGACACCTCCGAGAGAGTTGGAGAGATTGCCCGAAGGAGCGTTGAGCTGCTTCACGTCAACCGTGGTGAACGCTCCGGTGACCGTTTTCTTCTTCTGCGCGCCGCTTGCGGTGACGACCACTTCGTCCACTTCCTGACTTTGCTCCTTCATTACGATAACAAGATTGTCGTAATCCTTTATGCTTACCACCGGCACTTCCTGCTTCTCGAATCCCAGATAGGTCACCTCCAGAATCTCATACTTGCCGGTTGTTATCTTGAAACGGCCGTTCACGTCTGTCGACGAACCCAGACCCGGCTGGTTCTTCACTATGACAACCGCTCCCATTATGGGTTCTCCCTTACTGTCCTGCACGACACCTTTCACGGTGACGGAAGCGTCCTGGGCAAATGCAGCCACCTGAACGACACACAGGAGCATCAGTAACAATATCTTTTTCATGAAACTTCTATTTTATTGCATTTGTAATGTTATGTTATCACTCCACGACAACCTTGCGTATGACGTGGTTCTCTCTGTCGGCGACAATAATCGACTGGTCTGACAGGATGGTAAGTCCCTCTGGACAGTTGAACATCGCCACGTCGGGCAGACCGTCCTTATATCCTTTTGTGCGCGGCATACCGGCATAAAGAGACACCTCTCCGTCGGGAGTGATTCGTCTGATACAGTGGTTGTACTTGTCAGCTACGTACAGGTTGCCGTCCTCGTCAAACTCGATGGCACTCGGCTGGTCGAACAGCGCGGACGTACCTATGCCGTTCTGATAGCCCGATGTGTCCCACTGTCCTGCCCACAGTTCGGCAGTGCCCAGAGTCTTTGTAGTGATGTCGTAAGGCATGCGGAAGATGCAGTGACGGTTTTTCACAGCCGCATACAGATACCTGCCGTCGTTGCTGAAAGCGAGCTTCAGCTCGGTGTTGGTGGCATTGTTGACACGTATGAGCCGCGTGTACGCCTCGTCAATATTGGTGTTTTCCGAATAACGGTAGAGATAGCCGTCGCTCTGGTTGTTGAATATGATGTCGTTGTTCACAGGGTTTATGGCGATGCCGGTGCACTTGGGGTCGTTCATTCTCACCAAAGGCTTCACGTCGACAAACCCGCTCGCACGCGAGATGGCTATCAGTCCCACCTTCGAGGTGCAGTTGCTGGGATTGTAGAGATGCACCATGTAGATGGTGTCCTGAGCCACATTGAACGCCGCAGCGGTGGGCGACTGGAACGGACCCGAGCTGCATTGGATGAGCGTCTCGACCAGTCCCTCGTACAGTTTGCGCAGGGCTCCGTCCTTGTTTGTGCCTCGTCCCTCGTCCATCTCGTATATCACGTCGTCGTTGTCGTGGAAAAGCGCCCACGGACGGCGGAATGTCGCCACGTCGTACTCGCCGTCGTCACGGCTCGCGTTGCCGTTCTGTCCGGCAAGAGTCGACACGTTGCGCTTATACTTATAGCGGAACTCCTTTGTCGAGACAAACTCCTTCACGTTGTCTCCCTTGCCCACATAGAGCTTCACAAGCCCGGTGTCGGCGCGCGCAGGAACCACCGCGTAGATGTAATCGTTTCTCACTCCGATTATCGCAGCCTTCTTGTCGTTCACCGTCACACGCAGATAGCTCGTGTCGGTGCCGAGGTTCTGACCCTTGATAATCAGTTGTGTGCCCACTCCTCCACTGTCCGGAGAGAACGAGACGAACTTTGATTCCTTGTTTGCATCAGGCGGATAGACCACTCGTCTGTCCTCCGCGATGTCGTTGTCGGCACATCCCAAGAAGGCTGTAGCGGCGACTGCAAACACCAAAGAGAATTTAAACAATCTGTTCATAATGTTTAAGTTAATAATGTTATTTAATAGTTTGAGTTATCGTTTTCGGTCTTATGCGACCTGTGTCATATGTGATTATAAAGAGTAAAATATCATGCGGTGTTTTTACACATGCATCTTTTCCTATCTGGAGGAGACCGCCTGCGCCACTCCGCCGTCCTACTCACTGTCAGGAAGCGGACGGAGGGATATGCGGTAGGTGCGTCCCGGCTTGGTCATGAACTCAACAGAGCCGTCCGAAGACGTGGTGTGCCTCACCCTGAGTCCGTATTTTCCTCTCACCCCGCGCACCTCCATGCCGGGCAGGTAAAGCCTGCACACTCCGCCGCACTCCGACCTCACCACGACGCCGGTCAGACGTCCGCCCGTCCACTCAGCATCAAACGTGAAGCCGCCGTGCGCCCGCAGTCCGCTGAAACTGCCGTCCGCCCACTCCTTGGGGAGCGCGGGAAGGAGCCACACCCCGCGCACGCTGTTCTGCAGAAGCATCTCGGCTATGGCGGCGGTGGTGCCGAAATTGCCGTCTATCTGGAACGACGGATGCGCGCAGAAGAGGTTCGGGTACATTCCTCCGGCATTGTCGTCCATGCTCACCACGGTGACATCGGTCATGTTCTGCGCCTTTTTCAGCAGACGGTAAGCGCGCTCCCCATCGTTCAGACGTGCCCAGCACGCCACCTTCCACGCCCTGCTCCAGCCCGTGGCACCGTCGCCCCGCCAAGAGAGCGACACTCTCGCGGCGTCAGCCAGACGGCGGTCGGTAAGGGCGGAGATGCCCGACAGCGGATAGAGAGCCATGAGATGGGACAGATGACGGTGACGGTCGTCGGGCGTATCGTCGGTCTCAAGCCACTCCCGCAACTGTCCGCGGCTGCCTATGCGCAGACCGTTGTCGAGCTGTGAGAGCCTCGTCCTGAGACTGTCGGTGAAACCGCTGTCCTCGCCCAACGCCTCTGCCGCCTCAAGAGTGTTGGCGAACAGTTCGTGGACCAGCTGCTGGGCGTATGCCGGACCGTCCTCCCACGGACCGTGCTCGGGCGACCAGTCGTCGGGCGCGACGAGCTTTCCGTCCTTCATCTTAAGCCTGTCAAACCAGTAGAGACACGTCGACCTCATCACGGGCCACGCCACACGGCGCAGGTAGTCACGGTCAAGCCCGTAGGCATAATGCTGCCACAGATGTGTGCAATACCACGCATTGGCAGGCCGGTTGATGAGCCAGTCGGTGTAGCCGAACAGGTTGTTCTGCGTGCGGATAGCCCATCCGCGGCATCCCTCGCTCTCTGCCACGCGCCGCCAGGAGCCGTCCGGCTTCATGGCTTCGGTGCTCACGTAGCTGATGAAAGGCATGTGGCATTCCGCAAGGTTGGCAACCTCGGCGGGCCAGTAGTTCATCTGTATGTTTATGTTGCTGTGGTAGTCGCACTCCCATGGCGGGTTGTTCACGTGGTTCCAAAGCCCCTGCAGGTTTGACGGCACCGACCCTCCCCGCGACGAGCTTATCATGAGATAGCGTCCGTACTGGAAACAGAGCATGTCGAGCCAGTTGTTGTACTTGTGGTTGCGCAGCAGTTCGTCGGTAGTATACTGCGGCACACTGTCAGTCAGCCGCAGAGCCACGCGCCCGAAGAGGCTCACATAGTCGTCCACATGACGCTGGCGCAGTCTGCCGTAATCCATCGCGCAGGCGCGCTCCACCCTACCCTACACACCGGCATGCACTCCGCGCGCGCCGCCACGTGTGTATGTGGGCGACGAGAGACAGAAATCGGTGGCGGCGGCAAGCACCACCGTCACTGCGTCGGCACCTCTCACCATCAGCCGTCCGTCCACCCCGGCAAGCGTTCCGCCTTCCGTTCTCACCACAGCCTGAGCCTCGTAGCAGAGCAGGTCGAGCCGTCCGCTGAACGCCAACATGCCGTCGCCCGTCACAGCCTTGCGCCCGTCTCCGTCGGTCATGCTTATGTCAATGTTCAGACGCCCGCTGTTTCCCGGTGTGCTGAGCCTCATCACGATGACGCTGTCGGCATGGCTCGCGAAATACTCGCGCTCATATCTCACTCCGCCTATGGTGTAGCTCACCCGTCCCATGCCCTCGTCGAGCGACAGCGCGCGGCGGTAGGAGGAGCATGTGTCGGGCGTGAGGAAGTCCAAGTAGATGTTGCCGAAATTGCGGTAGGTGCCGCGCTTCTCCGTAGAACCTGACCAGAGGCTCTTCTCGTTGAACTGTATCCGCTCGCGCGCCACGCCTCCGAAGAACATGGCTCCGAGGTCGCCGTTGCCCAAAGGCAGCGCTGACGTCATCCACTCCACGGCAGGCTCGTCATACCAAAGCTCAAGAGGGACACTCCGCGGGGCATCCGCCGGCATGGCTTGGCATACCGGCAAGAGCGAGAAAAGGACATACAGAGTATGTTTCGTGATGGTTTTCATACAGTTAAGATTGTTTCCCTGATGCGGCGGGAGGTCTTTAATCCGAATCGTCCGGGGCAAACCGGGCGGACAGAAACCGTCCTTCCGCAATCTCCCTATAACCGTATAACAACTTGGGAAAGGAAAAATAAAAAAATAAGAGGAAAATTTTCGTAAAATAAGTAAATATTCCTGAAATGACAGGAATATGCACACCGGTTGCCGGAAAACACAGCACCGGAGCTTATCAAAAGCAAAACGGAACATATCAAAAAGCATACCGTGAATGCGGCGGTGTGCTAACGGATGTTAAACATTTAACATATCGTTTCGCGCAATCTACGCATCAGATGTGCCGCCACGCACACTCTGCAAGCCGGAAACAGCCCGTCCGCGACATGAAACCGGCGGTGTCACGACACGGAAAAGGCTCTTCCGCACTGCGGAACGGGCTTTACAGCACCGCCATAGAGCCTTTATCACACAACGGAAGAGCCTCTTCCGCAGTCCCGAAAAGCCTTTTCCGCAAGCCGGGAGATGCTGTTCCGGAAGCCTGAAACATGAAAACCGCTGTCTGTCAGAGAGATAGGGAAAAGGCTGAAAAAGCGCGTATTTCCGGCAGAAAGGCGTCCGCACGGAAATAAGAGAATTTCAGGCGCACGGGGAAGGATGTTTTTTAACATTAAAGAATAATAAAAACGGTTTTTCGGGAGGATACGACATATTGAAGCGTGTCGGACGTAATGCACACCGGAAAAGCGCGCGGTGGGATACATCCGTCGCGGAACGGGCGTCACAGCCTATCCGTCTGACACACCTGCAAAGCGGACACAGCCTGACACGAAAGGACAATACACGAATAAAGCCGGCACATTCGCGTGCCGGCTTCATTAAAAAGAAATCTGGATAAACATGCCGTTCTGCCTCACGGCATACGGCAATGAGTGTGCTGTGTCATCTCACCAGCTTCTTGCCACCCACGATGTAGACACCGCGCGGCAGCGTGCCGAGTCCGGAGGAGGCGTCGTATGTGCCCACTCTCACGCCCGACAGGTTGTACACGGGCTGTCCGTCGAGAGCCTCTCTCTCCACCGCACTGATGGACGTCGACACGTTTCCGCCCACTGTGAGCACGCTCACGGCTGCGGCTTCATCACTGTTGGCAATCATGACTGCGCGGAACGGACTCGTCTGGCAGCTTCCCTCTACGCGGCGGAACGACGTGCCGTCAGGAGAGAGAACGTAGGCTCCGTCGGCAGACGCGGCTGTGGTGGTGCCCGCGAAACTGTAGTCCGTGCTGTAGGTAGACATACGCTCTACAGGCTCTATCACGGCGTCTGTGGCGGCGAACACGAGTTTCTTGCCGCTCAGGTCATAACCGGTGCCGCCCTCATTGCCTGCGAACGACACTATGTAGGGACGGTTGGCGAGTATCTCCTGAGCATATCCGAAGTACATCACCGAGCCTTCAGCCGCGCTGAACTCCTTCACCACGAGGCTCTTGCCCTTGTCTGTGGCGGATGTGAACCATTCCACCGG
>ENA-OPVK01001446-OPVK01001446.1-human-gut-metagenome-genome-assembly--contig:-NODE-1446-length-14219-cov-1.526193_pt1 | contig 14219 bp, 9 predicted proteins | sample MGYA00241495_ERZ501982 | MGnify/ENA primary metagenome ERZ501982 (study PRJEB25962, sample SAMEA2042002) | human gut metagenome | biome: human gut; feature: human-associated habitat; material: faeces...
AAAATTGATATTTTATTTTCCGGACATAAGAAATATTATGGGCATACATCAATTTAAGGTATGGGAAGTCTTAGATTCTTACAAATAGGTACAATATACAAAAAATGTACTTGCTATTTCTTCCGGTAATTTTTATACTGACTATTAAGACTGTATATTTCAACAGAAACTGCTGTTGTTCCCCGGGAACCGATTGCAGCAGCTTCTCAAAAATGAATGGAGGTTTCTATGAAACTCGAAGTGAAAAATATTACCAAATCCTTTGGTGAGACAAATGTCCTGAAGGGCATTTCCTTCTCCGTGGAAAGCGGTAAGGCGCTCGGTCTGCTTGGCCGCAACGGTGCCGGCAAGACTACAACGATCCGTATCCTGATGGATGTGTTCCATGCGAACAGCGGAGAGATCACACTGGACAGTAAACCGTTTGATCCCCGCAGGGTTCAGATCGGATATCTCCCGGAGGAAAGAGGCTTATATCCAAAACGAAAGATTCTGGAACAGATGGTTTATCTCGCCATGCTGCGCGGCATCAGCCGCAAAAACGCTGTTATAAACGCCAGACACTGGCTTGAGCGATTAGAGGTTCTTCCATATGAAGATAAACTGCTAGAAACTTTATCCAAAGGAAATCAGCAGAAGGTACAGCTTGCCTCCACGCTGGTTTGCAATCCGGAGATTGTGATCTTAGACGAGCCCTTCAGCGGTCTTGATCCGGTCAACTCCCAGATTTTGCAGGATGTTGTGCAGGAGCTGATCCGCGACGGCAAGATCGTCATTTTCTCCAGCCACCAAATGAGCTATGTCGAGGAATTTTGTGAGGATATTGTTATCATCAATCATGGAGAGATCGTTCTGTCCGGCCACCTCGATACGATCAAGCGTGACTTTGGCAAGGATCAGCTTGTTCTGAGTGCTGTCGATATGCCTCCGGAGGATTTTGCTGACCTGCTTCGCACAAAGCTTGCAGACAGTGTCCATATAACGGGACAGACCAAGGAGGATGTCATCGTCCGCTTAAATGAGGGCGTATCCCGCCAGACACTTTTACGCGAACTGTCTGAGCTTTCCGACTGCACCATTGAGCATTTTGAGACATACAAACCGTCATTAAATGATATCTTTGTAGCGAAAGCCGGAGAATGAGGGGAATGCGTGAGATCTGCTCCTTAAGGCTTTACGCCGTAACAGAGAAATAACACGAACGCACAGGATTATATTACATAAGGCTTTATGCCGGAAATGAGGATTCTATGAAACGTTTTTTTACGATATATGGGTTTGAACTAAAAAGCTACATTAACAACAAATCCTTTACCATAACCACACTTTTACTGATCGTTCTTTTATGCGCCGGAACCTTTCTGCCACGCTTTATCGATATGTCTGACATACTCGGTCTTGATAAGCCAACCAACGGAAGCGCCGCAAACGATGATACCTCCGCCAGCAGCGATGTCTCCTCTGACAGCTCTGACGGAGCGGACAGCACCATCGGTCTGGTGGATGAAACCGGTATTTTTAAGGATCTGTCCATTCTAAAGCAGGTATTTTCCGATACGGAGATTGTCACAATGAAAAGCGAAAAAGAGCTGAAAAAGGCAGTCAAATCCGAAAAAATCTCTGCCGGATTTGATGTGAAAGACGATTTGAACTATGAATATTATGTTCTGAACCGGAACATGTACGATGAGAATCAGGCGATCTTCGAGAGCTTTCTTTCTCAGGTTCATCAGCAGATCTACTGTGAACAAAACGATCTGGATTACGCTTCCTTCTCTGCCGGCTATGATGCTCCGGTCAACTGCACAGAGCGTATCCTCGGCAAGGATGCCGGTGATAATTACTGGTACTGCTACGCTCTCGTTGTTGTTATCTTCATGATGATCATTTTGTACGGTGTTATGGTTGCCACCTCTGTTACCGTCGAGAAAAGCAACCGCTCCATCGAGGTGCTTGTCACAAGTGTCGATGCCAAATACCTTCTGTTTGGCAAGGTATTTGCCGGTGCCACGGCAGCCATCGTACAGCTCGGCTCTGTCCTTCTGGCTGCTCTGGCAGGCTACAGCGTCAACCACACCTACTGGGGCGATAAGCTGGATATGCTGCTCAAGATACCGGGCAGCGTTCTCGCCGGCTTTGCCATCTTCGGCATCGGCGGTTTCCTGTTCTATGCATTCCTGTACGGAGCCATGGGCGCACTTGTCTCCAAAACAGAGGATATCAACAAATCTGCCGGCACATTGCAGATGCTGATCATGATCGTTTATTTTATTGTTATGTTCCAGCTTCCGACACCGGACAGCACGATCATGAAGATCTGCTCCTTCCTTCCATTTTCTTCCTACTCCGCCATGTTTGTGCGGATCGGCATGGGAAGTGTCGCCACATCAGAGATTGTAATCTCCGCCGTGATCCTTTTCGCATCCACGATCGCTGCGGGATGGCTTGCTGCCAAGATCTACCGCATGGGTACCCTTCGCTACGGTAATCCGATCAAGCTTTCCACCGCACTGAAAAATCTAAAGAGCAACTAGATGAAAATATCTCTTACGAATAACAAAAGCAACGCTGACGGATTGACTGTCAATTGCGTTGCTTTTTGTTTTATAAATTATATACCATAATACCGATGTATCAATTTCTGTTTTCTTCGGCTTTGCGTTTGTTCGAATACATCAACGTATCGGCCTTACCGATCATCTGCTCCACATCCAGCTCATCCGTTCTCTCTCTGGAAACCACACCGATGCTGGCTGTGATCGGATACGGCTTCTGCGAAACACCCTCCGTCTGATCAATGCATTGCTGCAGTCTGCTGCCAAGAACTTCCTCCGTCAGCTCTGCGATATCATCCACAAAGATAATACAGTCAAACTCGTCTCCGCCAAACCGTGCACAGACAGCCTCACCCCCGCAGATTTCGCGTACAGCATGTGCCAACGTACAGATTGCAAAGTCTCCCTCGTTATGTCCATAATTATCATTGATATACTTGAGCCGGTTCATATCCACAGAGACAAGCACGGCATATTTGCGCGATGTCTCTGCCGCCATTCTGGTAAAATGCTTATAAAAGCCCCGGCGGTTGTAAAGCTCTGTCATGGCATCTAACTCTGACAGACTGGCAAGCTCCTTATTCGCCTGCATCAGATTATGCTTTAATATATTTAACTGCTGGTTCTGTAATACAAGATTGATCGTGTTCGACAAAAACATACTGAACTCGTCACAGCGCTGCATATCTCTCTGATCAATATCTTTAAAGCCGTCCACGGTATAACCATAGATCGTCTTACCGGCATTTAGCAGACGCACAAGCATGATCTCCCACCGGTCATCCGGCATGCTGATCGACGCGTACCAGTCCTTCACCGCAAAGCTTTCCCCGGAAGAAAAATACCGGCCACCCCCGCCACAAAGCAGAGAAACCATCGATCCCTGCACATCCTTTCCGGTACTCCTGCGAAACAACTCCTGCTTCACCGCCGCATAGCGGAAATACTGCTTCGGAATATATTCTGTCTTCGGGAGAATCTGTGTCAGCTCCTCCATGGATTGTAACGGTAAAGCACCGGTCACCATCTCATTCATTGCATGCGTATGCCATGCGCAGTCTCTCAGAGAGTATGCCAGTCTGCGAATGATCTCATTCCGGTTCTCGTTATCCTTGGGCTGACAGCCGCAGGATTGATTCTTCTCTGCCACATAATTAATGGTAAACGCCTCCGGCCGCACCTGACCGCTCTCCCGCCATTCCAGCACCTTATCCAGAATAAACCATGCCGTCGCATCGTAATCCGGTACACAGGTCGATAATGTCGGCAGATAATACTTACCATCATTGATACCGTCGAAGCCTGTCACGATCACATCCTCCGGAACCCGGTATCCTGCCTTTTCAAGCACATTGCACGCCACAAGTGCCATCGCATCATTCGCACAGATGATAGCCTCCGGCATCGGAAGCTCCGATTGCAGGAAACGCTCCATCTCCTGCTGTGCCGGTGTGTCCCAGAACTGACCATATCCGATCCGCTCTTCCTCCACGGGGATACCATTCTCCTGTAATACCTTTTTAAAGACCTGCAATCTGGCATCGGATAATTCGTTGCCCTCAAAGCCTGCCAGCATATTAACACGTCTGACACCATGCTCCTCGATCACATGGCGTACCATCTGCTCAAACCCGGAATTATAATTGTGGCAGATCAAATAACAGCCCTCTGCCTCCCGATCCATGCAAAAGCACGGAATACTATGCCTTGCAGCGATCCCCGCTATACAGTCGATCATATCTCGGTTCTTGATTGTCTCTCCCAGTATCACATAGGCTTCCAGAGGCAGATATGCCGCAAGTCCGCAAAATTCCAGCTCTGCCGATGTCATTTCCAGATTTCTCTCAACGCAGGTATCCAGCGAAAAGATGACCAGCTTATACCCCTGCTTCTTTCCGATGCGATGCAGCGCATGAATAAAATTCAGATTGTTTTCCTCGAACGCTCTGGCCACAAAGATCCCGATCAGTTTTTCCTTTTGTTCCATATCGTCCCCTCACTATACAATAATTCTCCGTAAACTCTGTTCAATTACAGATATAATCGAACTGATTATACCATATTCCTTCGTTAAAATCAAAAAGGTTTCTGCCACATTTCTGTAGCAGAAACCTTTGCTAAATACATGACCTCTGATTATTTGACGGTATATTTCTTAGCAATTCCCATTCCCTTTTTATTGCGTGCCTTAACCGTCACCTTATTGCCGGAATAAAGCTTACTCTTAAGCTTCACAGTATAATTGCCTTCGAAATCAATGGATGCGGTATATTTCTTTTTGTTGACAATGACAAACACCTTCGTCTTGGTGTTATCAACGGTAACGCCGTCCTCCTCACTGCCATCGCCCACGACATCCACATGACCTGTGATCTTCTTTGCTCCGGCTTTGATCTTATCTGTCTTCGGCGTATCCGGTACGACCTCTGTTTTCTTTGTCTTTAACACCGGACTGTTACCCTTGCTGTTTGTCACATATGCATTGACCTTGACACCGGAATTGGTTTTCTTGATCTTCTTCTGGTAGCGGTACATCTTCTTGGAAGAAATGTATTTCTTCGTCTTGATCGTGTAGGTCTTCTTGCCTACCGTGATCGTCGCACTCTTACATTTCTCCTCGGAAAATACCTTGACCATCGTAGACTTGTTAGATACCGTCTGCATGGTCGGCTTTGCAGGAACTGTCTGCTTTACAACACGCTTCGTTCCCATGCTGACTCTGTTTGCCACATCGATCGTACGCATCTTGAACTCTGTCTTTGCCGTAAGCAGATACGGAAGCTGGAAATTATAGCTTCCATCACCGGCAATGTTCATATTCAGCTTCTCAACTTTATAATCCTTGTTGTAAATATCTGACTGCTTATAAAGCTCCTCCGTTCCGTCGTCCTGCATAAATACCGTTTTCTTACTCTCCAGAATAAATACCGGATATACATTCTTATCATTAAGCTCACCGGAAACCGTGCGAACCGCTGTTGTCATTTTATCCATAACCGGTTTATTCGGACCGGTTCTCTTTACCGTAACAACCGTTCTTGCACTGCAGCGTCCCTCATCATCCTTGACGTAGACAAATACCTTCTTACCGGCATTCTGCGGTGGCAGAGCATACTTAAATGCGCCACTGTCCGGTACGGTTGTCTTGTAGACGGTGGAATCCTCCAACTCAAAATAGATTGTTGTGACCGGCTCGGCTGTACCTGTGATATAAACCTTACGATTTGTATAAGTGTCTACCTTTGGTGCTTCCAGAACACCCTCATTGATATTATTGATCCGGATATAACGGATCGTTGTATTTCCGTTGCCATCGACAGCACGAACCGAATAAATGCTGTTCTTATCACAGGAAATATACCCGTTTTCAACAGCCTTTGCGCTGTTCCATGCGATAGAGGCATCGTTGTATTTGCCCTGCAGATAGGTCAGGGACGCAATACCGGAGCGGTCTGTTGCCTGAACGGCAACGCGGACCGGATGATTTGTCTCTATCTCATTTAATGCTGCCAGGTTCAGATCCGGACCGGAGGTATCCTGTGTGCTCTTCTTCGACAGCTCCGCTCTGTAATAATCAAAATCCTCCGACGAATCGAGCTTCTCCTTGATCCATGATCTCTGCCCAATCAGATCACTCGCACCGGAACCGGTCTTTAATACATAATTATATTTGCCGGAATACTTCACATCCCAGTTGTTATCCTCAAGATTACCCAGTGTACCGCACTCGGACTGCTTCTGCATATACTTCTTAAAGTAAGCTCTTGTATCTGCGGCACTGAGCTTGGTCATTGCCTGTGTCGTAAACAGCTCCGGCACCTTTGTCGAATCGAGACGGTTGACGATCAGAAGAAACTCATCCGTATCCTTTACCGGCAGCCCGTTTCTTGTAATGTTCGTAACACGTCTGGTATCATTGACCTTCTTGCCATCGTAGTTATAACGCGGTGCCACTTTCGTATCAATCGTATATTCCACACCGTCCATCACATAGAAACGGCTCAGATCTGTCAGATACAGCTCCTGCAGCGAATACTGCAACGGCTTGCTTCCTTTGTAATTGATAATGCCGGCTAACAGGTCACTTGTCTGGGAAATTCCCTTATTGGCAGACTGTGTCAGAACAGAATCCTGTGGCTGCCCGGATGGATCTGCTGCCGAAGTCGCCGACGGTGTCGCTGTTGCTGCCGGCGACGGTGACGGACTTGAAATTGCAGAACCGGTCGTGATAACGTTGCTCCCCGCTGTTTCGTAAGCACTCGCGGCCCACTCCAACCATTCCTTAAGCTGTGCCCCGGTCACCTTGTAACGCCAGAGCTGAATCCTGTAGTTCATCAGCTGATAAAGATCCGCACTGGTAAAATTGTCCTTAATATCATAATAATCCAGTCCACTGCCCGCACCGTATCTTGAATAACGTGATGCGGCAACAACCGGAAGTCCCTTGCATTCTGTATTGTCATTGTTCTGATATTCCAGGCCATAAGAGATCGCCATATCATTGAGAAGCTGGATCGGACTGCTGTCCTCAACCGTGCCAAAGTAGTTCTGCCATCTTGCGGAAGATTTCAGCTCAGCCAGGATCTCTGTACTGTCTGCCCCGAAAACAGCGCCCCACTTGTCCATGTATGCTGCGATCGTCTGATTGATCCCCGTATTGATCTTTGTCTTCCTGATCTGTGACTTTCTGGTCACGATTCTCTTGCCGGCTGATACACCGAGATCGATCACTCCGATACCCTGACCGCTGTTTGCGACCATAACAAGGTTCTTGCCGTTGACCAGACCTGTCTTCGTATCCACCCCCGGATAAGTATCATAATGTGTTGTGCCATCCGCACAGAAATTGGAATGCTTATGACCACACAGCACCGCATCCACACCATCGATCTGTGTCAGTGCATATCCGACATTCTCATCCATCAGTGCCGGCTGCTCACTTCCCACGCCGGAATGCGCCAGTACCACAACGATATCTGCTCCGGCATCCTTTAAGATCTTGGTCTCCTTCTTTACATTGGCAACCATATCCTCTCCGTTTAACACACCGGTATAGTCACAACGTTTCTTGGAAAGTATCGGGATCGACTCCCCGATCACTCCGACCTTGACTGTCACACTGGCTCCTGCCTTTGTCTTTAATGTCTTTTCAATGATCTTATTCTCATTGAAAACATGCTTTCCGGTCACGGCATCTGTAATATTGGAGGCGATGACCTTATCCTTAAGACCACTTGTCTCGTACTGCTTCTGTATGTATGGCAGTGTGTACTCATAGTCATGATTGCCGAGAATGATCGCATCATAGTTTAACGATGCCATTGCCTTGTAGATCGGCTGTGTCTCTGACTGATCATGCTCATAAATATAATCTGTCGTGTAGTCATACATGACATCTCCCAGATCAAATAAGAGCGTGTTGCCGTCCGGCACCTCACTCTTCGCCTGGTTAATCAATGTCGCTGCCTTGGAAAGACCTCCCTTCGGAAACAGTGTTCCCTTGGAATAGTCCACATCGACAACCTGTCCGTGCAGATCGGTCGTAAACATAATACGAAGGTCTGCCGTATCCCCCTCGGCAGAAGCCTTGTTGACCGGTGCTGCACTAAACAGCTGTACCGAAAGCATTGCGACAGCCATGACGACTGCCATGATCCTTGTCTTGGTGTTCCCTCTTCTGTGTTCTGATTTTCCCCTTAGCTGCATATCGCGTTCTTTCCCCCTTTTGCGATGTAATAATATTGGGATCAAAATGTCTTTGTCCCCTAAAAATGATGTCACGGATTGCTCCATCGCCATGCAATTTCCGCAATCCGGCAGTCATATTTTAGCATTAGTTTATTTCCATTTTATGTCAAATTTCTGTCAATTTTCTTATATTTATGATGTTGGAGGCAAAAGACTTTTTGCCCTTTGCATCATATTTGCTATCCCTGCTGAATCGCCTGCATCAGTGCCGGGATCAGCTGCTTTTTACGGGATACGGTATTCTTCAGAATGATCGCATCCTCATCCCCGGAAAGATGAAATGCCTTTCTGGCAAGCTCCTGGGCTCCGTTGCCGGCACACAAAAGCTCGGTCGTTCCCTGCGGAATATTGGTCAGCATAAAGAACAACATCGGAATCGCATGCGAAGTGAGTGCCTTCTCCATATACGGAATCAGTCGCGCCCTCACATCGTCCAGATCCTTCTGCGTCATGGAGTTGATCTGTCCTACTCCGAAGGAAACCTCGTCCACCACGAATTTCTTGAAATCCTGATAGAATATCTCCTCTGGCGTGCGCGATGACAAATTGCTGCCTGCCGCAAACATTTCCTCGGCATATTTCTCCGGATCGATCCCTGCAATCTCCGCGAGTGCGTAGGCTGCCTTCTTGTCCGTCTCCGTGCAGGTCGGCGAACGAAGGATCAATGTGTCCGATAAGATTGCCGAGCAGAGGAGACCTGCGATCTGCTTGTCGATCGTAGCATTTTGCTCCCGATAAAGCTGATAAACGATCGTCGCCGTACAGCCGAGCGGCTGGTTACGGAAATATACCGGATTCATCGTCTCCAGCCCACCGATACGGTGATGATCGATGATCTCCAGCACCTCTGCTTCATCCAGACCGTCCACTGCCTGGGCAATCTCGTTATGATCCACAAGCACAAGCTGTTTCTTGCGGGCACCCAACAGGCTTCGTCTGGAGATCATGCCATAATATCTGCCATTCAGATCCATGATCGGAAAATCACGGTATCTCTTCTGTGCCATTGTCTCTCGGATATCATCAATGTAATCGTTGCGCCGGAATGTGATCAGATCCTTTGCCTTCATAAAATAACGGATCGGCATACTCTGATTGACCAGACGCGTTGCGGTATAAGTATCATACGGTGTCTTAATAATGAAGCAGCCCTTGCTCTCTGCCAGCTTCTTGATCGTAAAGGATACGAGCGCACCATCGCAGACAATAATACATTTGGCATCCATTTCGATCGCACAAAGCTGTGATTCGTAGCGGTTACCCAGTATCACAATATCGTCCTTCTCAATATAATTTTCCATCAGATCCGGATTTGCTGCGGCGATCAGACATTTACCGGAGGAAATGATCTCATCCGGATCCCCCGCGATCATCTCGCCCTCCAGAGTCTCGATCAGATTACGAAACGGCGTCTGTGCCTTTGCAATGACGCGGCTGTCATACACATCCATGTAGGATTTTGCGATATCCTCGATCGTGATCAGACCTTCAAGCATGCCGTCCTGCTGTACGACCGGCAGCGTCGCCAGTGTACCTTCCTTCATGATCTCCCATGCCTTTTTCAGGGAAATATCGCTGCCAACTCCCGGCACCTGTACCACATCAATATCAAAAACCTGTGTCCGGACATCACTTAAATAGTCCGGCTCCGGCACATGAAACTTCTGCAGCACAAAGCGTGTCTCTGCGTTGATCTGCCCTGCTCTCTTTGCAACATAAGACCGACCTGTCACCTGCCGCTTCAGATCGGCATATGCGATCGCCGAGCAGACGGAATCCGTATCCGGATTAATATGACCGATTACATGTATTTCTTCTCCTGCCATTCTACTGATAATCCTCCTCACTATACTGTGCGATATCAATTACATACTCAAATCGTCTTGCCAGTGCCGGTGCTACACGGAAAAGCTCATCCAGTGTATTGCCGTCATCTGCCAGCACTACAATAAAGTCACCGCGGAATGCATCCATCACGGCAAATATCTTTGTGATCGTCGTAAATGCAAGCTCTGATGCATTATCAATCAGCAGACAGTTACCCTTGATCTGGTTGCAGACACGCAGCAGATCCATCTGATTTAACTGTGTGGAACTGATCCTTGCGATCTGGCTTGTGGACAAAAAGCCCTTGTCGTGATTCACGCGAACGATCTTTTTCGTGATTCCAAGGATTTTCTCCTCACCTTCACCGATCAATACAAAATGCTTCGGCTCCAGCTCTCCGGCGATCAGGGTCAGAATATCATTGAAGGAATGATGCAGTGCTCTTGTCGTTGGCAGCTCACTCTCCTCCAGCTCCGGCAGATTGCCAAGTTCCGGGCTGTCCTCCGGCATCACCTGACGAAGCTCCGGAATATCCGGCTCCGGCATGATCTGATCCAGCTCTATCATCGTAACATCATCCTCCTTCACCGGAAGCACGCCGGATGCAATGATCTCCTCCATTCCGACCGGACGCTGTATCTCGCCGTCCTCCGTCAATGATACCGGCTGCTCTTCCTGCAGAGTCTGCATCTCTTCTTCCGCTTCCTCCTGCGGCTCCGCTATGTCCATCGGAATATATGTTTTCCCAACCTTACTCTGAACCGCCTGTGTCATGCGGCCCAGTACATCGGAAGCAAGGTTCGGCACATCGCTGATCTTTCCGGTCGCATTATCCATGACTGACACTGCCTTTTCCTTTAACTGCTCTCTCTTCTCCGCCTCAAAGATTGCCGTGATCTCCTTTGCCAGATCCTGCGTAATGCCAAGACCCGACTGCGACGGTTTCTCAGGCTTCTCCGGTTCTTCACTCGCTGCCGCCTGCTCTGCCAGAACATTTTCCACTGCTGCCGCCAATGTATTCTTCATCTCCCGGCTCATCGGTTTAGCCGTATTCTGTTGCTCCTCCGTCTCTGCCTTATTTTCTTCCGGCTTCCACTGATCCATCTCATCAGTCTGAACCGCTTCAGACTCTTCCTCAGAAGCAGCCATCTCATCCTCCGGCATTACCTGAGCAGTATCTTCCTCTATTGGCTCCATCCCCTCCGGATAAGTTGCTTCCTGAGCATCCTCTTCGTCCTGAGCATCCTCCTCTTTGTCCTTGCTGCCGCGTTTCCAGAGTCCACGCAGCAGATGAAAGCCGCCCTTTGCCTTCTGGGTGATTTCCTCCGGCGAAACTAAAAGCTCATCCTCTTCGTCCTCATCCTCGTAGTCATCGACAAACTCTTCATCCTCCGGCTCCTCTTCCGGAAGTTCGCGAAGTCTTTCCTCTCTCTTTTTCTTTTTCATTTTCTCGATTTCCTGCTTCATAAGCTCCGGTCCCAGATCCGGCAGTGACCCGGTATCATCCGGGTTCGGCTCCTCCGGAAGGGCTACCGTATAATCTCTATCTTCATAGTAAATAGATTCATCCTCATCCAGATAATCAAGCAGTGCCTGTGCACGCTCCACGATCTCACCCTCGCCAAACCAGAGCTTGATGTCCTCACACTCTCTGCGGCACTCTTCCTCGCGTCCGGCACGCTGATACAGCTTTGCAAGCTCATATGCCCACTCCTCGACATAATCCTCTTCCTTCAACCGCTCCAGTGTTTCGATCAGGCGGTTAAACGGTGCTCCCTTTGCCTTGTCGATCCGGTAACGAAGAATAAGGCTCTCCTGCTCACTGTGGTTCAGATCCTGAAACTCCTCATAAAAACGCTCCGCCTCATCCAGATTGTTGGTCCGGATGGCAAGATAGATCAGACGATACAGCACCTTTTTATTGTGATTGCGCTTATAAATACGCAGATAAATTGCCTTCGCCGCCTCAAACTGCTCTGTCTTCACATAAACCTCCGCAAAGGTCTGCAGCTCTGTCTGTGATTTAACCTGACGCACATCGATCGTCGAGAGAACGGCCGCCGCCTTCCGGTACTTTCTTTCCTCAACCAGACTCTGCACCTGTGAAACTCTTACCGCCATTTCGTATTTGCTCATAATTAATGTACCTTCCTTATTTTTGATATTCCTGTATATAAAATCCGTTTCTTCTGTCCTGTTTCATCTGAAACTTCTGCCGCAGCGCCTGTACATCCTGACCGATCTCACAGATTACGATGCCCTCCTGTCCGTGCAGCGTGCCAAGCAGATTCCCCAACGGATCAAACACCGCACTGTCTCCGCTGTAATCCAGCCCGTTCAGGCTTCCGGTGCAATTGACTCCCGCCATGTAAGACTGATTCTCAATCGCCCGCGCCTTTAACAGTGTCAGCCAGTGATCCGCTCTCGAAGCCGGCCAGTCCGCGATCACAAGCATCACATCCGCCTGCTCCGATACCAGCTCAAAAATCTCCGGAAACCGCAGATCATAACACACAAACAGACCTATCGTGTGTCCCATAAACGGGACAGTAACAAGACGGTCGCCGCCCTGATAAATATCAGCTTCACCCCCATACCGGAACGGATGCAGCTTACTGTACTCTCCAAGCACCTTCCCCTCTGCGTCCAGTACGGTAAACCGGTTTGTCCCCTTTGTCTGTCCGGCTTCCGGAAGTGCCGCCCATCCAAAGCCGATGGCGATATGATACTCTCCGGCGATCCTTCCCATCCGTTCCACCGACTCCGGCTGATCCGGATCCTCTCCGATCCGGTCAATATCCATCGAAAAGCCGGTCAGTGACATTTCCGGAAACACGATCAGATCTGCCTCACCGGCTGCTGCCTGAGCCGTCAGCTTCCGTACCTTTTGCAGGGACAATTCTTTGTCCTCCCACGCCATATTTAATTGTCCTAATGCAATTTTCATATGAGTTTTCACACTCCCCCCTGTTCATTCTACTGCTGTAGTATCAGTTTTTTCACATATTCTATTTTATTATATATTTATCGTACCCATATGGCAATACCAAACTTCTGCCAGAAGCATTCCCCATTTTCCAAAAGTATGCTATACTGTTCTTACGATGTATAACTGCCTTTGAGGCATAGAAATGGAGGACACTAATATGAAGATCCAATCAGTATTTGATGATGCATTCCGTACATACGGACGAGTTGTTGACAGTTACGATTACTCCCTGCTTCTGGAGCGTCTGGAGGCCAATACGCCGAAGCCGGCAGACAGTGTTGTATATGTTCCATCGGTCGCAGAGCTTGAGGATACCCCTGCTTACGCACAGCTTCGCGATAACTGCTACGGTGGTATGCCGATCGAGATCGGTTACTGCAATGGAACCAACACGAAATTAAACTGTTTCGAGTATCACAGAGACAGCGAGATCGATATTGCTGCTGACGATGCGATCCTTCTTGTTGCAAGACAGCAGGACATTATTGACGGCAAGATTGATTCCTCTAAGACGGAGGCATTCCTGTGCCCGAAGGGAACCGGCGTAGAGCTTTACGCAACCACACTTCACTATGCACCTTGCAGTGCCAGGAAGGGCGAGGGCTTCCGTGTTGTTATCGTTCTTCCGAAGGGAACCAACGAGGATGCTCCTGAGATCTCCGTTGTCAATGATAACGACAAGTATCTCTGGGCAAGAAACAAATGGCTCATCGCACATCCGGACTCAACCGAGGCTGCTGACGGTGCTCAGGTTGGTATTACCGGAGAGAATGTCGATATCATCGATCTGATCTAATCACGATAGGAGTCAAATATGTCTAGAAATTTACCACCTGATTTTCTCCGTGAGAGAAAACCGATCCTTGGTGCAGAGTGGGAAGATTTTCTACAGTCGTATGATACGCCGCGAGCTTACGGGCTCCGGCGTAATCCATTTCAAGGCTGTGATACGCTTCCCTTCTCATTAAAGCCGGTTGCATGGGCGGAGGATGGCTATTATTTTGATCCGGAGGAGCGTCCCGGAAGGCATCCGCTCCACGAAGCCGGTGCCTACTATATTCAGGAACCAAGTGCCATGTCTGTGGTGAGCCTGTTAGATC
>ENA-OPVK01001450-OPVK01001450.1-human-gut-metagenome-genome-assembly--contig:-NODE-1450-length-14203-cov-2.094006_pt1 | contig 14203 bp, 8 predicted proteins | sample MGYA00241495_ERZ501982 | MGnify/ENA primary metagenome ERZ501982 (study PRJEB25962, sample SAMEA2042002) | human gut metagenome | biome: human gut; feature: human-associated habitat; material: faeces...
TGTCCTTCATTCTTATGCAAACGTTTTCTGACAAATTATCCGGATTTTATGCGATTGCTTCCTATATAATTCCTTATCCTGCTTATATTTGTGGCACGATAACTAATTAAAATACCATAGCATGAGAAACATGAAGACTATTTTCACTAAACTGGCCTGCTTCCTGCTCGCCCTTTTCATGAGCGGCGCAGCAATGGCCGAGAGCATTACTTCGCCTGACGGCCAACTCCGATTGAACTTTTCGGTAAATCCCCAGGGTGAACCTGTTTACGAACTTTCCTACAAAGGAAAAGCGGTTATTAAGCCCTCGAAACTCGGTCTGGAACTGAAAAATGATCCGGGACTGATGAACGGATTTACTTTGGCCGGTACCGAAACCTCTACGTTTGATGAAACCTGGGAACCGGTGTGGGGTGAAGTAAAACAAATCCGTAACCACTATAATGAAATGGCCGTAACGCTGAATCAGAAGGCGCAGGACCGCAATATCATCATTCGTTTCCGTGGTTCTCTCAATAACAAACGATACACTTCCCTTTGTGATATCATCTTCTGTTTTTGTGAGAACCGTATTGGAACCGTTTTTCACAGTAACCTTTGAAAGATAGTCATCCGTAACTGTAATTTTTTTTCGATCTGCAATATAACTTTTCGTATCCCCTAATTTTTTACTTCCACACAAAATTTCCGGCAGGGTCTTATCCACAGTAATCTGATTGGATGCGGAATAAGTTGTATTTCCCGCCTTATCGATTACACGGGCATAGAAAATACGTTTTCCCTCCCGGCTGAACGTAACCGTGTCCCCTTCTGCAAGAGTAACCCAGGAAGCTGACTTTAACTGGCTTGCCGTCATCGCCTTTGTTGCCAGCACATAAGCACGGCTGTCCACTTTACTCGTCTCATCCTCTGCACTCAGAGAAAATACAACATCATGATTAAAGCAATCCACGCCAAGTTCATGATCGGCATCCGAATACTGTTTTCCTTCATAAGTTATCGTTGCTGTCGGTTTGGTCTTATCAATATTAATCTGTCCATCCCGCTTTTCTGCTACCGTTATTGCACCGGTGATTCCTTTATTATTTTTATTTTTTAAATAAACCTTAAGTGGTCCCTGATTCGTACCATCGGATGAACAAATGATGGAATCTTTAAAATCACTCTCATCCGTTGAAATCAAATAGCCGCTCATCGGTACAATCTTTACATCTGAAGTATACCACTGTTTTCCATCGACAAGTTTTCCTTTTGTACCACTGACTGTGTACGGTTTCGTTGGTGTCGGATAACGCTTAATGGTAATTGTTTTATTCAAATCAATGGTTTTTGCCTTATAGTTACTACCCTTGCTGACATGCAGATAAATCGCATAAGGATCATCACTGTCTGCTTTCGGACGGTTTTCTGTCGTGCCATCTTTCACAACAATGTAAGCACTTCCCATTCCCTCTTTCGAAGACACAATAGTTGGATTAATGATTTCTCCGGTATAATAGTATTCCTCTTTAATCGTACTGATATCAAAATCAGAAAGCTGCGGCTCACCCTTCTGAATTGTCACAACTACATCATCGCTGCGTACTTCTTCAGAATCTAAATCATACTGGTTATTGTCAACACTTTTCACCATACAGTAGAAATAATAATCACCGGCTCCGGTATCTTTCGGAATGGAATACGTTGTTGTCTTTGCTCCATTTCCAACCAGCGCCTCACCGGTACCGTTTGCCGTTTTGCTTACATACCACTGGCGCTCATAGCCGGCTCCTGCCGGCGGTGTTACTTCTACTTTTACTTTGATGGTTGAATCCATCGGATATGTATACGGCCCTACCGGCTGCTCTACCACCTGGCAGGTCGGTTTTTCTAACTGAACCGGTGCCGCTTCCCTCTTTTTCTTAATTGCCTTCTTTTCCTCTTTTGGCAGATTATCGGATTCATCCTGTTTGGCTGCTGACTGATATTGCGGTTCCTCAGTTGCCTGTGGCTCATCCGTCGCCTTTTCCTCGTCTTTTTTCTCTTCTTCCGGTTTTGTCGTTTCTTCTGCCGATTCTGTCTCCTCACTGTCCTGCTTTTCTTCCGGTTCTTCAGTCACAACCGGCTCCACCGTCACATCCGGTGTCATCGTCGGCTCAAGTTCCTCCTCTGACACAGTCTCGGTCTGGCTCTCACCCGTCATCTCATCCGCCAGTGATGGCAGGACAAGAACAGCTCCTACAACGGCAACCAGACAGATGGCACCGGTCACAAGAGATTTCCATTTATTCTCCTTTTTTATAAATAGATTTCTTATCGCATGATAAATTGTCAAAAAGGCAATGACTACAATCATTACCGGGTAGGTAAGTGGTTTACACTTCTTTCCAATCTTAATTAAAAAATCCAAAATCTTTTTCTTCATAAAAAATCCCTCCATGGGTATAATATCCGCACATTAATGCAGTATTATTATACACCTAATGGAGGGTGTTTTGCAAGATAGTAATTCGTTTAGTCCATGATATCGACGTCTTCACCTCGAAGAATTTTATTAATATTTCTTACGGCACACATTTTTCCGCACATCGTACATGTATCTTCTTTTTCCGGTTTGCTTTCTGCACGGTAACGGCGTGCTTTTTCCGGGTCAATGGCAAGTTCAAACTGCTTTTCCCAATCAAGATTGCGACGTGCTTCGCTCATTTCAAAATCCCAGTCTTTTGCACCCGGCAGTCCTTTTGCCACGTCCGCAGCATGGGCTGCAATGCGAGAAGCAATAATTCCTTCTTTAACATCTTCAAGTGTAGGGAGACGCAAGTGCTCTGCCGGTGTTACATAGCAAAGGAATGATGCACCATAAGTCGCAGCAATTGCTCCGCCAATCGCACTGGTAATATGATCATAACCCGGTGCAACATCGGTCACCAAAGGTCCTAATACGTAAAATGGCGCTCCCTTACATACCGTCTGCTGAATTTCCATGTTTGCACGAATCTGATTCAGCGGCATATGACCCGGTCCCTCAACCATAACCTGTACATTGTGATTCCATGCACGCTGTGTCAGTTCACCAAGTGCAACCAATTCGGAAATCTGCGAAATGTCTCCGGCATCTTCAATACTTCCCGGACGGCAGGCATCTCCTAAACTGATTGTCACATCATACTCTTCGCAGATATCCAAAAGTTCATCATATCTCTCATAAAATGGATTTTCATTTCCGGTTAATTCCATCCATGCAAAAATAATGGAACCGCCGCGGGATACAATATTGGTGTGACGCAGATTCTGTTTAAAACGGTCTGCTGTGGCACGGTTAATTCCACAGTGAATGGTCATAAAATCAACACCGTCTTTGGCGTGCATTTTTACGACTTCCATCCACTCATCGGAAGTAATGTCTTTTAATGCTTTGTTATAGTAAACAACGGCATCATAAATCGGCACGGTACCAATAACAGCCGGACATTCACTTGTCAGTTTACGGCGGAATTTCTGTGTATCACCAAATGAACTCAAGTCCATAATTGCCTCAGCACCCATATCGACAGCCGCCTGTACTTTCTTCATTTCCACATCCAAATCAAGACAATCCTTACTCGTTCCAAGATTAACATTGATTTTTGTTTTCAAACGGGAACCGATTCCATAAGCTTTTAAGCATTTGTGATTTTTATTGGCAGGAATCGCAACCTGTCCTTTTGCAACTAATTCGCGAAGTTCTTCCACATCGAAATTTTCATAAGCGCTGACCCGCTCCATCTCCGGTGTGATAATTCCTTTTCTCGCTGCATCCATCTGTGTCGTATAATTACTCATTCTTATCCTCCATTCAAAAAAAGAAGACCACAAATGTGGTCCTCCATAGATTCTTCCTCCGTTGGCATTACCCACATCAGGTTTCGGGTCGAAGGTGTCACCTTCCTCTCAGCCTGTCTGCAAGCTCCCCGGATTTATTGACATACCGCTATTATAGCTCATGTTGCTCCTCTTGTAAACAAGATTCTTCCAAAAGATGAAAGAGAGCAATCTTATAAATCAAAACAATGCGGATGTCACGGTCACAGTACCGGTTTTTCACAAATTCACACGTCTTATACAAAAAAATAAGTCCGGCGGTCACTGCTGTTATGGCAAACACCACCGCAGGAAGCTGTAAAAAAACAAGCGTAAGCACCGTAACTGCAAAACCAGTCACAATATAGATAAAGTTGCGGCTGATTCCAATTGACTGCTGCACGGTGTCCAAAAGTCCTTTTAACGCCAAATCCAGTTCTTCTTCCGACGAATGACTCAATTTCTCATAAATATCGCAAAACACGTCCATACTTTGTTTTCTCTTTAATTTATCGGCATAGCACGCATACCGTTCTTTTCCAAATTCTCTTTGAATCAATTTTCCCAATACACTTTTCACCATTCACTCTCCTTTAGTAAAATCAAAGCTGCCTTTTTATCCTATAGTATTCAACCATATCTTGTTTCGTTATTCCCACAAAAAAGAATTACCGTAAATTTCCCATGTTAACAAAACGTTTACATTTTCGCAAAACTATCCTAACATCTAACCCCTATACTAACGATTGTAACATGAATTTGCTTACAAGATTCTTTTTTTCATAAATTGTTTTGGTGTTTTTAAACCAAACTTTCTCCTCTTTTTAATGCAGAAAGGAAGATGGTTCCCCGCCATCTTCCTTTTTGTTATGCAAAACCGACAAACACCATCACTTATCAGATTAGAAAGCTTAGCATTTGTCGGTCGTAAGTATTTCCTAACTAAAAGATAAATTTATACATTGTTTCGGATTCAAAGGTTTCGCCTGCCTTAATCACGCATGGCGTAAAGGACTTAACATTGATGGAGTTCGGGAAAAACTGCGTTTCAAAGCAGATACCGGTTCTCTTTGTATAAGTTTGTCCATCTTTTCCTTTCTCATTCTCAATAAAGTTTCCGGAATAAAGCTGCATGCCCGGAAGGTCTGTATACACTTCCATTGTTCTGCCACTTTCCTTTTCTGTCACTTCTGCTACTTTTGCAAAAGTTCCTTCCGGCTTATCCAAAACATAGTTGTGGTCATAACCACCTGCCAAAACAATCGGTGGATAATCGGAATCAATATCGTCACCTACACATCTTGGCTTTCTGAAATCCATTGGTGTGTCGGTCACATCTACAATTGTTCCGTCCGGAATCAAATCGTCACTTGTCGACGTAAAGCCGTTTGCTTTTATCGTCACAATGTGGTCCGTAATTTGTCCGCCCTTGTGTCCTTTTAAGTTAAAGTAACTATGATTTGTCAAATTGCAAAGTGTGTTTTTGTCTGATTTTGTCACATAATGCAATTTTAATTCATTGTCATCTGTCAACGTATAGGTCAGACTCACATCAAGATTTCCCGGATATCCCTGCTCTCCATCCGGACTTACACGGGTAAATGTGACACTGTTGTCACCAACTGCTGCCTGGTACATAACCTGATGATAGCCCGGTGTGCCGCCATGCAGATTATTCTTTCCATCATTTTTCTCAAGCTCATACGTTACACCGTCTAACTCAAATTTGGCATCGCCGATGCGGTTTCCATGACGTCCGATGAACGCGCCGAAAAAGCATCCATTCACTTCATAACCGGCAACGTTATCAAATCCAAGAACAATATCTTCCACATTGCCGTTTTTATCCGGTACCATCAAAGACACTAAGTTTGCACCATAATCAATGACGCTTACCGATACGTTATTCTTGTTTGTGATAGTGTAAAGAGTTACCTCTTCTCCATTCTTTGTTGTTCCAAAACTTTTTTGTGCTACACTCATTCTGCCTGTTCCTCCTTTTCTTCAACCATAATACCTAATTCATCTAACTGCTTTGCATCCACCGGACTTGGTGCATTTGTCATCAGACAAGAAGCATCTTTTACTTTCGGGAATGCAATTACTTCACGAATACTGTCTTCTTTTGCCATCAGCATAACCAGACGATCCAGACCATAGGCCAGTCCTGCATGAGGTGGAACGCCGTATTTGAAGGCATCTAACAAAAATCCGAACTGCTCATACGCATCTTCTTTGGAGAAATTTAATGCTTCAAACATCTTCTCCTGAATATCGTTCTGGTGAATTCGGATAGAACCACCACCGATTTCCGTACCATTTAATACAATGTCATAAGCCTGTGCACGAACACGTCCCGGATCACTTTCCAGATATGGAATATCCTCTTCCATCGGCATTGTAAACGGATGATGCATTGCCTGGAAACGGCCCAGTTCCTCATTGAACTCAAGAAGCGGAAACTCCGTTACCCAGAGGAACTTAAATTCATTTTTGTCAAGCAAATCCATCTGTTTCGCAAGCTCCAGACGAAGGTTTCCAAGCACATCCCAGACAACTTTATTTTTACCCGCTGCAAACAACAGCAAATCGCCCGGCTCACCAGCCATTGCTTCTACTAAGTTTTTCAATTCCTCTTCTGTCATAAATTTTGCAAAAGAAGATTTATAGCTGCCATCCTCATTGATACACAGATAAGCAAGTCCTTTGGCACCAAAATCTTTTGCAAAGTCAACTAATTTATCAATCTTCTTACGTGGCATAGCGCCCTGTCCCTTCGCATTAATACCACGCACGGAACCGCCATTTTCAATGGCACCGGTAAATACGCCAAAACCACAATTTTTAACAACTTCTGTCACATCATTAAGCTCCATGCCAAAGCGGGTATCCGGCTTATCCGACCCAAAACGGTCCATTGCTTCCTGCCAGGTCATACGTGGAATTGGGAGTGGAACATCCACATCAATCAAAGCAAACATTTTCTGCAGTAATCTCTCATTGACATCCAAAACATCGTCCACATCAACAAAAGATAATTCCATATCAATCTGTGTGAACTCCGGCTGTCTGTCTGCACGCAAATCCTCATCGCGGAAACATTTTGCAATCTGGAAATAACGGTCATAACCGGAACACATAAGGAGCTGTTTTAACACCTGCGGACTCTGTGGCAGCGCATAAAAACTGCCCGGATGCACACGGCTTGGCACAAGATAATCACGTGCTCCCTCCGGTGTACTCTTAATCAAAATTGGTGTTTCAATCTCCAAAAATCCTTCATCTGCCAAAAACTGGCGTGCAACCATAGCGACTTTACTGCGCAAAATTAGATTGCGCTGCAAATCCGGGCGACGCAAATCAAGATAACGATATTTCAAACGAAGTTCGTCTTTTGTTTTTGAATTTTCCTCAATTGGGAATGGTGGTGTTTCCGATTCCGAAAGAATCCGGATATCGGTGGCAACCACTTCAATCTCACCGGTTTTCAAATTCTCGTTGATCGCACCGGAACGCTTTGTAACAGTTCCTGTAACAGCCACAACAAACTCACTTCTTAATTTTGCTGCTTTTTCAAACCCTTCTTTTCCAACATTGCTTTCTTCGAAAATAAGCTGGATAATACCGGAACGGTCTCTTAAATCCACAAAGACAATTCCGCCTTTGTTACGACTTTTCTGAACCCATCCCATCACGGTAACGGTTTGAGAAATATTTTCTGTTGTTAATTCCGCGCATCGGCATGTGCGCTTTAATCCTGTCATTGACTCTGCCATAATAACCTCCATAGATAACCCGATTGTATCGGTTTGTTTTGCTAATTAATCTGCGTAAATCATTTCAATCTCTTCATAGCCATCTGCCATGAGCTGTTCCTTCTGGAATTTTTTGTTCTTTTTCATAATATTAATAGCAACAATAATTCCTTTTTCTCTTTCGGCTTTTGCCTTTTCGATTACTTCTGCGATTACATCCGCAGATGCTTTTTTATCAATCAAATAGGCTTTTTTCTGAGCTGCCGACGGCACTTTGTAATCACGCTCTAAAAGCAGCATAACAATACGCTCAAATCCAATGGAAAATCCACATGCACATGTGTTATTTCCGGTGAACTTTCCAATCATTTCATCGTAACGTCCGCCGCCACCGACAGAACCGCCAAACTCATCCATCGCAATTTCAAAAATTGGTCCGGTATAATAACTCATACCACGGACAAGTGTCGGGTCAAAAACAATTTTAAAATTTGCTGTTTTAACTTTTTCTACTGTAGAAATAATAGTCTCCAAATCTTCGGCAGATCCCTCTTCCAAAAACTCGCCAAGCGTATCTTTCATATAGCGTACGCCCTCAATATCACTTGTTACTGTCTCAAATAAAGTCTTACATTTTTCTACGGATTCACCGGCATAACCGGCCTCTAAAAGTTCTGCCACAACGCCGTCCATACCAATCTTGTCCATCTTATCAAGAATGATAAACACCTCGTCGTATTCTTCTTCCGGGAATCCGCAGAAAGCAGCCATTCCTTTTAAGATTTTACGATTGTTAATGCGGATGGTAAAGTTTTCAAAATCCAGTTTACCAAGCAGCGTCGTCGTTGCGAGAATCAATTCAATTTCCGCTAAATTTGACGGCTCGCCCAAAATATCAATATCACACTGCATAAACTGGCGGTAACGTCCACGCTGCGGTCTGTCAGCACGCCATACATTTCCCATCTGAAGTGCCTTAAACGGAACCGGCAGTTCATTTGCATTATTCGCATAATATCTAGATAACGGCACTGTAAGGTCATAGCGCAGACCACCATCAACCAAATCGCTTTCGGTTTCTGCCGTCTCCAAATTCAGTTTCTGACCACGTTTCAAAATTTTGAAAATGAGTTTTTCATTTTCACCGCCCTGTTTATTATTCAAATTTTCAATATGTTCCACACAAGGGGTCTCAATCGACTGGAACCCAAAAGTACGATATGTCTCTTTAATCTGTCCGATTACATAATCTCGAATCTCCATCTCTCTTGGCAGAATGTCTTTCATTCCGGTTGTTGGTTTTTTCTTTAATGCCATAATTTCTTTTTCCTTTCTATCATCTCATCAATGCGGAGAATATAATCATCCACACTTTTTACGTTTTCAATGCGCTCCATACGGTTTTCTTCATGAATGACATACTTTGTGGAGCCGCCGCTGCCAAGTGCCGCAATCGTTTCCCATTCTTCCATGATTAACGTATTATATAAACACTCCTTACCTGGTTTTGCATAGGCAACATTTTCCTGATTTGTATTTCTTGTGGTACCTGCCTTATTTTTCTGGCGGTACATATAATACGGCAGATATCCGTAATCTCTTAAGATATCCTCGCTTGCCTTCTGAATAATCGGAATCAGTGTATCTTCCGGGTGGATTTCTCCACCTCTCTCCATCTGTTCACGTCTCATTCTGGACGCCCTCTTAATCACAAGCGTATGCACGGTGACACTATCCGGGTCAAGTTCATGGATTTTATACATCGTATTGCAAAAATCTACTTCATCTTCTTCCGGCAGCCCGACAATCACATCCATATTAATGTTATCAAAACCAGCCTTACGTGCCTTCCAAAATGTTTCATTCACACGTTCTACTGTGTGATTTCTACCGAGCAATTCTAATGTATGCTGCTTCATTGTCTGTGGATTAATGGAAATACGCGTCACACCGGCACGTTTTAAAATTTCAAGTTTTTCCATTGTAATACTGTCCGGTCTCCCGGCTTCCACCGTAAACTCAAGTGCCTTTTTTACATCCAGATGCTTTTGTATCATATCCATCAGTTTCTGTAACTGCTGTTCATTCAGAGATGTCGGCGTTCCGCCCCCCACATAAATGGTATGCAGCGGTCTCTCTCCGGCCTGCAGACTAAAAGCAGCCATCTCTTTTTCCAGTGCCTCTAAATAGGCATCCACCTTCGTGGCATAACTCTTGTAATCATAAGAAGAAAAGGAACAGTACTGACAGATGGAAGGGCAGAACGGAATTCCAATGTAGACACTGTATCCGTTTTTTTCATCCAAATCTTTTACCATCTCATATTCTTTCTCTGCAACATCCATCACAAGAGAAATCTTTGCTTTGCTCACCAGATATTCTTCTTTTAAGCACTCACGGACTTCTTCTTTGGTTTTCCCTTCAAAAAGCATGCGAAGTGGAATTTTCGCAGGACGAATCCCGGTAAGAATCCCCCATGGCAGTGTCTTATTTGCTTTCTCTGAAAACTGTCTGTACACCGCAGCTTTTACACTGTTTTTATCATAGCCTATCGGTAAATCCAAATGAAAGAAAAGCTCATCTCCAAAATAACATAACAAGGGATATCCCTCTTGCTCTTTCCAGTCTTCCCTCTCTTTAATTTCACAAGGGTGTTCCGGAAAAAAACTTTGGGAAAGTGCTCTCATATCATAAGCAAATTCCAATGGCTTTTCGTCATTTTTCTTCATTTCAAAAGTAATCATACATAAATCCCCTATGCATATGGATTGTTTGCCGCCTCATAGGCAACCGTTGTTTCCGGCCCATGTCCCGGATAAATTTTAACATCATCCGGCAGCACAAGCACTTTATTCCGCACGGAATCTAACAACTGTGCCGTATTTCCGGTCGGCAAATCCGTTCTGCCAATCGATTCCATAAAAATGGTATCTCCACTAAATAAAGCCTTCTCCTTTTCTTCATAATAACAGCATCCGCCTTTCGTATGCCCCGGCGTATAAATGACACGGAATACAAATCCGGCAATTTCAAGTTTCTCACCGTCACGCAGTAACATCTCAGGCTCAATTGCCACCTCATAGCCTGCCATCGCACTGGCATTCAGATGCGGGTCTTTCAAAACATCAAGTTCTTCCCTGTAAGCATACACTTTTCCACCAACATAAGAGACAAGGTCACTCACGCCGGTAATGTGGTCAAAGTGTCCGTGTGTTAATAAAATCCCCTCACAGTTCCAGCCGTTTTTGCGAATCTGGTCTGCTATTTTTTTTGCTTCGTCACCAGGGTCAATCACAACACAAGAATTGGTACCTTCCTGATGAATGATATAACAATTAGTACATACCTGACCTACTGTCAGCATAATGATTTCCATAATATTTCTCCCTTTTTAACCGTTCGTGCTTCGCTCAATGTCGTTTACACTTTCTACGGATTTTAATTTACTGATTAACCGGTCTAACTGTTCCACACCATGTGTTTCAAATCCAACGGTAATCGTTGCGCGCTCCTGCTTGGTTGTGCGGACATTCATGGATTTCACATCAATATTATTTTCCGTAAAAATACGGGAAATGTCAAACAATACACCACTTCTGTTATAACAGTAAATGACGATTTCAACCGGATAAACTTCACCGCTGTCTTTTGCCTCCGGACTCCATTCAGCTTCAATCAGGCGATTTTTCTCCGATACCGGCAGGTGAATCATATTCACACAATCGGTACGGTGAATTGACACACCGCGGCCTCTCGTAACAAATCCAACAATTTCATCTCCCGGAACCGGGCTGCAGCATTTCGAAAAACGAACTGCCAAATCATCCAAACCTTCCACAATAATGCCGCTTTTGCTCTTTAAGTGTTCTTTGGATGTGTGTTCTGCCACCTGCTTTGCCTCTTTTGCATTCTCAATTACTTCATGCACCTGAGCATCCGAAACAATGCGTTTGTTTTTCTTGTTATACTCATCTTGTAACTTATTAACAACCTGCCCTTCTTTTAAACCACCGTGCCCAATTGCGGCACACACAGACTCCCAGTCACGAAATCCATATTTGCGGATGCAGGCTGCTGTATATTCATTTCGCAAAAGAACCGAAAGGTCAATGCCTTTGTTTTTGCAGTAAGTATGCAAAAGTTCTTTTCCTTTAATAATATTATCTTCCTTAAATTCGTTACGGAACCACTGGTTAATTTTATTCTTTGCCTGACTGCTCTTGACAAGATTTAGCCAGTCACGGCTTGGACCACGGCTGTTTTGACTGGTAATAATGTCAATGCGGTCACCATTTTGAATCTCATAATCCAGTTTCACGATACTGCCATTTACTCTGGCACCCACCATTTTATTTCCCACTGCTGTGTGGACAGCATAGGCAAAATCAATCGGTGTGGAGCCGGCAGGAAGATTTTTTACATCTCCATTTGGTGTAAAGCAGTAAATTCGGTCGGAATACAAATCCAAATCACTTTTAATGGAACTCAAAAATTCCTTATTATCATCCATGTCATGCTGCCATTCCAAAATTCTACGCAGCCATGCCATCTTCTCTTCTTCTCTCTGATTTTTGGAACTGTTGCTTCCACCGCTCTCTTTGTAACGCCAGTGAGCCGCAATACCATATTCTGCCGTTCGATGCATTTCATACGTACGAATCTGAATTTCAAACGGCTGACCGGTCGGACCAATCAGTGTCGTATGCAGAGACTGGTAATGATTTGGTTTCGGCATCGCAATGTAGTCTTTAAAACGCCCCGGAATCGGTTTATACATCTCATGAATAATACCAAGTGCCGTGTAGCACTCCTGATCATTGTCCACAATAATACGAATCGCAAATAAATCGTAAATCTGGTCTAATGTCTTATGCTGTTTTGCCATCTTGCGGTAAATACTAAACAAGTGTTTTACACGTCCGTCAATAGTTGCCTTAATATTATTTTCAATCAGCCGCTTATCCACTTCTTCCATAATTTCTTTTACGAAATTTTCCTTATATTCCTTGATGGCATTAAACTGTTCGCTCAAATCCCGATAAGCTTCCGGCTCTAAATACTGTAAAGACAAATCATCTAATTCAACCTTTACTTTGGATATACCAAGCCGATCCGCAATCGGCGCATAAATCTCCATCGTTTCTTTTGATTTTTCTTTCTGTTTCTCCGGCTTCATAAACTGCATTGTCCGCATATTGTGAAGGCGGTCAGCCAGTTTAATAATAATTACGCGGATATCTTTCGCCATCGCAAGAAACATCTTACGCAGATTTTCCGCCTGTAACTCTAATTTATCAGAAGAATAATTCAACTGTGTCAATTTCGTAACACCATCCACCAATGCCGCAATTTCTGCGCTGAACATCTCTGTCAAATCTTCTGTCGTATATTTTGTATCTTCAACAACATCGTGAAGCAACCCCCCCACGATGGTCTCCTTATCCATCTCAAGCTGTGCAAGAATTATCGCCACACATACCGGGTGAATCAAGTATGGTTCGCCGGATTTTCTCTTCTGGTCTTTATGGGCATCCTTCGCCAGTTCATAAGCTTTGTTAATCATCTCCAAATCATTGGAAGGATGGTAACTGCTGACCGTTTTTTTCAAGATTTCAAACAAATCATCCGGATCTGTAAAATTCGGCGGAATCAATTCCGTTGACAATTCACCGGTATCAAACGTTTCAACCAATCCGACTGTCTTTTCTTCCTCCATATGGCTCCTCCTTCTTATGTGGTATCTTACTTATTATAATGGGATTCCCTTGAAAATGCAACTATCAACTATTCGTTTATTTTCCCCTTCTCCGTTTCCATATGAATCTGATTCCCGTCTGAAACTGCCTCAATCGTTCCCATCGTATCCGTGCGGTATATCTGCACATCATCATCCTCAAGCTTAGCAAGAGTAGCTGCATGAGGATGTCCATAAGAATTGTCTTTTCCCGCGCTGATAACAGCATACGCCGGATCCGCTTTTGTAAGAAAATTATCCCCCGTTGCCGTATAACTTCCATGATGCCCAACTTTTAGCACATCACATTCGAGATCGTAATTCTCTTTTATCATATCCTCTTCTGCTTTTTCTTCCGCATCGCCCATAAACAAAAAGCGGTTTTTCCCATAGGCAAGCTGCACCACCAAAGAATTATTATTTGCTTCCTTATAATTTTTGAGCGGTCCCAAAAAACGGATTACCACATTTTTTTCAAATCGATATTCCTTTCCGATTTCCGGCATCTGCGCCGTCTTATTCACACTCTTCAAGGCACTTTCCACATCCCGGTACGTTTTCGTCTGTTTTTTTGCCTCAGGCAGATACACCGTGTCTACCTGAACATTGTTAATGACATCATCAAGACCTCCGACATGGTCACTGTCCGGATGAGTTCCCACTAATATATTTAACTTTTTAATACCTTTTTTCTTCAGATAAGAAACAACCTTACCCGACTCATGCAGCGGAGACCATTCACGCGGATCATGCCGTTTACCGTCTGTGTCCCAATAATGCGGATTCTTATGCTCATCGAATGTTCCGTAAGCGTACCAATAGCTAAATCCATGACGACGGTCCTTCGGTGTATAAGCGTCCCATGCGGGTACACGGTCTTCTACGTATTTTCCCG
>ENA-OPVK01001472-OPVK01001472.1-human-gut-metagenome-genome-assembly--contig:-NODE-1472-length-14063-cov-2.296402_pt1 | contig 14063 bp, 9 predicted proteins | sample MGYA00241495_ERZ501982 | MGnify/ENA primary metagenome ERZ501982 (study PRJEB25962, sample SAMEA2042002) | human gut metagenome | biome: human gut; feature: human-associated habitat; material: faeces...
GCTGGTCGAGGTCGAGCAGCGCCGAGCCGAAGGCGTAAACATAGCCGTTGCACGAGCGCAGCACGCCGTGGTAGAAGAGCAGCCACCCCTCCGAGGTCTCGATGGGGATGGGGCCCGCACCGATTTTCATGCACTGCCAGGCGCTCACCTCGAATGCGGCGGGCGACATCACGTGGCGGTGGTGTCCCCAGTACTCCATGTCGGGGCTTTCGGAGTAGAAGATGTCGCCGAAGGGGGTGTGGCCCGTGTCGCTCGGACGCGACAGCATGGCGAACTTGCCGTTAATCTTGCGGGGGAACATCACGCCGTTGCGGTTGTAGGGCAGGAAGGCGTTCTCCAGCTGGTGGAAGGTCTTGAAGTCGGTCGTCCAGGCCACGCCGATGGTGGGGCCGTGGTAGCCGTTGCACCACGTCACGTAGTACTTGTCGTCGATTTTGGCCACACGCGGGTCATAGCCGTAGACCCACTCCCCCACTTCGGGGTCGGCACCCTCGAGGTGGAAATCCTCCTCCTCGATGTCCCAGTCGATGCCGTTGACCGAGAAGCCGACGTGAATCCGCATCCGGCGGTTGGTGTCGTCGCAGCGAAAGACACCCGCATAGTTGTACTTGCCGTTCTTGAAGGGAACGACCGCCGAGTTGAAGATGCTGTTCGAGGTCGAAAGCAGGTTGCGCGGGATAATCGGGTTGGCCGAATAGCGCCAGAGCACCTCTTTCGAGCCGGCGGGACGCTCCTCCCACGGCATGTCCGGAAGCGCCGGACCTGCGATTTTCAGATTGCTGTTCATGAATTTACGCTTGTTTATTGGTTATCTTTTCCTTTTTTCAAATCGTGTCGCCGCGCGTCAGTCGTTCTTCAGCTCCTCGTTCAGCTCGCTCGACGAAACCTCCTTGCCGTCGGGGTGGGTGAAGGGGACGAACCACGTGATGAGGAAGGCCGGAATGGTGGCGAACATCACGGCGATGAAGAAGAACTTGTAGCCCAACAGGTCGCTCAGGAAACCCGAGGCCATGCCGGTAACCATCACCGAGAGGTTCATGATGCCCGAGGCGAAGGCGTAGTGGGCCATCTGGTGCTTGCCCGGGGCCACCTGCTGCATCATGAAGAGCGTGAGGCCCACGAAGCCGTAGCCGTAGCCGAAGTACTCCAGGACGATGCCGCCGCCCACCAGCCACATCGACGAGGGCTGGAAGAGGGCCAGCAGCGCATAGACCGCAAAGGGGATGTTGAAGATGCAGCAGAGCGTGAAGAGCGTCCGCTTCAGGCCGCGGCCCGCGATGAAGTATCCGGCCAGCAGCGAGCCCAGCAGGAAGGCGCCGGCGCCGAACGAGCCGTAGTAGAGGCCGATTTGCTGGTTGCTCAGCCCAAGACCGCCAATCGAGGTGTCGGCCTTGAGGAAGAGGGGGACAATCTTCATCACGAAGCCCTCGCCCAGACGGTAGAGGATGATGAAGGCGATGTAGTACCAGATGTGGCGCTTGGCGAAGAACGAGGTGATGACCTCCCGCAGGCCGTCGAGCCCCTCGCGCAGCGAGTGTGCGCCCGATGCGGGGGCGCCGCCCAGCGGCAGCACGCGGATGTGCCACAGGCCGGCGGCGACCATGATGGCGCCCAGAATCACCAGCACGATGGTCCACGCATGGCGGTAGACCGCCACGTCGCTCGCGGAGCCAGCCGGCGAACCAGACCAGTCCGCCCGTGGCCACCAGCTTGGCCAGGTTGTAGAAGGCCCCCTGCCAGCCGATGTACTTGGCCTGGTCCTGCGTCGAGAGCTCCGACATGTAGACGCCGTCGGCCGCGATGTCGTGCGTCGCGCCGCTGAAGGCGATGACGGCGAAGATGGCAATCGTGATGGCGAAGAACGACGGCAGGTGGAGCGCCAGCGCACCCACGCCGAAGAGCACGCCGCTGGCCAGCTGCGTCAGCACGACGAAGAATTTCTTGTTGCGGAAAATCTCGAGGAAGGGGCTCCAGAGGAACTTGATGGTCCAGGGCCACATGATGAGCGAGGTCCAGAAGGCAATCTGCGCGTCGGAGATTTCAAGGTCCTTGAACATCACCGCCGAGACCATGTTGAGCACCACGAACGGGAGGCCCATGGCAAAGTAAAGAGACGGAACCCACGCCAGAGGCGAGTGTTTCGTGGATTGGGCATGTACCGGTTTCATTCAGGTCTAAAGGATGTAGGTTTGTGGGGATAAAATCCGGGGACAAAGATACAAAAAATTCGGGAGTTTCACACATTCGGCCGGGACATTACGCAACGATTCCGCAGTGCCGCCGCCCTGCGCCCCGTCGCCGGAAAAAGAGCGGGCGTCCGGCCGAAAGACCGAACGCCCGCACCCTGCAAAAGCGGGTCAGAGCACCATCAATCCACCCACACGATTTCCACGGACGACGTCGTGCCGCGGTAAACCACATCCTCGGAGTGCACGCCCCGCTTCAGGTAAAGAATATAACCTGCATAGGTAATGTACGAAACGTCGATGCGCTTGAGGTTGGGCACCTGCGTCATGTCGAACTTCGTGCAGACGCAGTTGTCGCCGGCCTTCACCTCGAGCGGCTGCGAGCTGATGAGGGTGAACTTCGGCGGATAGACCATCTCCCACCACTTCTCGCCGACCTGGAGCTTCGTTCCCGAGATGTCGACCAGCATCACCGGCGCATCGCCCAGGTTCATCAGCTCGACGGGGTTGGTCTCGAACTTCAGGTCGCTCAGCTTCGTGTTGGCCGAGAGGTCGACCTCCTTGACCATGTTGTTGGTGAAGTTGAGCGAGACGAGCTCCGTGAAGCCCTCGATACCCTTCAGGGACTCAATCTTCAGACCGCTGCAATCCATCTCCTGGAGCTCCATGCCGGCATCCGTGAGCTGGCACTTCGTGCCGTCGGCCGCCACGACATAGCCCTTCTGGAGCAGGAAGTTGCGGAAGGCCTCATCGGGCACGTCGACAATCGGAGCGTCCGACTCGACAATCTGCGAGATGTTCACGTTGGCCGTCGCACCCCCCTCGACCGCACGCAGCACCACCACGGCGTTGCGCGTCATCGAGGCTTCGTCGACCTCGAAGGTCTCGACCGTACGGCGCAGGGGACCCTCCCCCGCCGACTCCTCGCTCGACGTATGGCGGCACCACGAGGCAGCCTCGGCGGGAATCTCGACCGTATAGTCAACGTTGGCGTCGACCTGGACGGTAATGACGCCACCCTCGGGCTCGACCGGATAGGTGTCGGAGTCGACCAGAATCTCATCGTTCTGCAGCTGGGCCACGGTAATCTCACGCGTCTGGCCGCCCTCGCCCGTCACGCGCAGCAGACCTTCGCGGGCCGCATAGGTCGTATTCTCGGCCACGGTCAGATAGATGTACGAACGCTCGGGCATGCCGGCACGCGAAACGGGAGTCGTGTCGCTCACCCAGTCGCTGCACGACGGGTCGAGCTCCCAAGTCAGGGCCACGTTCGCATCGATGCGGATGCGGAACTCGCCGCCGGCCGATGCCACCTCGTAGCGGTCCTTGTCGGCCTCGACCACCACGCCGCCTTCCTGGCTGACGGTCATCTTGCACGACTTGCCGCCGCTCATGAAGGTGTAGACCACGCTGCGGGCCTCGTAGCCGGTGTTCTCGTCGACGGTGAAGTGCACCTCGGCACCCGCCGCGCCCTCCGTCACATCGGGGCGGCACCACTCCTTCCTGCCGGCCAGCCGCCAGTCGCCGCTGCTCTTGACCGTCACCGCGAACTCGGTGCCGGCGGCCGGGAGCGGCTCCTGTTCGCCGCCCGTGACCTCAATCCAGTCGGTCACATCGGGCGTTACCGGCGCTTCGGTATTCTCCTCGCTGCAGCCGGCCAACAGCATCGCCGCCGCTGCAAACGCTATCATCATTCTTTTCATTGTTCCAAATACGCTTTTCGTTACCAATCCTTGCCGTAATCATATCCGCGCTTGACGGTCTGCTCGCCGTAGACCACGCTCGACACCTGCGAGAAGCGCCCCACGTAGCTCTGGCGCTTGTCGGTGCGCAGGTCATACCACACCATCACGCCGTAGCCACCCTCGTGCAGCTTCTGAATCTCCGCATCGGAAAGCGAGTCGCCCGTGTACTGGTCGGAGTCGGGGTTCAGGCAGATGGAATAGGGCCCCCACTGCCCGGGCATCAGCCCCAGGAAGTTCTTCATCGAGTTGTAGTCGGCGTAGAGGTAGGAGCTGTTCCATGCATAGTCGACCACCTCGCCGATGCGCTTGCCGTCAATCGGGTTGTAGAACGAGGTGTGGCCGTAGGCGTAGAGCGTCACCAGCTTGTCGGGCATCACGCGGCGCGTCTCGATGAGCAGACGGCCGTAGAGCTCCGACGAGGGGACGAGGAAGCCCGGAGCTTCGTCCGCACGCGAGGGGTAGTCGCTCCACTCGTCGTCGAAGTCGACGCCGTCCAGCCCGTAGGTGTCGACCACCACGCGCAGCTCGCGGGCGAACTCGCGCGCGCCCTCGGCCGAGAGGTTGGCCACGCCGATGCGGTCGTGGTTGCCCAGAATCGTCAGGCAGACGCGGATGCCGAGTGCCTGCAGCGGCGCGATGTACTTGTCGCGGTTGGCCAGCAGGTGGGCGACGTTGTCGTTGAAGTGGACATAGGCACGGCCGCTCGCGGCGTCGTAGTTGATGTTCGCCGCAAAGATGTTGACGATGTCGAAGAAGGGTTTGCCGCTGTCGGCCAGGAAGTAGTTCGCGGCGTTGAGCGGGTTCATGTCGTTGACCTCGAAGTAGGAGACCATCGTGAAGCCGCCCGGCTTGGTCGTATCGGGACGCGCGCCCGAGACCTTCACCAGCAGATAGAGCGCCTTGCGGTCGGCGGCCGGGGCAATGCCCGTGGTCTTGACGTCGAAGGTGACGGGCAGCAGGTAGGTCTGCCCCTCGACCGCACCCTCGCCCGGCATGAGGTTGAGGGCCATGTAGTCCGAGAAGACATCCTCGGGGCCAATCAGCACGGCTCCGTTCTCCTCGAGCGAGACCTGGCTCTCGGGGAAGAGTTCGAACGAGGTCTCATGCTCCTCGTTGTAGGCCTCCACCAGCTCGGGCGCCACACGCAGCGTGGCATCCACGGCACGGCCGGCCACGTGGGTCAGACCCAGCCGCACGGTGCTCCGCACGGCCTGGCCGCGCAGTTCGACCGTCGTTTCGCTCTTGCCGCTCTCGCTCTGGAGGTAGGCTTCGATTCCTTGCTCACCGGCCGCGCCTCCGTTCTGCTCCGAGCCCGGAATCGAGATGTCGTCGGTGCAGGAGACCGCCGCGAAGGCCCAGCATCCGAGCAGGCATCCGGCGGCTAATTTATGCAGTATGTTCATGGGTTGATTCGTTTTAGGGGTTATTTATCGGTCCGGGGCAGCTCGACCTGCTTCCACTCCATCGTGGCGAACGAGCGGGCGTCGTTGCCGTTGCCGCTGTGGTCGCGGACGGTGTTGCCCTCGCCGTCGTCGAATTTCCAGTAGGCCACCAGTCCGTCGCTGGCCGGGTCTACCCAGTAGAAGTGGTTGGTCGCGTTGATTTCATCGGCGCTCAGCACGCGGTTCCAGATGCGCACCTCCGAGAGGTTGCCGGCAAAGTAGCGCTCGTCGGTGTAGGAGTAGCCGATGTGGAAGCCGCGCTTGCTGGCGGTCTCCAGGTAGGGCGGAACGTAGGTGCCCCAGTTCACCGCACCGCTGCCGCACTTGCCCTCGGACTGCAGCACGCCGTTGACGTAGATGCAAATCTCGCCCGTCGACTGGTAGGTCACGGCGATGTGAACCCACTCGTTGGTGGGAATCGCCTTCGAGTCATCCTTGTCGGGGAACTTGGTGCTGCCGTTGACCACCTGCAGCTGTCCGGGGTTGTAGGTAGCGTCGCCGAAGCGCAGCAGGAACTTCCCCTCGATGCCCATCAGCGTCGAGATTTCGCGGTCGAAGTCCCGGGCGTAGACCAGCGCCTCGACGGTCATCGCCGTGAGGTTGTTCACCACGTCGGCATTGACCCAGTTGACGTCGAGGTAGTTTTTCTCCATTTCGCCCACGACGTTGATGAGCGCACCCTCGCGGAAGAGGTAGTAGAACGTGCGGCGGCTCTCGAGTACGGGCACCGTGGCACGCACGATGGTGACGGGCAGCACGTAGAGCTGCTGGCCGGGCAGCAGGTCAAGCCCCGTGAAGGAGAGCTCGACGGGCACCGAGGCGACGCTTCCCGCGCCGATGACCGACTCGGTGGCCGAGAGCGTGTAGTTCTCGGCGGGCAGCGCGACGGCCTCGGCTCCGTAGGCGAGGTTGTAGTGGTCGACCAGCGACGGGTCGGCCGCGAACTCCACCTCGACAGCCTGCGACTCGGGCAGGGCCATGGCAGCCATCAGCTGCACCGTATAGAAGGGGACATCCTTCTTGAGCAGCAGCGTGGTGACGGTCGACTCACCGTCGAGGTAGAGCCGGTTGTCGAAGTGGTGCTCGTTGAGGTCCTCGTTCGCACATCCGCCGGCCAGAAGCGCAGCGGCGGCGAAGGCTAAAGTCATGAATATGCGGTTCGACGTCATAATTCGGTAGTGGTTTTGGGCGCGTAGTTCATCAGACCGATGGCCTCACGCGTATATTGGTAAATGCGATAGGGGTTGAAATAGTCGTACTGGAGATGGTTCACCGCCAGGCCCGACTTCGAGCAGCCGGCGTCGTAGCGATTCATCCAGCGGGCCACCTCGATGACGGCACGCCCCTCCTTGCCCTCCTCGGTCTGGAAGCGGCCGGTCTTGGTGTCCGCCGCATCGAGCGGCCACGACTCCACGCCGATGACAATCCGGTCCGAGGGGACGTTGTCGGTCAGCGCCAGGCGGAGTGCACGGTCGAGGTCGGCGACGGTCGTCTGCGTGAACATCTTGAGGATGATGTAGTCGCACCCCTCGAGCAGCGAGGCGTCGGCCAGGTACTGGGGCGTTCCCTCGAAGAGCAGCATCCGGTCGGGATGGGCGGTGCGCCATGCGGCCACGGCCGCAAGGAAGGCCTGCTGGCGGGAGAGGTAGCTCTCCTTCTCCGCGTCGGGCATCTGCGTGGTGCTGCGGCCGTCGTAGGCGACGCTCACGCCGTCGAGCGCCCACGTATCGCAGAGCGCCATGACGCGGGCCACGTAATCGTTGCAGAAGAGCGTGAAGGCGTCGGCTGCGGGCTCCTGAGGCTGTTCGCCGCCCTCATCGCCGCCATCGCCACCCTCCTGGCCGGAGCCCTCGTCTCCGCCCTCTTCACCGCTCTCGTCGGCCGCGGGGGTCGTCTGCTGCTGCGCCTCGAAGGCCGCCTCGAGCTCGGCGAAGCTGACGCTACTGAGCGTCCGCGTACCCATCCGGGTGCGGATTTCGGCCGCCTCGGCGGCCAGAGCCTTCGTGATGAGTTCGGGGTGCTGCAGCACGACGATGTCGATGCTGTCGGGCAGCACGGTCAGATGCTGGGAGCGGTCGCCCGGAAGGGCCACGTTGTCGAACCAGCCGATGAGCACCTTGTGTTCCGAAGCCTTGTAGTCGCGGATGGCCTGCATGTAGGCCTCGCTCTTCTCCACCTGGGGCTCCTTGATGGTCACGCTCTCCATGTCGGTCCACTCGCTGCAGCCGCCCAGAGCGAGCAGCGCGGCAAGCGAAAGGAGGGCGAAACGTCTGTTCATATTGAATTTCATATCAGTCTTGGATTCGTTTTAGGTGATTATCGAAGTTGCGGAAGGTCCTCCTTGCAGTCCCACCACAGGCGCGTTGCCATGTCGTCGCCGCCGTTGAGCCAGGAGGCCACCGCCTGGCGCACGTTCTCGCCGTTGGTCGTATACTCGACCTGCGGATAGGGCATGCGGCGGGCGCCCATGCGCGAATCGACCTTGCCGTTGCTCTTGTTGCCCTCGGCCGTGGCCGGCATCATGAGCGGATAGCCCGTGCGGCGGAAGTCGGCCCACGCCTCGTTGCCCAGCTGCCAGTTGGCAATCCACTTCTGGGTGATGATGCGCTCCTGCTTCTCCTCGGTCGTGGCGCCGTCGTTCCAGGCGACGGTGATTTCGGAGATGGGCTCCGTGTAGGTGTTCGTGCCGTTGGGGTCACGGTAGTTCTCCGGCTTGGTCTGACCGGCGGCGTACTCCTCCCAGCCGGCGACACCCCACTGCTCGAACGAGAGGCGGATGCCTTCACGGTAGAAATCCTCGGCCGTGCCGGGACCCATGTCGAATCCGAAGACGGCCTTGGCCTCGGCCTTGAGGAAGGCCACCTCGGCGGCGTTCATCCAGTAGACGGGCGACGAGATGTCGCACTTGATGCCCGAATACTTGTGGCCGACGGTCACCAGCGAGGGAATCTGGATGCTGCGGCGCATGCCGACATACTGGTAGCCGCTCCACTCCGAGGGGATGAAGTAGGCGGGACGGCGCGGGTCGTTGTAGCCGTTCATGTAGCAGATGATGTCGGCCGCGGCGTGCGTGTCACCGCCCGTCTGGCAATCCTTGCCGTCGGGATGGTTGGCCGCCGTCACCGAGTTGTAGTTGATGGCCGTGTAGAGCGGGTTTCCCTTCTCGCCGAAGGCGGTCAGCATGGCGTTGTCGGCATTCGAGGTCATCACGCCCACCTCGTTCTTGACGGCGCTCTCGGCCATCTGCTGGGCCTTGGCCTTGTCGGCATAGACGATGCGCATGGCCAGACGCAGCTTGAGCGAGTTGGCGAAGCGGCACCACTTCTCGGCGCTGCCGCCGTAGATGTAGTCGGCCGTCGAGGCGATGGCGCCCGTGCGGTGCTCGGTCAGCACGCCGATGGCGTGGTCGAGCTCCTCGAAGAAGTGCGTGTAGACCTCCTCCTGCGAATCGTAGGGCACCTGCAGCTTGCCGTCCTCACCCACCTTCGAGTAGGGAATCGGGCCGTAGGTGTCCGTAACGCGGCTCATGGCCGCAACCTTGATGACCTCGGCGATGGCCAGCGTGATGGGGTCGTCGGTCACGCGCTCCAGCTCGCGCAGGTTGGAGTAGAGCACCGGGATAATCTTGTCGCTGGCCAGGAAGACGTTGGTCCAGTCGTCCGTCGGGTTGAAGTTCATGATGGTGCCCGTGGGGAAGGAACCCGTCGTGGTGAAGTAGCCGCCCAGCGGGCCGCCCATCAGCACGTCGGTGAACTGGGCCGTATTGACGTCGGTCGAGACGACGGTGGTTGCAAGCGCCGTCAGCGTCGCGCCGATGATGTATCCGTCGGCCTGCATCTGGTCCTCGGTCGGCTCGTAGGGATTGCCGTTGATGTCCATGTAGTTGGCCGTGCAGGAGATGCCCGCTGCGGCAAGCAGGCAGACAAAGGGCCTGAATATGTGAAGTTTCATGGTTTTAGAATTTGAGTCTGAGGTTGAAGCCGATGTTGCGCAGCGACGGCATCATGAAGTTGTCGATGCCCTGGTAGAAGTTACCCGTCGTGGCGATGGTCTCGGGGTCGAACGGAGCCTTGCAGTAGAGCATCCACAGGTTGCGGCCCACGAGCGAGAGGGTGATTTCGCAGAGGTTGCCCAGCTTCTTGCGCGGAATGGTGTAGCCGATGGAGGCCTCCTGCAGACGGACGTTCGTCGCCGAGTAGGTGTAGTACTGCGGCACCGAGTTGCCGCCGCCGATGGCCGAATACCAGACGTTGGGGTCGACATAGTCGCCGCCGTTAATCATCACGGTGCCCGCATCGCGTGCCGCGGCCGAAGCCTCCGAAACGCCGTAGTAGTCGAGCATGGCCTGCGTACGCGAGAAGACGATGCCGCCCAGACGCGCCGAAATCATAAAGCCGAAGTGGAAGTTGCCCACGCGGAAGTCGTTGCGCCAGGCCATGTTGGCATCGGGCAGCACCGAACCCAGCTTGATGTAGCGGTCGACGTTGCCGATGGTCTCGGTGGCCAGCTTGCCGTCGGCATCGATGTAAATCGAGCCCGTCTCGTCGCGCTTGAGGTCGACGAACGAGTAGAGGTCACCCAGCGTGCCGCCCTCCTTGAGCAGGAAGTGCGCCGTACCCAGACCGTTCATGTCGAGCAGGTCGACCGAGAAGTGTTCGCCCGTCTCGGGGTTGACCACGTTGTTGGCCAGCGAGAGAATCTCGTTGCGGTTGGTCGAGAGGGTGTAGTTGCTATCCCACGAGAACTTGCCCCAGGTGTTGCTGTAACCCAGCGCCAGCTCGATACCGCGGTTGCGGATGTTACCCGACTGGATGTAGATGGTCGAGCTTCCCGAACCGGTCGACACCTGCGGGTCGAAGGTCTGGTCCTGCGTACGGGTGTCGTAGTAGGTGAAGTCGAGGTTGAAGTGCTTGAGGAAGCGCATCGTCAGACCCACCTCGAAGGACTTCGTCCGCTCGGGCTTCAGGTCATACATCGGGTACTGCGTCTTGGTGTTCCAGCTCAGGCCGCTGGCGTTCCAGCTGTAGCGCGGGTTGGCGATGAAGCGCTCGAAGGCGACGCCCACCGAGGCGTACGAGGCGCGCAGCTTGATGTAGGAGAGGTTCTTCGGCATGTTGGGGATAATCTCCGAGAGCACCACCGAGGCGCCGACCGAAGGATAGAAGAACGACGAGCGGTTCGAGTGGGGGCCCGCCAGCTGCGAAGGCCAGTCGTTACGGCCCGTCAGCGTGAGGAAGTAGGCGTTCTTGAAGCCCACCTCGGCCGAGGCGAAGATGGACTGCGTCTGCTCGCGCCAGCCCTCCTGCAGACGCGTCGTGAGCGACGAGTTGCTCAGGTTCTGCACGTTGAAGACGTTGGCCAGCAGCGGCTTCTCGTCGGTGATGGAGCCGTCGGGAATGGGGCCGCGCACCTTCATGGCGTCGTAGCGCAGGTCGGAAATCGAGGCGCCGACGTTGGCCTGCAGCGACCAGTTCTCGCCGAAGGTCTTGTTGATGTTGACCAGCACGTCGCCGTAGACCTGCTTGTCCTTCGAGGTGGTGATGCCGTAGAGGCCGTTTCGCGACCCCTCGGTCAGCTGCGTGTTGGTCGAGGCGTAGAACTTCTCGGTGTAGTCCGTGTGGGCGTTGTCGACGCGCAGGCGGCCCGAAACCGAGAGCCAGTCGAGGATGTCGTAGGAGAGCTGCGCATTGAACATGTAGCGGTCCTTGCGGTTCTCGCGCAGGTTGCGGTAGTTAATCCAGTAGGGGTTCTGCATGGTCATGCCGGCGGCACCCACGGGCCAGTACTGCGTGTAGAGCAGGCGCGACATGTCGTAGCGCTCGTACATCTTCACGTCGTTCCAGTCGTTACCGCGCGGGAAGATGTAGGCACCCACCAGCGGGTTGTTGTAGACACCCTGGTTGGTCATGTTGCGGTCCTTCTGGATGACGTAGTTGGCGCTCACGTCGAGCGTCAGACGGTCCTTCAGGAAGCTGGTCGTATTGCGGAAGGTGAAGTTGTAGCGGTCGTAGCCGTTGTTGGGGACGATGCCGCGCGAGTTGACCGCAGCGGCCGAGAGGTAGGTCTGGTTCTTGTCGGTGCCGGTCGAGAAGGAGAAGCTCTCGGTGCCGGTCACGCCCGTCTGGAAGTAGTCCGACGCGGGGTCGTAGCCCATGTAGTTGGCCTTGTTGAGCCGCTGTCCCCAGCTGCGGTCAATCGACCCCTCGCTCGAGAGGAGGTCGCCCGTGCCGTAGCGGTTCTGGAACGACGGCAGCATGAAGGGGCTCATCACCTCGGTGTTGCTCGAGACGGTCACCGACGTGAAGCCGGCCTTGCCGCGCTTGGTCGTCACCACGATGGCGCCGTTGGCGGCATCCGAACCGTAGAGGGCCGCCGCTGCGGCGCCGTTAAGCACCGAGATGGATTCGATGTCCTCGGGGTTGATGTCGGCGATGGGGTCGGTCGTACCCTGCGAGGCGAACTCCGTGCCGCCGTCACGCGCCGTGGTGAACATCGGCACGCCGTCGATGACGTAGAGGGCGTTCGACGACTGCATGATGGACTTCTGACCGCGCATGACCACCTTCGAGGCGCCGCCGACGCCCGACGACGAGGCGTTGATGGTCACACCGGCCACCTTGCCGTTGAGCGAGTTGACGAAGTTGACATCCTTGCCGGCGAGCAGCTCCTCGGAGCTCACCTGCTGGACGTTGTACGAAAGGGCCTTCTCGGAGCGCTTGATGCCGAGGGCCGTCACCACCACCGCGTCGACATCGACGGCCGACTCGCGCAGCGTGATGCGGATTTGGGTGCGGCTGCCCACGGCCACTTCGACCGGTTCGTAGCCCAGGTAGTTGACCGTCAGCACGGCCGACTCGGCGGGAGCCGGAACCTGAAGCGAATAGGAGCCGTCGACGCCGGTGCTCGTGCCGAGGGTCGTGCCCTTGACAATCACACTGGCGCCGATGACGGGGAGTCCCGCCCCGTCGACGACCTCACCCGTTACGACGACAGGGTTTTTGGACTTCGGAGCGGTCGGCTCCGCAGCCCGACGGGACAAGACGATGGAGGAGTTCTCTACGGCATAGCTGATATCGGTCGAACCGAAGAGCGTTGAGAGCACCGTGCCCAGAGGCATGTTGTCGACGTCGACCGATACGCGGCGCGTCACGTCGACGCTCTTGTCGTAGACGAAAAGATAGGTAGTTTGTTTTTCAATCGCATCGAGCACCTGCTCCAGCGGGGCATCCGTCGCCTTCAGCGTCACGGCCACGCGCTGCGCGTAGGCTCCGCCTGCGAAAAAGCAGCACAAAAGTGCCAATACAGGCAAGAACACGAAGGCTCTTGCTTGCCTTTTCATTTTCATATTTCAAGGTTTAAGTTGGTTAGTGTGTTCCCGCCGGGCGGCTCCTCGAATGTCTCCGCGCGGGGGAGACGGTCCGCACGTCGCAGCATGCGGCACGGAATTGTTTCAAATGGGTGTAGTTCGTTTCTTCTTACATAGGCGTTCGTCTCGGTTTTTCGTTATTATTTTTTCTGTCTGTCATATTCTTTCGCATGCATCCGCCGCCTCCCCCCGGGGTTCAGCGGATGTAGATAACGTCGCCACTCTCGCTGCGCTCGCAGACGAAGTCGGCGCTGCGCTGCAGCACCCACAGGGCGTGGTCGAGCCCCTCCGAGATGCGGATTTTGCCCGTGAAGCGGTTCGACGAGAAGTCGCGCCCGGGCGCCACCACGATGCGTACGTCGTAGTACTTCTCGAACTCCTCAATCAGCTCGCCGAACGAGGCGTCGCGGAAGGCTATCAGGCCGTCGCGCCACTGGAAGTTCTCGTAGTCGGGAATCCGCCCCACCACGAGGCGGCCGTCCACCTGGCTCACCTGCTCGCCGGGCTGCAGCTCGACCTGACGGTCGCGGTCCACCACACGCACGCGCCCCTCGACGAGCGAGGTGACGAACTTGTCGCTTGCGGCATGCGCCTCGACGTCGAATTTCGTACCGAGCACCTCGACATCGCAGGCGAAGGTCTCGACCACGAAGGGGTGCTTCGCATCGTGCGCCACCTCAAAGAAGGCCTCGCCGTCGAGCCGCACGCGGCGCTCCCCGTTGGAGAAGAGGGCCGGATAGCTCAGCTCGGAGCAGGCGTTCATGCAGACCTTCGTGCCGTCGGGCAGCACCAGGTCGACCCGCTGTCCGGCCGGAACCGAGACGGTATTGCCCGCGCCCGCCAGACGGTTGTGGCCGAGCTGTACGTAGAGGGCCGCCGCGCCGAGCGTCACGAGCACCACGGCGGCATAGCGGAGAAGACGACGGGCCCCGCGGAGCAGCTGCATCCGCGGACGGCGCGCCGCGGCACGCTCCGCATCCGTCAGCATCAGCATCGAGTCGAAGAGGCGGCGCTCCGAGAGCAGCTCGCGGCGGCTTTCGGGGTTGCGGTCGATTTCGTCGAGCAGGCGTTGCTCCTCCTCGACGGAGGTCTCTCCATTGAAAAAGCGGTAGAGCAGTTCTTTGTCCATAGTCACACTAATAACACCGAAAGGCGCCCTTCCCCTGAAAAAAAGTCGGATTTTTTTCGGATGCGGGCGCCCGGCGGCAGCTCCACGAGGAGCAACTATTTGTCAATCAGCAGAAAAAGCATGAGAAGCGGAAGATAGTCCTTGAGCGAGACGCGCAGCGAGCGCATCGCCTTCGAGATTTCGAACTCGACGCTC
>ENA-OPVK01001489-OPVK01001489.1-human-gut-metagenome-genome-assembly--contig:-NODE-1489-length-13934-cov-2.308380_pt1 | contig 13934 bp, 9 predicted proteins | sample MGYA00241495_ERZ501982 | MGnify/ENA primary metagenome ERZ501982 (study PRJEB25962, sample SAMEA2042002) | human gut metagenome | biome: human gut; feature: human-associated habitat; material: faeces...
AAAGAACGTAAAAGAGCGGATTGGTCTTGGCGGGATGGACGCGGACCGCATCCGTGAGATCATGGGGGAAGCACCTGCCTGTCCCCGGAAGGGACGTGGAATGTCCGGTAACGACATAATGCGTCCCGCAAGGAAAAGCGGCCCCATGCAGCCGTCCGTCTATGGGGAGGAATACCTGCATGGCATTGCGGGCGTGCAGCGCCGGTCACTGCATATTCCTGCCGCCCTGCACCGGAAACTGTCCATCCTGGCGGGAGCCTCGAGAAATGGAACGGTCACGCTGGAGGGGTTCATCAACCACCTTGTATCGCGGCATCTGGAAGAATACAGGGAAACGGTGGAGATGATTCTGGAAGAGTCCCTGCCCGACCGGTCATAATAGTGTTTAACATTTAATGCAAGAAGTATGATGAAAAAAGAAAAAGAGTTGTTGGTTGCTGTCGCCAGCCAGAAGGGTGGCGTGGGAAAATCCGTCTTTACGGTACTGCTGGCCAGTGTGCTGCATTACCGCAAAGGCCTGCGTGTGGCGGTTGTGGACTGTGACTACCCGCAGCACAGCATCGCCCTGATGCGTGAGAGGGACATGGAGAGTGTCATGAAAAATGACGACCTGAAGGTGAGCCTTTACCGGCAGCACGAGAGAATCCGGAAGCCTGCCTATCCGGTCATCAAAAGCGATCCGGAAAAGGCGGTGGAGGACCTGCATCGTTATATGGACGAAAAGGGGGAAACTTTCGATATCGTGCTTTTCGACCTTCCCGGAACGCTCCGCAGCGAGGGGGTGGTCTATACTGTTGCCGCGATGGACTACATTTTCGTCCCGCTCAAGGCGGACAACATCGTCATGCAGAGTTCCCTGCAGTTTACCAAGGCTCTGGAAGAGGAGCTGGTCGCCAGGAAGAACTGCAACCTGAAAGGGACCTGGCTGTTCTGGAACATGGTGGACAGGAGGGGGCGGAAGGACCTGTATGACGCCTGGAACCGGGTCATCGACAAGATGGGGCTGCGGCTGCTGTCCTCACACATTCCGAACACCCTCCGCTACAACAGGGAGGCGGACCCTGTCTGCAAGGGTGTCTTCCGTTCCACGCTGTTTCCACCCGATCCCCATCAGGAGAAAGGCTCCGGCCTTCCTGAACTGGTGGAGGAGATATGCCGTACCATCGGCCTGGAGGAACCCGATACCGACCGGTAGCGGATGTCAGGGTATAGACACCTTAAATAAGGACTTTTAGCCTAAGATAAAGTAAGCTAATGGCGTGATAATAAGGATCTTATAATTACGATATCTCCTGTAAAAGCATTACCTTAGTAGTGTAATAATAAAGGAGGTAATAAATTATGAACGAGCAAATCAGAAGCATTTTAGCACAAGAAACGACAAAGACGAGCAAGATCCGGCAACTGTATCTTCTGGGTGTTCCCCGTGCGGAAATCGCACGAATGGTGACCAACGGAAACTACGGCTTTGTAGTGAACGCCCTGCGCCGTATGAGTGAATGTGAGTGCGGTCCGAACATCCAACCGTTGGCAGCCGCACCGGATTACACTTTCAACCGCAAGTTCGGTATCGAGATCGAGGCTTACAACTGTTCCCGCGAACGGCTCGCACGCGAGCTCAGGGAGTCCGGTATCGAGGTTGTGGTGGAAGGTTACAACCATACCACCCGTCCGCATTGGAAACTCGTGACAGACAGTAGTCTGAACGGGAATGACACCTTCGAGCTGGTCAGTCCGATCCTTGTCGGCGAAGCCGGGTTACGTGAACTGGAGAAGGTCTGCTGGGTGCTTGAGCTGTGTGATGTGAAGGTGAACGGGAGCTGCGGGCTTCACGTGCATATCGATGCCGCCGGTTTCAGCATGGAGACCTGGCGCAACCTGGCCCTGAGCTACAAACACCTGGAACCGGTCATCGACAGGTTCATGCCTGCATCCCGCAGGGACAACTACTATTGCCGTGGGCTGGGCCATGTCTCTGACGGGATGATACGTTCCGCCCGGACGGTGGACGAGCTGAAAGGAAGGATCGGTGACCGTTACCACAAGGTGAACCTTGAGGCCTACTCACGGCACAAGACGGTCGAGTTCCGGCAGCATTCGGGAACGACCAGCTTCACAAAAATGCGAAATTGGGTGCTGTTTCTCCACAAATTGGTTACCTTTGCCACAAGGGGACAGGTGCCTGCGGGCACCGCGCTCCAGGACATCCCCTTCCTGGATGGTGAACAGAAACTATATTATAAACTGAGAACTAAAAAATTATCGGCATGAACAGGCATATGTATATTTTGGCGGATGGCGGCAGGATTGCCGCCTCCGGCCCTTCCGAGTTTGTACGCCTCCTGCGTGAGGGCAGCTGGTTTGACAGCGGGTGCACCGATAAGGAGTACATGATGAATTTCTCCGGGCGGTACAGGGAACTGCACGGGGTGACGGTGAGGACCGACACGCCGGAGCATTTCATGGACGACCTGAAAAAGTACGGTTACATCAAGGGTTGAGAGGCCCGTTCCTTTATTGTTACGTTCCCTGCCGGTTCATTCATCTCCGGTGGGGATTTTTTTCTTTTTTCACGGTATCTGATCTCCGCCGTATCCTGTTTTCCGGAGGCTGGTTTCACGACCTCCTTCCTCAATCATTTTTTTCTCTTTTCATACTGCTATCAACGGATTGTCGTACTTTTACACACAATCCCGGCAATATCGGGAAGAATCCCGGGCTCTCGCCGGACTGCCATTTGTCATATCTTTTGCCGGCATTGACTATTTATGTCTATATATGACTATAACTGACAAGGTATTCCCTCATACATTTACTCTTTTTTTCTTTGCGGCGTAGGACGACAATCCGCCACCGGGAACGTCCGCCTGACCAAACACCCGGTTATCACATGGAATTAATGTATAAATCAGAAGTTATGGTTATGGACAGCATTGAAAGGAACCCCCAAATCCGTATCATATCGACGGGAAGAAGATGCCGGATATACGTTGCTGCTAAAGGTTCATATTTGAACCGCATTTCCGGGGACCGGAAAGAGGTGGCGCCCACAAGGACTTTTCATCACCGGTCGGAAAGTAAAAAGGCGATAACGGAGAAACGGTAAAAAATATATTGAACTCCTTCTTCAAACAGCTCCGGAGGGGGAGTCGGAAACCACGACACCCAGCCGGAAGTGCCTTTGGAAAGTATTTTGAACTGTATTTCAATAATTTGAGTTTCTGACAGGAAGCTATTTAAAATGGAAAGAAAAATGGACTATAATAAGAAAACTGAATATGGTTAACGATAATTAGTATATTTATGCAGTTGTCGTGCATGGAAAGCTCGTCGGGGCTGACTGCTCAGCCCCTATTCTTATGGATTACGCAAGCGAATTTTGATAATTTCTCGAAAAAAAAGCATCCGCCCTAATTACAGCGAACATAATCGTAACTAATTTCGCTCTAACTGCATTCAGAACCGACATCTTATTTTTTCCCTCTTCGACCTTTCTGTCATAATATTTCTTCAATGGACTATTTTTCACTTGTGAAACAGATAGTGCCGCCATATGTAGCAAATGCTTGATGCTTTTGTCAGCCCTATTAGATACTCTATTTTTAGAACGTTGGCTACTTCCTGACACATAGACGAACGGAACAACTCCTGCATGACAGCAAAACTTCCTGGGATCAGTAAAAGAAGTGAAAGCATCTGTTTCCATGATCATCTTCAGTGCAACACGTTCCCCAACTCCATCCACAGACATGAGTAAATCCATTTGATGAGCAATGACAGGTGCCTGATTTATAAGTTCTTTTATTTCAAGGTCTATTTGTGCTATGTAATCCGTAAATGTATTGATAATCCCTTCAACTCTATTGCATTTAGCAATATATATTGAGTGTTCCATATAGTCTACCTGATCTTTTAGCTGGGATTGATATTTAGCCCTATCTGCAACAAGCATACTGCGTTCTGTTGATAAGTTTTTGAGTTTTTGTATTATAAGCTCTGATGCGGTATACGGTTGTAGGCAATCATTATATCTTTCTGCATACATTGCTATTCGGCAGGCATCTATTTTATCATTTTTGCCACGAGGTATTCCATGACAATATTTTATTTTAGCTGCATCTTCCAAACATAAGTAGACTCCTATACTTTTTGTTGCACAGACCAAAGGATAGGTATATTGCCCTGTATGTTCCGCACAGACAACCAAACTGTCCTCAGAGAGGAAAAATTTCTCAAACGTTCTTGTTAACCAAGATTTAATAGAGGATAGATCATTAGGAATAACATCATAAAGGATGTCCTTACCGTTACTCCTTAAACATAAATCCAATTTTTTCTTACTCACATCAACTCCTAAATAAAAAACTTTCATACTTTTGTTTTTGAACATTAAACAAAAAAGAAAGGACCTGAACTTGACCTAATAATCTTAAACAGGTTTACTGAAATTCTTATATGGGTTTGAGTTCAAGGAAGGAGCAAAAGGACCGAATAGGGACTTAGACTTGACTTCTATTGCCGCTGATGGTTTTCCTTTTGCTTTCCTTTCAATATCAATTCAAAGATAAATATTTTGATGCTGCAAATCTAAGGTTGCCGCATGGCGTTCCCTCCGCAGATGAGTATTTACGGTTTCTCGGACTTGAACCCATCGACATACGGTTTTCCTTGCGTGACCACAGCGAAGGCTTGCCTTATAAGTTTGTTGGCGACAGCAACGACCGCCACCTTGCCTGGCTTGCCGTTAGACCGCAAACGGTCGAAACAAGCCTTGCACTCGGCATTACACCTGAGTGACGAGAAAGCCGCCACATAGAGCTGGCTTCTGAGGTTTGAATCCCCGTTCTGGTTGATGTGACCTTTGACATTGACTGACGTACCGAACTGTTGGTAAATAGGTGACAGGCCCAGATAACGGGTCAGTTGCTTGGCATTATCAAAATAGGTGAACCCGCCTGTGGCCACGATAAGCGCGGCTGCCAGTGTAACACCGATGCCTTTGATGGAGGTGAGCAAGTCCATCTGTTTCCTGTACTCGCCTTACGCCAAGGAAGTGATATTCTCTTCCATTGCCTTGATTTGCTTCTCGAGGAAAGCAATCGTCTTTTCGATGGTTTTCTTGCATTCAGGGTCAAAAGAAGAAAGAACTCCATCGAGCCTTTAAGGTTGCGTGTTGCCACAAGTTGCTTCTTTAGCTGGCGTAGTACCGTTCGTTTCTGCTTCAGTACGAGGATTGAGTCACTGCGGAGCTTATAAGGATCCGGCTGCATCCTCTCCCCGTACAGGGCTATCAGACGGGCATCTATCTCGTCCGTCTTGGTGACGGAGAGCATGGCACGGGCGAAGTTCTTTATCTTCAGCGGATTCTCAAGGCTGACGGTTATCCCTGCTTCGGAAAGCAGATAGACGAGCAACGCACTGTAATTGCCTGTGGCTTCTAATACTCAATGGTGCTCTGCTACTGAAATGGTTTGGATGAACTCATGGACACCCTTAACCGTGGTTCTTGAATGTTTTTGTCCTGCCGGTCTTGGCGGACGAATAAGCGACAACAAAGGTCGCCTTGCTGACATCGATTCCAACGTAGGTCATAGTCTGAAACTTTAATTAAACAACATCACTACATCGTGAGCCATCATTACGAATGCGGGGGCTCAAAAGCCCATTGAACTATCCGGTTTCTGATGTAAGAGTGTGGGGGCTAAACATTTTTCACGGTCTTTACGACTAATGGAAATTGAAAGTTCATTAAAAACGAAATGGCAAAGAATTAAATGTAAAATCAACGCTCTCTTAGGTTTCTATAGAAAAACTATCCATATTATATATCTATAAACATTTATAATTAGACATATGATATACGGATACATTAGAGTAAGCAGTGATAAGCAGACAGTAGAAAACCAACGTTTTGAAATCAAGAATTTCTGCGACAATCAAAACATAAAAATTGATGGTTGGATAGAGGAAACCATTAGTGGAACAAAAGCCTACAACAAACGTGAGCTCGGAAAATTGCTCAATAAGGTACAGAAAGATGATTTGATTATCTGCGCTGAATTGTCCAGATTGGGTCGTAATCTCTTTATGATAATGGAAATTCTGAATATTTGCATGAGCAAGGAATGTAGGGTTTGGACTATCAAAGACAACTATAAGTTAGGAGAGGACATTCAAAGTAAAGTGTTGGCTTTTGCTTTTGGACTGTCAGCAGAGATTGAACGTAACCTTATTAGCCAACGAACAAAAGAAGCCTTAGCACGAAAGAAAATAGAAGGGGTAATATTAGGACGTCCTAAAGGGAAAAAGACTGCTCCAGAAAAGTACAAACTCCACGATAAGAGAATTCTCATACAAGAACTATTGAAAGCTGAAGTTTCACAACGCAAAATCGCTAAAATTTGTAAAGTGGATAGAAATACGCTCGCTCGATTTATTAAGACTTTTATGGTAGAAGTATAAGGAGCGATTTCGTGCAACAACAAGGCGTGAAGTGTAACTTTGCAGATTCTATCCCGTGGGTGATATTGTCTCCCATTGAACAGAGCATCAAGCAGAAGATTGAGTCTGTGGGAATACCCTTGAAGGATTGGAACATCCAAATCAACTACGGGATAAAAACTGGTTTCAATGATGCTTTTATCATATCTACCGAAAAGCGTGATGAGATACTAGCGAATTGTCAAACAGAAGATGAACGTCAAAAAACGGCTGAACTTATACGACCGATTCTTCGTGGCAGGGATATCAAGAGATATGAATATGAATGGGCGGACTTGTGGATTATAGCAACATTTCCTTCGCGGCATTATAATATAGAAAGTTATCCTGCGGTGAAAAATTATCTTCTGTCAATTGGCATAGAGCGTTTGGAACAAACAGGAGAAACTTATATTATTAATGGCAAAAAAATAAAAGCCCGAAAGAAAACTTGTAACGAGTGGTTTGAAACACAAGATAGCATCAGTTATTGGGAGGATTTTTCTAAGCCAAAAATTGTATGGAAAATAATCGGAAACCAAATGGCTTTTGCATATGATGCCAACAATTATGTAATGAACAATGCCTGTTATATTATGACAGGCGATCATTTGGATTATCTGTTGGCAGTATTGAATTCACAAGCTATAACATGGTATAGCTATGTGACTAATATGAATAAAACTGGCGTTGGAGATGTTCAAGTTGGAGGTCAAAATATAGCGACTTTCCCTATACCTTTTTATGATGCCAATAAAATAGAACTCATTGAATTAGCAGAACTTGCAAACAGTATAATAAATAAAAATATCAATCTACCATTTATTGACTCTAAAATAGAGGGTTTGGTTTCAATGATATATGGATTCACGAGTGAAGAAACTAATTTTCTACATTCATTTGTTTCTTCACTCCGAAAGTCTATTTAAACAGTTTGCTGGTTTTCAATATATTGAATTTCATCTGAGGTAAGTTTATAAACATCATACATCAACTTATTGCTAAAACATTCAAAATCCGTAATACTCATCTTGCCTACTTTCAAATCATTGAAAGCAGCAAGATGAGTATTTAGTTGTTCAGTAGATAGCTTAGCAACAATAAGCTGTTCTATGGTATACTTTTTCCATCTAATTGTCCCTACTCCTGTAGTTGTCCCTACTTTAGAAAACAACCATTCAGACACGGACGAATTTAAAGCAGACAAAAGGTATTCAATACACTCGCCTTTCATGTAAAAAGAAGTTGCTTCTGGTATATATTCTCCAAAAAAGTCGAAAGCAAATTTTGATTTATCAGATATTTCTCCCCATATGATTTTTGGCTTAGAAAAATCCTCCCAATACTTGGCCCCCCAACGTTGCATAGCATACCACTCATATCGAATTCCTGTCTCTGCTTTGTTTCGTTTAGAAAGTGGTTCTTTATATTCCAACATATGGTTATATACAGCAGGATATTGTTCTTTAAACGCTTTTTCTGCCTTTTCAGAAGCACCAGTTATAGATTCATCAAATTGGTATGGGAAATGCCAAGGGATATATATTAGCCATTGCCCTGCCCAGTCATATCCATACCTCTTTATATCTCTGCCACGAAGAATCGGTCGTATAAGTTCAGCCGTTTTTTGACGCTCGCCTTCTGTCTGGCAATTCGCCAATATCTCATTACGCTTTTCGGTAGATATGATAAATGCATCGTTATACCCAGTAAGGACTCCACGATAAATGTTTATATCCCAATCTTTGAGTGGTGTACCAATAGATTCAATCTTATGCCTGATACATTGTTCAATTGGCGACAATATTACCCAGCTATTACTATCGGAGAAATCGCAAATGGTATGCTCTTGCTGCACGAAATCGCTCAAATTATTCAAGCCATTCGCATCTTGTACCAAACAAGCTTGTGTGTTAAAAATATTTGCTGCTTTTTGAGATAAAAGAATATTTGCTTCTACCGTTATTGCATCGAATATTTTTATGCCTGCAAAATCTACCAACATAATAGGATTGGTCTTGCTTGCGAAATAACCTCGCAAGGCTTCACCATACCCTGCACGCATCCATTTATTAGACGTGATATAGCAAAGAAAACCATTGGGAGTAAGCAGGTTCATACCCAACTCATAGAAGAGGCAGTAAATATCACCAGTGCGTGCATAAGTTATGTAACCCATGCATTCTAATACATCGGCACTCTTACCCATAGATTGTAACTGAATGTAAGGTGGATTGCCAATGATACAGTCAAATCCCAAGAAGTTGCCTTCGGCATCGAGTACTTCTGGAAATTCTATACGCCATTCGAATGCACCAAGATAAATTTTGTTGGAGCGTATTTCCTCAAATATATTTTCTAATGTCGCAATTTCTTTCTTTAAATCGGCAATGCGCTTGTCCGACGCTTTCTTTTCCTTTTTTGTCGGTTCAAACAGTTGAGGCGCTTGTAAGTTTGCCAACTCAGAGCGGCGTTTGTTCAATCTAACCAATCGTGCATCCCGGCGGTTGATCTCTGTTTTCAGTTTCGACTTGATTTCTGTTATAAACGTTTCCAAATCCTGCTTTTCGCTTTTACTTTGGGCATTTTTATATTTAGCTACAGCTTCCTTATATTGGCTGATGCTGATACTAGACTCTCGCAGTACGGTCTGAATACTGTCTGTCAAAGCGAATCGGTGAAGCAAAGAATTTCCACATTTGATGTTAATGTCGATATTTGGTAAGGTTTCTAAATAAGTGTAATTACTTTCAGCCGTATAGTAAGCATTCTTCAACAATTCAATCCACAGTCGTAGGCGGCAAATCTTCACAGAATTGGGGTTAATATCAACGCCAAATAAACAGTTCTCAATAATTTGACGCTTCTCCTTGAAAAGAGTTTCCTGCATGCGGCGACTTTCCGCATTGAGTGGGTTGTAAGCAAATAAATTACCTTCGGCATCGGTCACAATCAGCTCGTCATTTTCAATGGCAAGTTGATAGTCCGCTTTGCGGATACGCTTACCGGTAGCATCTACCAAAATACCCAATTCATATTTCAAGAGTATCAGTTCATTGAGAGCAGACACAAGAAAGTGACCCGAACCAACAGCTGGATCACACAGCCGCAAACTGTTAATTAGTTCATTAGCTTCGACTATATTGTCGATATGGTTGTATAGATCTATACGGGTGGTACAATTCCAGCCATAATAACCATTAAACTTTTGCAACACGGTCTTGGTGATTGCTTCACGGCACATGAACATAGTGATAAAGCCTGGAGTGAATACCGAACCATCCTTGTGACCATTTATTTTCTCGAATATAAGCCCTAAAACAGAAGCATTGATGAGTGTTTTAGCCTCTTCTTGCACTTCTTCACTGCCTTCGCTCGCAAAGTTATAAGCATCGAGAAAAGCAAACAAATATTGCAGGGTGGGTAATGCGTTGACTTGTAGATTGCGTTTTTTATTCCGTAATACGCTACTCGCCAAAACAGGAAGTACCGTACGTTGTGAAAGGCTGTTTATCTTAATTGTTTTACTTTCCAAATCTGTCACCTCGAAAAGAGAACTGTTAAGATAGGGAACGTAAACAAAATCACGCATAATGGAGTGTGTGCGGCTGCTCATGTCACGTGCAAGCACTTGGAAAAAGAGTGTGTTGAGATCATCATAGTCATGAATCTTAGTTATTGAAAGAAATTTATAGATTGCATCTCCATTGTGGTATTTCAACATCTGAGCCTCCAACAGTTTCAAGAAAAGGATGCGATTCATCCAAGTAATACACAATTCCATTGCAACATTGAATAACCGTTCCTCATAATCATTCCCATACAAACTACCATTTATGTGACGCAAACAATCTTCTGCATCCAGTTGGTTAATAGTATTCTCTAGTAATGAAGCCTCGTCACGCCGTTCCACAGCTTTGCGTACAATCACGGTTTTATTATTCTCTTTGCGTTCCTCAATACCAATAATGTGTAGCAGCTCAGTGTAGAATCCACGGTTGAGCGAATTGCTGTCATTTTGGAACGATAGCCTCAAAAGATGTGTATCGCTGAATATCTTATAAAGTTCGATAAGTTTGCGTGAAGCGCTACCGTCTGTTCTATCAAGTAGGTGTTGATAGTCTTGTAAGTTAAAGTAAGTGTATTCAAGGCTATCTTTCACCTCCTCAATATAGGTTGTTGCAATTTCAGTATAGAAGAAATCGGTTTTGTTACTAGTTTTGCGTCCATCCACAAAGTCTTGAAACTCACGACGTAATTGTTTGTTGTGATAGAATTTGCGTTCAAACTCATGGGCATCAAAAATAAAGAATTCATGAATATTAGTAGCGATGAGATATTTAATATCATTGTTCTTCTTATTGACACGTTCTTTAAGATAGTATAGCAATAATTCCTGCAAAGCCTTACGATTAAGATTGTCATTAGAAATCATCTCACCTTTGTTGGTGGTACTCTTTACTTCAATCAATAACCCTATATTGGACTTGATAGTTTTATCCAATCGGATAGCCAAATCAATATCTTCTTCGGGAGCCATGTAGTATGGCTTGTAGAACGTTTCACTCAGAAAATTACGTAAATGTTCTTTTTGCGTGTGTTCTCTTTGCCCATCCACAATATTGTCTCTCAATGTGCGAAGGGCATTTTTGAATAAGTCAAAATCTGTTGTTTCAATCGCAACCTGTCTATATGCTTTGTTCAGAGCTTGATTCGGTTTGAGTAGTCCCATAATGTTTGGTAAATAAGTTAATAAAATACAAAGGTAGCCTAAAAACTTGATAATAAAGAATGAACGTATTGGTTTAACGAAAGTTTGTTCTACTGCCAGCCATTATCAACAGACAATAGCAGACAGTAGATTTGACATGATTCTACTTATTATATTGTAATAGTCAGTCAAAGTAATCTTTTCACATCCGGATCTATCACAGGTTGGATAAGTTGTTAACCTGAAGGTAACCGGTCTGATGGTATAGGAACAAAAAGAAGTCTGTAATCATGGCATTTACTCGGGTTAGAGAAGCCACATCTTTTTATTGCCGGACTTCCGGCATTGTTTCATCCATGTGCGAAAAGGAGTTTTTTCTTTCATCGCAACGTTTCTTTCACATACCCAAAGGGGGTCGTGAATCGATGCTGCTGAAAAAGCGACCTCTTTTTTTTCCTTGTTTCTTTGAAGTATCATAAAAATCTTGGGAACTCAGACTGACGGACAAATTCAATTAGATTTCCCAAGATTTTTAGAGTTGATTTGCAGTTTTCTCTCTAATTTAATCGATTTTCCTCAAATATAGCCCACTTTTTGGCTACTTTGCAGCCTTAAGTGTCATTATTCGCTTGAGATTGACATAGAATACGGCCACGGCGGTCTGTATCTCAAGGCTTTCCATGCCAAAAGATATCGTCGTTTTTAATCCATGTCTATTCTTTAGTTCAGAGTTCTTGCTCTCTATGCGTTTGCGGATGCTTATATCGCGTTTGAACTCGTCCGTCTTCTGGAATTCTTTCTGCCTTGCATGCTCTTCCGATAGAATCCTTATCATATAGGTTTTGCTCTCAGCCCCGTCCTTATAACAACCCTCCTTCAATGGACAATGTTTGCATTTCTCTATGTCGAAACGATATTCATAACCTCCATTGCACTTCTTTTTTGCATTATACTTTATCAATCTCTTTTTTACCGATATTTCTCCTGCCGGACATGTTACACAGTCCGCGTCTTTGTTATATATGAAGCCATCATTCTTATCGCGGAATCCATTCACAGTAGGATTCAAAGGAGCGACTAGCTTTATGTTCTTCTCTTTGCATGCGCTTATGTTGTCTTTGGAACTGTAGGCTGTATCTGCGATAACACACTCTATATCTTTTACTCCGTTTTCCTCTGTTTTTTCTATCAGTCCTGATAATTGCGAACCATCATCTTTATCGCCCGAGGTGACAGTTGTGGCGGTGATAAAACCATTCTCAGTCTCGGCTATGTGTACCTTGTATCCGGTGAAAGGCTTACTCCTGTCCTTGTGCCCGGAGCGGGCGTCGGGGTCGCGACATACCATGGCACGAGTTTCTATATCTGCCAGGGCTTCCTGAAGATAATTCATGCCTTCTTCTATTCCTGGCGTTATAATCCTGTCTGATTTTGAGATGGCATTCAAAAGGCGTTCCGCATAGTCTATCATCTCATCTGCATTCTTGGAGACAACAGCTGCTGGGAGCAACTTATATAACTCCATATCTGTTGCCCTTATTACCTGTAGCAAAGCACCACTACGGTGCTTGATGGCTTCTGCAGGAGTGTATCTTCTGAAGACGGATAATGTATGAGTGGAGTCTACAAGTATCTTCTTTGAGACTATCAAACCCAAAGCCTTGGCTTTATCCAGACTGGAGCGCAACAGTAAATCCATTAGGTTAATGTCTCTAATTCTCTGGCGACGAAATACAGTCAACAGAGATGGATCAATGACATCATCCTCTGGGCGCAATCCAAGGAAATACTTATATGCCATATCCGTGCGAGAACGTGCTATTAGGTCTCTGTCTGAGACAGGGTGCATGGTCTTCAACAATAAGTATTTAAAAAGGATAATAGGGTCTATGGCCTCGCGACCCATATTCTTACTATAGTTCTTAACCAATTCCTTACGGATCGATGCAAAATCTATCAGTTCATTTAGCTGACGATATTTGCTGTCTTGAGGAATTAATATATCATAAAGCGAATTATAGTCGCTAAACTTGATTCCTGTCTGTGGATTTAACATGGAATTATCATTGATTTGTTGTACAAACATATTGAAAATCAATGATATACACAAGTAAAATAATGCCGGATTATAGAAAAATGAAGGATGCTTGATTCTTGTGAATGCAAACATCCTCCACTTGTTAAAGATGTGATTCAAGTCATATGGCTACTTTTTCAGCAGCATCGAATCCAGACCCGCTTCAGTTTTCTTTTTCCTCCCCATATGACACAAAACGACTATCCATGACTATTCCTGCCGGTCGTGCTTGCTTCTCATGTTTTCCTTAATATTCTTCCTTCCGAGGTTATTCCGATGTGACGGTGATGGAGAGCCCTCGTATCCACGTAGGCCAGACCGGTCAGCGAGGGAAGATGAACACCCTGCGCGCCAGTTCCATCATCAGGTCGGGCATCGAGATTTACGTCATCCGTTTCTGTTCACTGCGGCTGATATGCTTTAATTTAGGTGCTTCTTTCTTCTCGTATGCCATATCTTTTATCGGGTTGGGTCACAATACTTTCCTGTCTACAGCGATATATATGAGCCGGTTGAGCCAGCACAGGCAATGATTCATGTGCCCGTTCCTGCGTCTCAACTCCTTCTTGAGAAAGATCTTGAACGATTCGGCAAACTCCCCGGTGATGTCTGAAAAGGTGATGCCCTTCGTTTCGCGGGATTCGATGAACTGCCTGAGGTTAAGCT
>ENA-OPVK01001494-OPVK01001494.1-human-gut-metagenome-genome-assembly--contig:-NODE-1494-length-13902-cov-2.941865_pt1 | contig 13902 bp, 4 predicted proteins | sample MGYA00241495_ERZ501982 | MGnify/ENA primary metagenome ERZ501982 (study PRJEB25962, sample SAMEA2042002) | human gut metagenome | biome: human gut; feature: human-associated habitat; material: faeces...
TCTGCGATGTAGCTCACGGTGGCTGCCGTGAACGCCTTCGGCGCGAGGAAGTCGAGTCCGTCGGCAATGACGATGTTCTCCGCCGCCGGTCCTATCACCACATTGTTCAGTCCACGGTTCTTGAGGATGCTGAGAACGCGCGCGTTGACGGTTGCCCCGTCGGCGAAATAGAGTACGGTGTTGGTGTTCACCTTGTCGGAGAGAGAGAACGACACGGGCGTCTGTCCGGGGAAGGAAACGGCTGTCATGCTCTCGTCTACGACGAATCCGGCACGGTTTGCCACCCCGTGCATCACTCCGTCAGGCGTCCAGTAGAGTATGCCTTCATTGAAAGTGAAGTCGCCGAGGTTTGCGCTCGCACCTCCGTTGCTGTCGGCATGGAAGTTGTAACGGCTTCCGTAGTTGAGGTCGGGGAACTCGTATACGAGCGTGGTGTCGCGTCCCGGGGCGAGGTCAATGTCCTGACGGCTCGACGAACGCTTCCAGTAGTAGCCTCCCTCTACCTCCCACGGCGAAGCCTCTATGTAGCTCTGGTATGGGCGGTCGCCGTTGTTGGTCACCTTGACCTGCAGCCGCATGCAGTTGCCGTATATCCTGTCGCCGTCGCGTTCGCTCAGTGAGCTCATCACGATGGACAGTTCCGGCACGTAAGCCTCGTCCACCCGCTTGGTCACTGTGTAGAATACGTCGGCGGTCTCCTTTGATGTCGAGAGTGCGAACTCGTGCTCTCCGGCTGTTGTCGGGGTGTACTTGAAGTAGTAGTCGTCGGTGCTGCTGCCCGGAATCACGATGCAGTTGCCCGACACCCACTTCCCGTCCACGAGCAGATATGTGTCGCGGTAGTACTCCTCGGTGTCGTTATTGGTGATGTTGGCTTTCACTTTAAGCTCCGTGCCCGCACCACCCGAGCCGATGAGGTCGAGCGAGTTGACGGTCAGGTCTACCGCCGGATAGACTGTGAGCGACAGGTTTGTGGTGCCGGATATCACAGCCTTGATGTATGCCTTGTTGAAGTTGTCGTCCTCGTTCCACTCTGTGGTGCCGGCAAGGCGGCTGCGTCCCTTTATGAAATAGGTTCCGTCAGCGAGTCCCGGACCGAATGTCACTCCGCATGAGCGTGTGGGCCACCATGTGCCGGGCGTGATGTTGAAGTTGCGCTCCGTGCCTATCTCTTCCTTGACGATATTGCCCTGCTCGTCGTAGAGCGTGAAGGCGGTGTCGAAGTTGTAGCTGTTAGAGAGGTTGGTACCCGCCCCATACTGTACGGTGAAGCGGAAATAGCCGTTTGCGGAGTTGCGTGTGTACTCGGTCTGGGGCACCCTCAGGTTGGAGAGACTTATGCGCACGGTCTCCTCCGGCTCCTGTTGTCCGGGCTCGCCGGGCTGGAGTCCCACTACGATGCCTTGTCCCATGGAGTATCCGTCAGAGCTTGTGCTTCCGCCGATGCCCTGCTGGTCGGGGAACATCACGGTGAGAAGGAAGTATCCGTCGCACATTCCGCCCCAGCCCCAGTTCATGTGGAAGCATCCGTTGCCGTCATATCCGTCGCACACCCATTCGTGTCCGCCGGTGCGGGTGGATGTGTCGCCGTTCATGAGAACGGGGCGTCCGGCAGCCAGCTCGGAGTAGATGAGGTCTTCCCAAGCCTGATAGGTGTAGCGGTCATGGCTCGTGTAGTACATGTTCTTGTCGTATCCGTAATAGTTCTTCAGCGCGTTCACGGTGTTGACGGAGGCTGCGCCCGACGACGGTCCGTAGCCCATCCGCACCGAACGTCCCACGTAGTGCATCAGCTCGGCTACCGCCTGCTTGCTCTCCTCCGACGATGAGGCGTCGTAGGTGTCGGTCATCGAGTCCCAGTCGAAGGTGACCGAGGGCAGCGCGGGATAGTTTACGGTGGTGTTGTTCCAGCCTGACGTGTATCCCGGAATCTCTGTCGTGGGCTCCTGCGGCCACCGCCAGAAATACATTATCTGCGCCATCGCCGTAGCCACACAGCCTGTCGCGCTGAGCGTGGGCACGCCGTTGTTGTCGTAGGTGGGGCACTGCAGGTTGTAGGGGTCGCCCTGGTTCCAACGGCTCGGTACGAGTGTGGGGATGAAGTTCTTGGTGATTGTCTTGCCGCTGCTTGCCGCACGGTGGGGTGCGGAGGCAGGCATGGCGCGGTCTTCCTCCACAGCCGTGATGACAGAAGAGAGGCGTGTGAGCCACTCCTTGAGCGGGTCGGGCGCGCCGTTGAGACTGAACGCGCCGTTGTCGGAATAGCCGAGGATGGGCTGTGTGCGGTCGCTTGCCGACACCATGACGAATCCTGAGCCTGTGCCTACGTTGAACACATAGAACGCGGGGTCTGCGACGACCTCGGTGAGACGGCGGCTGTCGGGACTTGCCGGAGCCTTGCGCGCGCCGCTGCTCTCACGCTGCTGTATGAACGAGAGGGCGCTCTTCCTTGCCTGCTCGCGCGACACCGGACCGGCGCTCAGCAGAAGCGGACAGAGAAGGAGCAAGGATAAAAGAAGTGATTGTTTTCTCATAATGAAGTGTTTGTTTCTTGTTGTTATGTCCACCGTACGTGTACGGCTTTCTGAAAATGCCGCCACCGGCATATGGCTTTCGCCATGAGCGGCAGCGGCATCATAAAGTATCGTTGTGAAAGCAGTCTTTCCTGCGACTGCTCCGCACGGATTGAAGCCGCGCGGCAGGTCAGGGTCATTCCTCGTCGGTTTCGGTCTCCCAACCTGTGTTCTGCACAATCTCGAGGTCGCGGTTCACCTCCTCCTGCGGTATAGGCAGGAAGCTCATACGCTTGGTGAACACTCTCGTCTGGGTCTGTACCCTCTTGTAGAAGTTCATCTGTACGTTCGTCTGCTCCTCCGCGGTTCCGGTGTTGCTCACGTTGAAGCCGACCATCTGACCGCCTTCGCCGCCCTTGTGCCATGTCGGGTATATCCAGCCGTCGCCCTGAGCCATGTCCGCAACACCCCAACGGCGCACGTCGAAGTAGTACTTGTTCTCGAAGGCAAGCTCGATGATGCGCTCGCGGTAGATAACCTTGCGCACGAGGTCCTGCGTGAGGTTGCCGAGATCGATACGTGTCTCGCCTCTCGCGTCGCGCGCTGTCTGGTCTTCGCTGTTGAGCCCTACATACTCTGCCACTCCCGCACGGCTGCGGATGAGGTTCACGTAGTGTATTGCTGTGGCGAGGTCGCCAAGCTCGCAGCATGCCTCGGCATAGTTGAGGTAAACCTCACCGAGACGTATGATGACGGCATTGTCGACACCCGACGGAGTCGTTCCTTCGCTGAGAGGCTTACGCCCGATGGTTCCGAAGATAGGATAGTCGTGCGTATTGCCGGTAGGTCCGGAGTTTCCGTTGAACGACATGACGGTGTAATAGGTGCGCGAATTGTCGAAGTCCCACCTCCGGTTCTGGAATGTTATGCCCAGATAGAAGCGCGGCTCGCGGTTGTAGAACTGCTTCATGACCGAGTAACCCGAACCCGGGGTGAAGTAGGTGTAGCCGGAGAACTTGTCCTTATATGCTGTAGTGGAAAGCATGGTGCGCACATTCTCCTTCGTGGGGTTATCCGTGTCGTAGGTGAAATAGTCCGGGTCGTCCTCTATGCGCAGACCTTTATTGGTGAAGTAGAGGTCGACAAACTGCAGCGGAACAGAGAAAGCTCCTCCTCCTGTCTGCGCGTTGTCGATACCGGTGTGGCGCGGACGCATCGGATAGTCGTCAGCACTGTAACGCGAGCGGTAGAATATCATCTCACGGTTGGTGTTGAGTCCGAGGCTCGCATAGCGCGATGACTGGTACGGGCAAGACTGCTTGACGTCAGTAACCTGCTCGCCCGCGAGGTTGCGATACTCAAGCTGGTACTTTCCGCTGTTGATTATCGCAAGGGCGGCGTCACGCGCATCCTCCCACTTGGAGTTGTCGCGGCTCTGAGGGAAGAGCAGAGTGCCGTCGTTGTTCTTCAGCGTCTGGTAGTAAGGATCGCCGTTGAAGATGTAGCTTGCGCGGAACAGATAGACCTCGGCAAGTATTGCCTGAGCAGCCTCCTCGGTCATGTTGCCGCGGAACTGTGTGTCGAACTCGCCAGAACTGTTGAACTGCGAGATAAGGTGACCGCCGTTGATGGCATTCTTTATCTCAGTTATGATGTACTCGAAACACTCATCCACGGTCTTGCGCGGAAGCATCATGTCGCCCAGAGGGTCGGCAACGCCATACACACGGTCGCCAACGATAGGCACCGGTCCGTAGCATTTCATGAGATAGAAGTAATAATAGGCGCGGAGCACACGGCACTCTGCCTTAGTCCATTCCTTCTCCTCGTCGGTGAGCATCGGGCACTTGTCGACGTTGGCAAGATAGATGTTGGCATACTGTATGGCACGGTAGCCTTCGGTCCAAAGATTCTTCACAAAGTCGGTAGACGGATACATCGTTCCGAGGATGACGTCGCTCAGAGGCACGGTACCCGTGTCCCATGGCAGATAGCCCTCGTTGCTGGCGGTGCGCCAGCAGTAGCTCAGACCGTCAGACCAACGCATTCTGCGGTTGTCCGGGATATAATAATAGACATTACTAAGCCATCTTAAGGTCTGTCCCCGGTTGGAGAACACATCCTCCAAGGATGTCGCGTTTTCCGGAACATCGTCGAAATAATCCTCGCAGGATGTGAAGGAAAACACCGTCAAACCACACAGGAATATACTTAAAACCCTTTTTTTCATAGTCATGATATTTACTCTGTTCATTTAATTAAAAGTTAAAGTTGACTCCGATAGAGAATGTACGGACGTTAGGATAACTTGTTCCGTTATCGGTATTCAGCTCAGGATCCCACAAATCGAAGTCACTGAACGTAAGAACGTTCTGTCCCTGCAGATAGATACGGCCTCCTGTGATGATTCCGTTACGCAGCCATGATTTCGGGAAATAGTAAGACAAGGTGATGTTCTTAAGTCTCAGGAAGCTCACATCACGCAACCACCATGTACTGGTCTGGAAGTTGTTGATGTTGGAAGGGTCGCTGCTGCCCCATGCCAGACGCGGATAGAACACGTCGGTGTTGGTCGGATCTGACTCGCTCCAACGGTCTGTGATGTTGGCGAAAAGCGTTCCTCCGCCAGAGGAATTGGTGAAAGGACGGATACCGCTGCCCTGAAGCTGACGCTCGGCGTCTGCCACTCCCTGGAAGAGGAAGCCCAGACCGAAGTTCTTCCAACGGATGTCACCGCCGAAACCATAATAATATGCCGGCACGTCACCGCGGCTGATGTAGCACTGGTCGTAGCTGTCGATGTGTCCGTCACCGTTAAGGTCCTTATACATTATGTCTCCGGGCTTTACCAGTTCGCCCGGATAGGTCTCACCGAACTGTGTGATGTTGCGCTCCTTAATCTGCTCATCGCTGGTGTAAAGACCCTCCGCGATGTATCCGAGACTTGAAAGTACGTTGTGTCCACGTTGGTCGAGCCACGGGTAAGCGGGCGTTGCCTGGGCGTTCTCGATAATCTTGTCCTTGTTCCAAGTCATGTTTCCGTGCAGTGACACGAACCAGTCCTTGCCGAACTGATGGTTGTACTGGAACTGTATTTCGTAGCCTTTGTTCTCCACAATACCCATGTTTGCGGATATGCTCTGTGCGAATCCGGCAAGGATAGGCACGTTGTTTCGGGTAACGAAGATGTTCGTACGGCGCTCCTTAAAGAGCTCGAATGTGAATGAAAGGTCATCGTTCAGGAAGTTGATATCGATACCAAGGTCCTGCTTACGTACCTTAGACCACTGTGCCTCATAACCGTAATTGGAATAGGCAAGACCTTTTCCGGACCACCAATAAGTGGTGTATTGCCTGTCAACCTCACCTATCTGAGTGAAGTAAGCGAAACGGCTTCCGGAGCTGTCGTTACCTACCGTACCGTCAGAATAGCGTATTTTGAGGAATGAAATGTACTTGGACAGGGGTTTCCAGAACTTCTCGTTTGACGGCACCCAACCTATTGCGTAAGCGGGGAACCAACCGAATCGCTTGCCCGGTTCGAAGTTCTCAGAACCTGTATAACCGAGGTTTCCTTCTATGAAATAGCGGTTGTCATAGTCGTATGTGGCACGCATGGAGAGGCTCTGCTGCTTGTAAGGAAGAGTCTTGAACAGGTCTCCTTCGTTTGCGTCAGTGTAGTTGCGCAGGTTGAAGAGCACGAGTCCGCTCACGTTATGCTTCTTTGCGAATGTGCGGCGGTAGTCGAGAGCAGCCTCAAAGTAGAATGTGCGGTAAACCCACTTGTCTGACTTGACGCCCATAGAGGAATTTCCCTTGAACTGTTCGGTAAGAAGCAGGTTGCCGTCAGCGTCATACAGATTGGCGTCATCAAGCCAAATGCCTGTCGTCGGGTCAAGAACGGCTGTAGGTTTCCATGTGCTTTCATCCACAGTATACTGGATGGACTGGGTCGACTTCACGTCGAACGCGATGAGCGCGCGTGCCTTCAAGCCCTTGCTCCATTCGAAATAGCCGAGATCCTGAGTCAACCTCAGGTTGGTGTTTATCTGTGTCTCGTGCTGAGTGTCATATCCGCGGCGTGTAAGAGTGACCCACGGCGAGTCCATGTCACGGTTGTCCGGTGAGTAGCCCGGGTTGGCTCCGTTAGGATAAACCTTCGGGAATATGACCGGATTGGTGGTCATCGCCTTCGTATAAATGGTCCCGAAGTCCTGGGCGGGATAATTTCCAGCAGAGATCCAACCGCTCACTCCGACATCGATTGTGGTCATCTTTGTGGGGCGGAGGTTGACGTTTGTAAGGAAGTTGTAACGGTCGTAGTCGATCTCCGTGCTGTAATCCTGCAGCGGGTCGGTCTTTGTGAGACCTTTCTCCTTATAATATGACAGAGAGACATAGTAGCTTGCGTTTGGCGCACCGCCTCGTATGTTGACATTGGCGCGTGTGTTCCAGCCCATGTTCTTGTAAAGTTCGTCAAACCAGTCAACGTTAGGATAGAGATATTTGTTGACAGTGCGGTCTGCAAGAAGCGCGGCGCGCTCGTCTGCGGAAATCTCCGGTGTGGGGAGACCGTTGGCTACTTTGGTGCGCAGAATGTATGCGTCAGAATAATAAGATGTGCCTCTCGTGTTGCGGTAAGCTTCGTTTGCCGCCTCCATATAGGTTATACCGTCGGCAAGCTCGGGCAGTTTTGTCAGCTGCGTGATACCTGAATAAACGTCGACAGAGAACTGCGGCTTGCTTACAATACCCGGTTTTGTGGTGATGATGATGACACCGTTACCGCCTCGTACACCGTAAACGGCGGTAGACGCGGCATCCTTCAGCACTGTCACCGACTCGATGTCCTCAGGGTCGAGATTGTTGAAGTCGCGCTCGATACCGTCAACCAGCACAAGCGGACCTTCGTTTCTGTTGGTCATTGTGGATATACCACGAATCCAGATATCAGAGTCGTCCTGTCCGGGAATACCTGTACGCTGTACCGAAACGATACCCGGCACACGTCCTGCGAGCACTGAGCTAAGGTTTCCAACAGGAGCCTTGATGTGCTCCATCTTAAGAGTAGACTGTGCTCCGAGCACCGAAATCTTCTTCTGTGTGGTGTATCCGGTCACGACAACCTCATCCACACTGCTTACCTGCTCGTGCAGGATAAAGTCGAGCACGGTGCCTGTGACCTTCTGCTCGAGCACTTCAAAACCCACATACTGGGCAACGAGAGTCGGGGCGTCAGTCGTGCAGGTGATGGTATAATAACCGTTCACGTCGGTGACAGCCCTGTTGTCAGTGCCTTTTTCTGTAATAGTGACACCTATAAGTAATTCTCCGTTCGTGTCCTGTACACGTCCTGAGACTTTCGTCGGAGCCGCGAATGAGGGAAGATATACGAACAATGCCATTATGAGTATCAGTCCCTTCAACGATTTCCGTATTTTTATTTTTATCATAACAATTAATTTAGGTCAAAGTATATACCGGGTTCGGGACCCGTAGAATTTCAATCTAACTAAAAACCCAAGGATGTCCGGCACACCAGAATGTGCCGGACAATCCTTTCTTATTTGTCTTTACATTACGGTATCCGGCGTCTCGTGCGGAGCCGTCAGCACCGTAACACATTTATCTGTTCACTACCTTAACAGCCTTCGCACTGCCGTTCTCGACTATCTTGACGATATATATGCCCTTGCCCGGCAGCGTTATGGTAGCCGATCCGGCACGTGTTGTCACAGAGGCGATGTTCTGTCCTGCCAGCGTAGCTACTGTCACGTCTGCCTGTGCGCCGAGTCCGGCAACGACAAGAACGTTTCCTGAAGCGTGAACCGCGTAAGCACCGGCAGCGTTCTCACCTGTGTTTACATCCTCGATACCTGTGATTATCGCACCGAACTGTTTCAGAACAGGATAGAGATAGCCGCTTGCTGTGTCGAACGACCATATGTTGTTGAAGTCCCAACCGATGGCTGTGTATGTAGACTCCTGCTGGAGCGATGCAGCCGGAACGGCTGTAGCGGGTTCTACAACACCGCCTTCAACGGTCTCGTTCTTCGTAGGCCACTCTGTAGTAGCGTCCATGGTAGCCTCGTTGTTGTATATGTTGCCCGAGAAGTTGATAAGCGCGTTAGGTTTGTCACCGGCGTTGTTGCCCGCGATGAACGGAGCAGTAACGAGCGGAGAACCGTTTCCTGTGGTAGAGCAGTTGCCTATTGAGACACAGTTGTGGATGTCTACCTGGCTGTCAGCCTTGTCTATCAGACCGATGAATCCGCCTGTCCAGCCACGGAACGTAGCCTTTGCAAGACCGTTGAAGTAGCTGTTCGAGATGTTGGCACCGCCTTCGAGCGTACATCCGAAGAATCCGCCCACCTGGCTTCCTCCTGTAACCGTACCGTCGACATAGCAGTTTGTCACCGTGCAGCCGCTGCCGTCACCGGCGAGTATAGCCACGTGGTCGCTACCGGTAACAGTTCCCACTACAGCCACATTCTCGAATGTGGTGGTTGAGGCAGAGCCTATGAGACCCACATGGTTGCAAGCCGAAGCCGACACAACGAAGTCGACGAAAGCTATGTTGCTGAACTTGGCGCCGTTGGTCTTGCCGAAGATACCGAGGTCTGAGCCGCTTGAGAAGCTTACGCGCGCACCTATCACCTTATGTCCGTTACCGTTGATAGAGCCTGTGAACGACTCGCCGCTTACTCCGATGCCCGGGAAGCTGACGCCGGTGAGGTCGATGTCCTGAGTGAGCTCATAGTCGCCGGCGAGGTTCTTGTTGATGTCGATGAACTCCTGAGCCGTAGATATCGGGGTGAGGTCGCCCTCCCTGCCGATGTATACAGAGAATGAGTCGCTGCCGGACATAGTCAGTTTGTCTGCCACGTCGGCAGTAGGAGTAACCTTCAATACCACATCGCCGCGTCCGACGAACTGTGCGTTCTCGTCGCCTGCATAGAGGTCGTCCTGATATATGCATGCTATGTCGCCGCCCTCTACTATCTGTATGTCAAGCGTCTGACCCAAAGAGCCGTGTATGCAAGCCAGATCGATGAACTCCATTCCGCTTACATAGAGTATCGACTTGTTCTGAGGCATGTCGTAGATGACAGAAGGAAGCGGAGCGTTCATCCACTTCAGGACAGGAAACATCTTGCCTTCGGCACCCTCGAGGAACTTCCATGTGTTCTGGAAATCCCATCCCAGAGTGTTCTCGTAGAAGCTCTGCGACCTTGCGTCGGCGGCAGACACGTTTGCTCCGTGTACGCTGGTCGGGTCGTTCTCGTTCTCCATCGGACCTGCGTTTGATCCTGTAGAGCCGCAGAAGATTGACTCAAGAGCGTAGTTGTTGGCAAGGTTCACGGTACGTCCGGTAGTAGCCACGACGCGCGACACATTGCCGTAGAGGTGTGACGGAGCGATCATGTTGTTCTGTATGTATGACGGAAGAGTGTCGTCGTCGATGAGCGACACCATACCGGTGGCGTTGCTTCCGGGGCAGTCTACCGTTCCTGAGAAGAGACATTTCTCCACTGTTCCGGTGACGATTGTGCCCACCATACCTCCTGCCTGATAGCTGCGTGAGCTTATGCGGGAGTCAGACAGACAGTTGCGTACTATGGCTCCCTCGTCGGCATCGTTCTTGTTAACGTCGCCCGCGATGCTTGCCACGTGGTCGCGTCCCTCTATATAAGAGCCCAGAACGGCACAGTTCTCAATCACACCGCCGTAAGCGCGTCCCACGATAGCCGCAACATTGGCGTTGCCCACGAAGTTGGCGTTCATCACTCCGAGGTTTCTTATCTGTGCGTTTCTTGTTGTCGAGAATATGGCAACCTCACCCTGATCGGCGTTGTTGAACGATATGTTCTTCACGAAATGACCCTTTCCGTCGAACGTTCCGGTGAACTCGCCCACCGGTTTCCAGTCGTAGCCGGTCATGTCGATATCATTCTCGAGCGTGAAGTCGCCCGCGAGGTTATAGCTCATGTTCATGAGGTCCTCCGGAGTTGTTATCGCATAGTTGATGTCGGTCACTGTGATGTCGAGCGTGACGGTCTTTCCGCTGCAGAAAGCGTCGCCCTGTGTAGACAATGTAACGGTAGACTTGCCCAGCGCGACGAAGTTGAGCGTGGTGCCGCTCACCTCAACAGCTGCCGGATTGGAGCTTGTGACGCTCACCTCGCGTCCCAATGCAGACATCGGAGCGAGGTCCACCGACTGTGTAATGACGCAGCGTCCGGGCAGGTCGGTCATGCTTATGGCGTCGCCGTCTATCGGCAATGTCATGCCGGAAAGCACCGGATAGGCTCCTGTGGAGAGATTCCACACCGATGCGTCGAAGCCGATGTTCTGGTATGTGGAGGCTGTGCGCAGGTCGGCGTCGCTAACCGCCGTACCCTGTATACCCTCATTGTTGGCGTCGTCGGCAAGCTGGTCATACGAAACCACAGCACCGCCCACGGTGTACACCGTAGATGTGGACGAGAGGTTGTCGCTCTGGTCTCCGTACACACAGTTGGCTCCGTTCTTCCATGCGTTGATGGCATGCACGCGGTTGTTGGCACCGGTAAGGAAAGCCGCACCCGAGACGTTGCCCGTGAAGCTGGCTATACCGTCGTTGTCGAGCATACCGCACACACCGCCTGCACCGCCCGATGGGGCTGTGGCAGAACCGAGCACGAGGTTGTTGGTGAACACTCCCGCGTTGGTCCATCCTGCTATGCCGCCCGCCTGATATGTGGTGCTGAACGCGCCTGCGGTTGACATACAGTTGGTGATGTAGGTCATCTCGTCCATGCTTGCGTTGCCGCGGGCGTCGCCCACGATGCCGCCCACATGGTCATAACCCGTGAGATAGCCGGCTGTGAACACAGCGTCGATGGTGGTGTTGATGGCTTGTCCGGCGAGGATACCCACCTGCTTGTTGCCCTTCACCTTAGCGTCTGTGAAGCGCACGTTGCTGATGGTGGCACCCTCGGTGAACCCGAAGAAACCCACGTTGTCGTCACCCGACGTGATGCTCAGCCCCTTTATGGTGTGGCCCGCACCGTCGAGCGTTCCGGTGAACGGCTCTTCCTCCGTTCCAACCGGCAACCATTCCCCGCTAAGACTGATGTCGTTCGCAAGGACATAACTGCCTCCCAGATCGTTTGCGATTGCCTTCAGTCCCGCCTCATCGGTGATACTGGTCTGCGACCATGCCGAAAGCGAGACAGCAAACATCAGACTGAGAGCTGAATACTTTTTAAGAATGTCAGATTTTCCCATAATTACAGGTTTTTAAGTTGGTTGTATATAAATTCCAAGTAACTGGCAATAGTACTATATATATTAATGTGTCACATCAGGGTCATATCACCGCCGACCCGCTTCCGGGCAATGGCTTGTCCGCCATACTTGCGGACCCGTTCACAGGCATCTGTAATGACGCTCCGGACGGCTGCCTTGACGTTATCGCACAATACCCCTGATAATGATGTAACAACTTCGGAAAGGTTTGGTAAAAAAAATTTAGTGAAAAGATGTTAAAACCTTGAATTTAGTTCTATTTTTAGTCTTCAAGGCGGCTTTTACGCCTTTTGCATAATTATCCGGAAACAGTCACGACAGTGCATAATAATGCGTATGAGAGACAGAAAAAAACCGTCACGCAACGCGGAAAAGGACACGAGGACGCAAAAAACGGGATTTTCAGGCAGTCGTGTAAGGCTCTGGCATACAGCAGGTTGGTTTTTCGCGCACAGCAACGGTGTTTTTCCGGCTCCGCCGAACGGGCTCTTTCATCGTGCGGAAGAGGCTTTTCCGCACCACCGAAAAGGCTCTCCGGCGCACCCGAAAAGGCTTTTCCGCACGAGAAAAAAGTGTCCGTCGCGCGCCGGAAACGAAAAACAGGAGAATCAGCCTCCGCATTATGCCTGCGCAGGACGCATTCCGACATGTTCCGGGAGCGGCGGCATCCACGCAGCGTACCTGCTTTGTCCCCTCTCGCCACGCGCCGTATCATGCATAAATATACATAAAAAGCCGACACAGCAAGCCGCATGCCACCTGCCGACATCCGCTCCAGCGCGCCGCAGACCACCCTCCGCAGACACGCTCGAAGCGTAAAAACCGCTGAAAATCAGATTATCAGCACGATTTATTTCGTTGTTTGCAAACTTATTGATAAATTTGCATTCTGCAAGCGCATGCACACGCCCGCCATACGAATGAGCCGTGCATGCCGTGCCGGCATCATAAAGGCGTGCCGCAACCCGACAAACCACACATACTCACACCAAATGGTTCTCAACTACATCTGGATAGCATTCTTCGTCATTGCCTTTGCCGTCGCCGTGGTGCGGCTGCTGTTTATGGGCGACACTGAGGTTTTCCCCGCAATAATGAATTCCACTTTCGATACTGCGAAAACGGCGTTCGAGATATCGATAGGGCTCACCGGAGTGCTGTCGCTGTGGCTCGGCATAATGAAGATAGGCGAGCGCGGCGGCGTGGTAAACGCTCTGGCGCGGGTGCTCTCGCCCGTGTTCACGCGCCTGTTTCCCGGCATTCCCAAGGGGCATCCGGCAACAGGGTCCATCTTCATGAACATAGCCGCGAACATGCTCGGGCTCGACAACGCAGCCACTCCGCTCGGACTGAAAGCCATGGAGCAGCTCCAGACGCTCAACCCGCGCAAGGACACCGCCACCGACCCTATGATAATGTTTCTCGTGCTCAACACTTCGGGACTCACCATCATCCCCGTCTCCATCATGGTATACCGCGCGCAGATGGGCGCGGAACAGCCCACCGACGTGTTCGTGCCACTTCTGCTCGCCACGTTCTGCTCTACTATGGCTGGCATCATAGCCACATCCATATACCAGCGCATCAATCTCATAAACCGCACCATGGTGCTCACACTCGGAGGAATGTGCGCGGCTGCGGCGGCGATAATATGGGGATTCGGCAGCATGGACAAGACCACGATGAGCGTCGTGAGCACGTCGGCTGCCAACATCCTGCTCTTTCTCATCATCATCATGTTCATACTGGCTGGCGTGAGGAAGAAAGTGAATGTGTACGACGCGTTCATCGAAGGCGCGAAGGACGGATTCGCCACCGCCGTACGCATCATTCCGTATCTCATAGCCATGCTCGTAGCCATCGGGGTGTTCCGCGCATCGGGGGCGATGGACGCTCTCATAGACGGCGTGCGCTGGACAGTGGAGGCGTGCGGGGGCAACTCCGACTTTGTGGGCGCGCTGCCCACGGCAATCATGAAACCGCTCTCGGGCAGCGGGGCACGCGGCATGATGGTCGACGCCATGGCTACCTACGGAGCCGACTCGTTCGTAGGACGCCTCAGCTGCGTGTTCCAAGGCTCCACCGACACCACCTTCTA
>ENA-OPVK01001499-OPVK01001499.1-human-gut-metagenome-genome-assembly--contig:-NODE-1499-length-13876-cov-2.953332_pt1 | contig 13876 bp, 8 predicted proteins | sample MGYA00241495_ERZ501982 | MGnify/ENA primary metagenome ERZ501982 (study PRJEB25962, sample SAMEA2042002) | human gut metagenome | biome: human gut; feature: human-associated habitat; material: faeces...
AAATTTAGATGCAAATAACAGTTTTGAAATAGATAAACTAGAAAAAAAGAAGCAAAAGATTTTAGAATTATTTTTAGATGAGATGATAACAAGAAAAGAGTTAGCAACTAAAATGAATGATTATGCTAGAAAAATTAAATATTTAGAAGAAGAATCTTCTATTGTTGATTTTAAAAAAATTAATACTTCACTTCAAGAAATGACTACTGTAGATGAAGTTAGAAAAAACATTATCTTTGATATTTTAGATTATATAGAAGTGTCAAAAATAGGTAAAAATATATTATTAGATATTCATCTTCTTATAAGTAGCAATAATTTTTTAAATAAAGTAGAGTTTAAAAGAGAGGAAACTAATAAGACTGTCTATATTTTGAAGTATCATTTTTCTTGATTTTTTCTCTTAGTTATTGTATAATAAGCAACAAATAAGGGGGATATTATGGAAAACTATGTAAGATATTTTATTAAAATATTAGTTATTATGATTTTAATAGCGTTAATGGGATTATTCATTGTTTTAGTAAAAGATAATACTAATGTTAAGGTAACTAAAAATTTGAAAAAAAATATTGACATAACAGATGCTGATGAAAATAAAGGTAAAAGTACTAATAATATTAATTTAACAAATAATAATGCAAAAACTGATGTAAATAGTAATAATCAAACTACTAATTATAACTCCAGTAACCAACAAGTCTCAAATGATAAAGCGCCTTCTAATGATAACGAACAAAACACTAATAATGAAAACAAAGAAACAGAGAAGAAAATCAAAACTGCTAATAAATCAGAAGATATAGATTTTTCACTTAACTTTTCTAATAAAGTACTAGAAGTTGGAAAAACAGCTCAAATTGTCGTTAATAGTAATATTAATAATTTAAACATAAAATACAAATCATTTAAAACTGATGTAGCAACTGTATCAGAATCTGGGACTATCAAGGCATTAAAGAAAGGGACTACTTATATAGAAGTTAATGTTAATCAGCGAATTTCTAAAGTTATAGAACTAGTTGTAATTGATAATAATAAACCAACAAGTTCAAGTACTGATAAGAATAATAAAGTAGCAAGTTCAAGTACTAATAAGAATAATAAAACAACAAGTTCAAGTACTAATAAGAATAATAAAGTAACAACAAGTTCAAGTACTGATAAGAATAATAATATAAGTACTAATAAAACTAAAAATGGTTGGTATACAATTAATGGGAAAAAATACTATTATAAGAATAACACTAAATTAACAAACCGCTTCGTTAATTACATTTACTTAGATAATAAAGGTGTAGCTCAAGATAAAATTGGTAATTTCAGTGCTACTTTGTATGGAGCAATTGCGTGGACTAATCGAAATGTTAATATAAGACGAGAGCCAATAGAAAACAGCAAATTATTAGGTACTATTCCAACGGGGGCTAAATTAACAATCCTATCAAGTGATAATCCTACTACTAAATATATTAAAATTAGTTATAATGGAATAATTGGGTATGTGTATTCTGATTTTTTATTAATCAATCTTCCAGATGTTATACCTGATATTGTGTATTATATTACTAATGCCGATAAATCTCTTTATAAAGCTGCTAATACTTCTATTGCTGATGTAACAGGTAAAAATCTTTATGGATTTAGTAAGAAATATAATGCAAAAATAGGTAAAAATACTTATTATGTTCCTCTTCTTTATCCTGTAGCTAAACAGTTACAAGGAGCTTATAATATTGCAAAAAAAGATGGGTACAACTTGAAAATTTATGATACTTACCGTCCTAATGATGTTACTAAGTATGTTAATAGTAAATTTAGAAGTTTATATAATTCTAATAATAATGTAAAAAAACTAGTTGATTATGATAAAAATGGTAGCTATTGGGGACCAGGATGGTTTTTAGCTAACAATGTTTCAACCCATAATAAAGGTATAGCTCTTGATCTTACATTGACTGATAAAAATAATAATGAGTTAAAAGCTCAAACCACAATGCATATGCTAGATACAAGATCAACTGTAAAATATAATAATTCTATGGCTAATAAATTGAGAAGTATCATGACATCTCAAGGATTTGAAACACTAGAATCAGAGTGGTGGCACTTTCAAGAAAATAACTATAGTTCTAGTCCGATAAATACCTTTCATTTAAAATAAAGAACACGTGGTGTTCTTTTAATTATTATACAACTTGAGTAAATGATAAATTAACCTTTAATTTAGCATTGTTGCCATCAATTGAAGCTTTAGTATCAGCTTTATTATCCATAACTCCAGTATCGTCATCTATCCATTTAAAATAGACACGCATAACAATATTCTTCTTAGTAGCTGTATAGTTAATAGTATTAGAAATAGTACCAACTCCTTCTACAGGAACTTGTTCTTTCCCATCAATGCTATAACTAGTTACCTTCAAATCAGAAACAGCTGAATCTTCAGAAGTAGAAACAGAAATATCATACTTAAAAGAAACTTCTGTTTTTGAAGCATCAATATTTAAATCAAAGTATCCTTCACTAGAAGGGGCAATAACACCACTTGCGATATTTTGATTAGCAACATAAACTGGTGTTATCAAAGAAGACATAGTACTACCTTCAGATATATCTTTATCATTAACTACTATTTTCCAATTAGCGATAGTAAAATCAGTGTTACCTTCTTTAGCTTCTAAATACTTAGCATAAGTATCCTTTAATTGACTAATACAAATGAATAAAGCTAAAAAGGCAATAAATAATTTAAATTTCTTATCTTTAAACATCTATATCCCATCCTTTATTAAATTATATCATTTGTAAGAAGATAATTAAAAATGTTTAAAAGACTTTAAAAAGGGAAAGTGTAAATAAATGTAAAAGAATAATCGACAAATTTAGACATCACTTTTTAAAAAGTGTAACATGTGTTATTATATATATAATAAAGAAGGTGATAAAGATGGGATTAATTATTTTCTTTTTAATAATATTTTGTTTAGGATTAATACTTATTACGTATTCTTATGATGTAAATGAAATGGTATTATTATTTAATAAAAATAAACCAGCTAAAAAGGTTAAGGAAAAAACAATTGTGGAAAAGAAATTAGAAGAAGTTACTACTAGTAGTAATCCATCTTTAAAGCCTGAAAGAATAGATGATACTTTAAATCTAGATGACTTATTTAAAACAATATCTTTTGAAGCAATTAAAGATAGTAAAGAATTCAATTTTGACTTAAGGGGGAGAAATAAAAAATAATTCTCTTTTCTTTTGTATTACTAGTATGATTTACAAAATATGTCTAATTATGTTAGAATTATAATAAGATAAGGGTTGTGGTGGAAATGGCTATAAGTACAGTTAAAGTTACAGCAGAAAAATTAGAAAAGAAAAAGAAAAGATTAAAATATACTAAGTATGCAGTATCAATTTTATTTATTTTATTACTCTCTTTATTTTTTGTATTATTAGTTATTTATAAAGGAGGTAATTTTACAGTTACCTTAGACCCTAACTTTGCTTTGAAAAATAGTATAACACTTTATGAAACATTAGATGAGAAGACACCTAGAAATAAATTATATGCAACAGAAATACCATTTATGGATAATATAACAGAAAGTTGGTTACCACAAGATATTGATACTTCTAAAGCAGGAGCACATAATGGTGATAATTATATCGCTTATACCTTTTATATAGCCAATGAAGGGAAAGAAATAACAAATTATTGGTATCAAATAAACATTTTAGATGTTATAAAGAATGTAGATGATGCTGTTAGAATAAAAGTATATGAAAATGGTATTCCAACACTATATGCCAAAGCAAGCAGTGAAACGGGAAAAGCAGAACCAAATACTGTTCCTTTTAAATCTAAAAATGTAGCAGTTTTAAAAGAAAGAAAAGAAATGAAACCAGGAGATATAGATCGTTATACAGTTGTAATCTATTTAGAAGGGGAAGATCCTGAATGCGTAGATGCAATTATTGGTGGAGAAATAAAACTTAATATGGAGTTTAGAGAGGAGCATCAAGATAATGGAAAATAAAAAGAAAAGAAGAAGATTATTTTTCTTTCCCTTATGTTTTAGTTTCATCTTACTTATAACTACTACTTATGCTTGGTTCTCTGCTAATAGAGTAGTTAGTATTAATTCTTTAGATGTGCATATTCAAGCAGATGGGGGGATTGAAGTAAGTACAGATGCTGTTAACTGGAAACAAGTTATAACAGTAGATGATATAAAAAATGCTAATAAAAGCTATCCTAGTAGTGTAAACCAAATCCCTTATAGAATTTATCCTGTATCAACTGGTGGTGATATTACTAATGGATTTTTAAATATGTATAAAGGAGAAGCTACTAATACATCATCTACTGATTTTATCTTAGTAGCTAATAAATCAGAAGAAACAGAAAGCTTTGGCGAGGAAAGTAATGGAACTTTTATTGCCTTTGACTTGTTCTTTAAAATACAAGCTCCAAAAGAATTATATTTATCTAGTTCCTCTAAAGTATCTTATATAGGTGATAAAGAAGCTGGAATAGAAAATGCTACTAGAGTAGCAATTCTTAATGAAGGTTCTGCTGATAATGAAGCTAGTGCTAGAAGTTTAAAAAATGCTAGGGAAGCAGTTATTTGGGAACCAAATTATGATACACATACTGAATATGGAGTTAGTAATGCCTTAAAAACTTATGGAATTGCTACTAGTCAAACAGGTGGAAGTTTGATTCCTTATGATGGTGTAACTAGTGATATAACTAGTAATGATAATGTTTTAATTCAAAATGCTAATAGTAATAATTATCCTAACTTGTTTAAAAGAATAAATGTAACTACTAGTACTCCTAAGAATAATATGACTAATAATAAACTATTAACATTGAATCCAGCTATTACTAAGTTACGTATTTACATGTGGGTAGAAGGACAAGATGTAGATTGTGAAAATAATGCATCATATGGAGATATAAGTTTTAATTTAGAGTTTACAACTAATCCATCATAGAAGGAGGGGATAATATGGTAAAAAAAATACTTAAGAACAAAGAACTATCTTTGCTTCTTCTTTTTGCTACCATAATTCCTATCACTTCCATTGCTCTTACTTATGGAGCTTTTAAAACATCAAGAAAAGTAGAAACATTATCAAAAGGTATTGTTGGTGATACTGTCTATATAGACGATAGTGATAGTGACTATTATTATTATACAGGTCAAAATTATACATCTAATAATGGAACTATTCCAACAGCAATTGATAAAAACATTTATAATGATAGTAATCTTGTTAGAACAACAATTACTTATAATGGTAGTAATAAAGAAGGAACAAAAACAGGATATGTATCACTAGATGAATTACAAAGTAAATATATCTATTATAAATATTATCCAGTAGTTGATAACTATATAGAAATACCTCTAATAGATAATCCTTTTTCTTATAGACCAGATGATATGGTTTTTAATGGATGGATAAGTGATTATAAAGGAGCAGTTATTAGCTATGATGATGAGACTTATCAAAGAACTATTAAAGTACCAGTTACTAGTAATCAAATAGAAATTAATCTTTATGCTAATTGGACAGAAGGAAAAATAGTTAATGTTAATGATAGTAACTCTATCAATAATGCTATGTCTAGTATAAATGATAAAACTATGAACAAAGTAGAAACTGTTGTTAATATTTATGAGTATCCTAATATTGTTGGGTATTATAAACAATTAGATTTAGTAACAACTACCGTAGTTAGTAATTGGGGTAGTGATAAAACAACTACAAAGGGTACTTGTACTAATTGTTATACATCACAAGGAAGATATTATCAAAACTATAGCTGTCCTGCTCCTAATCTTGGTTGGTGGGCTAATGATGGCACGTATACTAATAATTGTACAATGTATGAAAAGCAAGATGCAAATAGTTCTTTTGATCTTAATGCTAAATACTTTACTTATAAAAATGGAAGTATGCAAAACGCTAATTTACAAGCAACTATAGTTGGAACTAAGGAAAATGATAATTATAAAGAAACTACTAATATGTCTGGTTATTATCGAAAAAAGGATATTAACTATGGAGAGAGTCTAGCTGGTTATTATAACGAACAAGGAGAAAGACAAAGTGGTACTTGTAGAACAGGAACTATTTGTTCGGTATATGAATTAATTCAGTACTATAAAGAAAATGGGGATGAGGAATTATTTAATAAAGATGAAACTTACTATTACTTAACTACAAGAGATACTAATATTTTAGTAATGACAGGTAATTATAGTGGTTCTTGGAGTAGTAGTAGTACTAAACCATTTACTCTAACTGGTATTAATAATGGAAAAGATTATAATCCTACCTGGGCAGTATCAAGTACTAGTGTTATAGCTTATAGTGATATTAGAATAGAAAATTTAACAATTGTAACTAGGAATGGTTACAGTAATAGTACTCCAACTTATAGTAATAATACGCAAGGAGCATTCTATGGAAACTATCATAATGTTAAGATAGGAAGAAATATTAAAAAAAGTGGTAATTATGTAAACTTTCTTTATATCTTTGGAGCAATGAATCCTAGAAGTAGTTGGGATAATAGTACAGTAGGTAGTGCTAGTAGTCCAAAAAAATATCATTTAATAGTAGAAAGTGGTAGTTATAATGCTACTAGTTCAACATATGGTGGTAACACAGGAACGGGTGGTACTGTTTTATATACAGAAATGACTACTACTTATGGTAATGATTATGATAGAGCTAAAGAAGATAATTCAAACCTTACGGTTTATTTCTGTGCAGCCGGAAGTTGGGGAGGAGTAATTCATTCTTCCAATGATGATTTAGTACCAGCTTTAAATACAATAGTAAAGAGTGGTTCATTTGGAACTAGTAAATATGATATATCAACAGGAATTTATGTAGGAGCTCGTTATGGAGGAACCCATTATGCTCCAAGAAGTGGAAAAATAGAAGGAGGATATATCTATAATTTAATAGGAGGACCAATAACTAGTAGTAATAGAGGCAGTAAGAATGATACCTTTATTTATATGACTGGTGGAGAGGTTGACTTTTTAACTGGAGGAGCAGGAACCTCAACTACTTATGGAAATAGAATAATTCAAGTAACAGGTGGAGTAGTTAATTATAGTGTTTTTGGTGGAAGTAATGGCTATAATGGAAGTAGTGAAGATGGAACCTTAACCGGTAGTAGTTATGTTTATATAGGTGGTAATGCTACTATTGGAAATGATACATATATAGCTAATAATAGAACCTTATTTGGAGCAGAATCTGGATCTGTTTTTGGAGCAGGTAATGGTAATACTAGTTATGCTACTATTGGTTCTGTTAATAATTCCACTGTTATAGTTAATGATAATGCTATTATTAAGAAAAGTGTCTATGGTAGTGGTAATTATGGAACAGTAGGTTACAGTTCTTCAAGTAATGGAAATGTTTTAATTAAAATAAATGGTGGTACAATAGGTAATGTTTTTGGTTCTGGTAATAATAGTGGATCAGGTAGAGAATGGAATGTAAATATTGATACTTCTATTGAAATGACAAATGGTACTATAACCGGTGGTATCTATGGTGGAAGTAATCAAAAAGGAAGCCTTTACGGAAGTGTAACTTTAAACATCTTAGGAGGAGAAGTTAATGAAGTATATGGTGGTGGACTTGGTAGTGAGACTTATGTTACTAATAATGTCTTAGTAAATCTAGGAGATGAAACTAATACTTTAAACTTAGTAGGAAAAGCTTATGGAGGAAGTGCCTTTGGTACAGTAAATAGTAAACAAAAGACTAATAATATTAGTAACTATAAAACAGAAGTAAATGTTAATGGGGGAAATATAAGCAATGTCTTTGGTGGAGGAAAAGGTGATAATAATAATACCCCTTATGTAGCAGGTAATGTCACCTTAACTATTAATAATGGAACAGTTACTAATGCCTTTGGAGGAAATGATGCTAAAGGTAAACCAAATGGTGAAGTTAAAGTCTATTTAAATGGAGGAGTAATAACTAAAGCCTTTGGTGGAGGAAATAAGACAGCTGTTGATAATACTTATGTTTATCAAATAGGGTCTAAGAGTGAAACTATTTATGGTGGTAGTAATGAACAAGGAGAAGTTGCTACAGCAAATATTGAAGTAACAGGAGGAGAAGCTACAACTATTTATGGTGGTAACAATATAGGTGGAAAAACTAAAATAACTAATATTACTGTATCAGCAGGAAAAGTTGGTACCATCTATGGAGGAGGTGCCCTAACTGATACTACCACCACTAATGTAACTGTATCTAATGGTGAAATTGATACTATCTATGGTGGTGGTGAACAAGCAAGTATTGAAGATAAAACTTTAATAACCATAGACTCTGGTACTATTAATAATATTTACGGTGGAAGTAATATTAATGGTAGTGTCATAAAATCATATATAGATATTAATGGTGGAGTAGTTGGTGAAGTTTATGGTGGTAACAACCAAGGAGGATTAACTACTACTACCCATGTAAATTTAAATTCTGGTACTATTACAACTACTTATGGAGGTGGTAATAAGACAGAAACTACTACTTCTAATGTTAAACTTAATGGTTCTACAGCATCAAATATCTTTGGTGGGGGAAATAATGCTGGAGTAACTACTACTAATGTTAATTTAATTACCGGAAGTGCTACTAATATATATGGTGGAAGTAACCAAAAAGGAAGTGTTGATACTAGTAAAATAATATCAACTTCACCAGTTAACTTAACTGTTCAAAATATCTATGGAGGTAACAACCAAGGAGGTAATACCAAAACAACTAATATAAACTTAACAGGAGGAGTATATCAAAACCTATTTGGTGGTGGTAATATGGCTCAAACTGATAATACAAATGTTACTGTTAATGGTATTACTATGACTGGTAAATTCTATGGAGGAGGTAATCAAGCTGATGTAAATTATAGTACTAAAGTAGATTTTATTTCCTCATCAATAGAAGAAGACTTATTTGGTGGTGGTAATCTTGGAAGAGTTGAAGGTAACACCAAAGTATATATATCAGCATCAACTATTAAAGGAAGTGCTTATGCTGGAGGAAATGGAACTACTGCCGTAGTAAGTGGTAATACTACATTATCGATAGATAATTCATCTTTAATTAATAAACATGTTTTTGGAGGAGGAAATGCTGCTAATACCGGAGAGAAAGATAATACTAAATCAATAAGTACTCTAAATATAGCTGGAGCAACCATTAATGGAAACGTCTATGGGGGAGCAAATACTGCTATTCTTTATGGTAAAACTATTGTAAATATTGGTTATAATCAGACAGACTATAATCAAACTGATATAACAATCGGAGGAACAGTCTTTGGTGGAGGAGAAGCCAATGCTAGTGGTAACCCTAACTATGATTATTCATTTATCAGTGTTACCGAAGGAATTACTATTAATATAGATGCCAATAACTATAAAAACTTTAATATTTATGGATCTATCTTTGGTAGTGGTAATGCTTCTAGTACTAAAGGTTACAGCTATATAAATATTAGTAACTATGGAACATTTAATAACTATAAAGAAAATATCTCTATCCAAAGAACTGATAAAGTAACCATCAAAAACTCAAGTATTCACTTATCAGGAACTACAGATCGTACTAATGAGTATTCTACTACTAAGTTTAGTATTAGTCGTGTTAAAGAATTAAAACTAGCAAATGATTCAACTCTATTCTTAGATAATGGAACAAACTTATTAGAAAAATTTACAAGTCTTAAAATAACTGGTAGTCAAGAAGAAGTGGCAACTGTAAGTATTAATGATAAAAAAGTAACTAGAAACGTAAATAATAGAGTCTATATGCTAGAAAATAAAAACTTAAACATTGCTACTAATGAAGCAGTAACTAGTTATGGTACGGTAAGTGGAATGACTTTCTTTGGAATGTATCAGTTAGATCGTAATAATAAAGTAAGTACCGCTTTTTATAATAATAAATATAATAGTGGTGATACCGTAGCATCAGGTGAATTTTATTCATTTACTGCTGGTAGTTATGTCTTAGGTTCACACAATACTAATCATGATATAACTAAAGATGGTTTTTATAGTAATTATGAAGATAAAGAAAAAGAAGGTACTATTGAAGTAAAATATATAGAACCAACTCCAAGTGATGCTAGTTATTATATGTGGGTAATAGGAGAGAAAGTAACTACTTATGAATTTAGTTTAACTGCCTCAAAGTATTCAACTTTAGGTACTTATGAACTACCATTAGTCGCATCTAATGGAGCTAATACTACTTTTGAAATAATAGGTTTCAATTATCAAAATCTAGAAGAAGGTTTTAATCTAGTAGATCCTAGTAAAGTAGAAAGAGTAAATAAAAATGGAACAGCTGATGATAAAATGGCTCTATCGATGGAGGCATCTAATACTGGTTTTGTTACTAAAGGAACAACTAGTTTTCAAACTAATGCTACAACACCTATCGTTGGAACTAAAGATTATGAAACAGAAAACTCCTCAATCGTTCCTTCCTTAATCTTTTATCTATATCACTCTAAAAATATTACTAAGAAAAGAGAAATGGGAACAGTTATAATATCTTTACTAGCTATTAAACCAATAGATGATTTAAATAATGAAGTAACACGTATTAATATAAATGTTACTCTAAACTCAGCTTTATATAGTGATAACGATTATGAAGGAGCTATGACAGCTGGTGAAGAATATAGTCTTTTTGCTTCCACTGCTACTAATATAACAACTAAATCAACCCTTAGTGCTTACTACTCACTTTATATGAAATCCAATAAAAACTACTATCAAGATGGTTATCATCATGCTTTAGTATCGAACTATGTCCTACCAGTTAATACTAAATTAACAATGATAGACTTAGCAACTAATACCTATTACTACTATGTAGTAACTACTACTGATTTAGCTAAGAAGGAAGAGGAGTATAATAGATATGGAGAATGTTCTTATGAATTAAGTGATTTTGTTAAGATGGGTTCAACTAGTAAAGATAATAACTTTGATGAAACAAAAAGTAGTACTAATTATTATAAAAGTGATTTAAAAGTGGTAGATGAAGAATTTATCTTTAATGTTGATTTTGAAGATACTGATATAACAACAGATCAAACCAATAAAACCCTTTTAATGGAATTAAGAGATAAAAATAATCAAACTTTAATTAGTGTCTTAGGAATACAACATTCATCCCTAACTTATAATCTATATAATAAACAAAAAGCTACTATAGATTTATCAGGAGAATTAAGTGCAAATAATATCTACTTAAAAGATAAAGTTAATTTAAGTTTAACAGCAAACTTTACACAACCAATTGTAAATTCATTACCAGTAACAGATACAACTTATTTCAATAAGAAGATGGGAGTAAAAATTACTATCTATGACAGTGAACATAAGAAATTAAATAATAGTAGTTTATTTGGACTATCCTATCAGTATAATGGAAAAACATATTATCCTCGAATGGATGGAAGTGTTAGAATTCCTCTAAAAGATAAAGTAGCAAATATCTTTAGTAAAATCAAAATAGATACTTCAAACCTAAATCTATCAAGTGGTGATTACACCTTAAAAGTAGAATCATTCGGTTCTTATGATGGTATTTACTATGGACCAGAATCATCTAGTAGTATAGAATTACCATTTAAAATAGTAGATAGTGTTTATGGTTTAAATGTTAAACTAGATGATAATCAAGTAATAATAGATAAAGCTACTGGATTAACTTCAAAAGATGATAATTCACTAGACTTTACTACTAATTATTCTTCTAATTTAGCAAACCCTAATATTAGAGTAACTTTATATCGAAGAACCTATAATGATGTTTATGATACAACTTATGAGAAAGTAGACCTTGCCAAACTAGTAACAAATAAGTTAGACTTAATAAAAGAGCAAGAATATATGTTTATAGATGATCCGAATACTGTAGCTACTAAAACACTATACTTAAGAACAAGTCTTAGAAGTGGTACTTATCGATTTGAATTTTCTTTATATGATAATGATAACTATATTGGTAATTCTTATACATATATAATAGTTAAATAGGAGGGTATTATATGGATACAATTGATACAAAAGAATTAATAGAATCTATTAAAGAAATAGAATTATACTTAAAGAAACTAGAAAAATTAGAAAGTGAAAATAAGTGATATTATGAAAGATGAATTACAAAAAGAAATAAGCTTAGATGAAGAAGTCTTAGAGAGTATGCCACTAACTAATGAAAGAAATAAAGCTAAGTATGTAAAAGCTGTTAATGGTTTACAAGATAAATATCAATTAAAACTAGATACACTTTTAAAAGAATTAACTAAGAGATTAGAACCCTATAAAAAGTTAGTACCTAATAATTATACCTATTTAGATGATAACTTAGAAGAGTATACTAAAGCTTTAGGATATACAACTGATTTAATAACCCCTTATGAAAAGTTAGGACTAGATAAAATAGTTTATAATCTAGCTACTTATCAGGAAATAGATGATAGTTTTACTTATTTAAATATAAATATTCTTAAAGCTTTAGATATCTTTAATCTAATAGGAGTTAATCTAACTGAAAAAGATTTTAGTTATACAACTTATACTAAAGAATATATTAAGAATCTTTTAATCTATCAAAGTGATTTATCTAATCAAAAACTAAAAAATAGTTTTAATACTATCTACTGGCAATGTCCTAATCTAATTATGCAAATAGAACTAAATATAAGATATCTTTATCTAAAGTATCAAAAGAAATTTGAAAAATATATTAAGTTATATATAAGTAAGATTAGTAGTGAAAAAGAACTTATTAAAGACTATACTATTATTCGTAATAATATGGATACTATTATAAAAGATGATAAGAATAATCTAATTTATAGTTTCTATCAAGATAAGTTAAATATTGATGATTATACACCTAGTAAGATAGATAGTATAATTAGTAAGATTTATACTGATAGCAGTATGATTAATCTATATGATGTTAATACTAAACTAACTAATTCTTTAATTGAATATAAAAACTATTTAAAGTATATTAATCTAATTAAGAAGATAAAAACTCTTTATAAAGAAGAGATAGAAAAAGACTTTCTAAATAAAAGACTAAAGCAAATAGCAAAGCTAGAAGCTAAGTTATTTAAACTAACTAAGAAATCTAGTAAAAGACTATCTTTTGCTAAAGTAGATAAGTATACTCCGGAAATAGATGCAACTATTAAAGAAATTAGTGATATTTATAAAGAGATAGATGATAATATCTTAAAGGTAAAGATAAAAGAACAATTAAAACCAAATTCAACTCTTTTTAAAGCTTTATTGTTAGTAGGAAGAAATTATTCTATAGCAGCTAGATTCTTTATGGAGGAAGATAGTGAACTAACTACTATTCAGTTAGATAAAGAAATAGATGAGTTAATATATTTTACACTTAATCCTAGTAATACTATAATAACTAATTTAACTATTATGGATGATAATGATATTAAAGAAATAATAATATCTAATTATAGATTATTTAATGTTAATCTAGATAGTAGTACTCTAGAGTCTGATATAGATAATTTAATAAATGATTTAGAAAAGATAAATATATATCATATATTAAATAATTTTAAAATAGATATATTAAACTTACAAAGTATAAAAGAGGGTAAAAAGCTATTAGAAAAATATAATACTCAAAAAGATATTGAATAGTAATCACTTCCATGATAGAATTTATTTAAAGATAAGGAAGAGGTGATTACTGTGTATTTGTCAACTAATGTGTCAAGCTTACAACTAGTTAACAGGGGACAATTAT
>ENA-OPVK01001502-OPVK01001502.1-human-gut-metagenome-genome-assembly--contig:-NODE-1502-length-13863-cov-1.621234_pt1 | contig 13863 bp, 11 predicted proteins | sample MGYA00241495_ERZ501982 | MGnify/ENA primary metagenome ERZ501982 (study PRJEB25962, sample SAMEA2042002) | human gut metagenome | biome: human gut; feature: human-associated habitat; material: faeces...
AGGCAGTTCCTCCGGCGCAATGCCGCAGCCGGTATCCTTAACGGAGCAGACAACGCTGCCCTTTTCCTTATGCAGGGTAAAATCAATTTTGCCGCCGTTTTCCGTATATTTAACGGCATTATCCAAAAGGTTCAGCAAAAGGCGCATTAAAAGCGTCTGGTCGCCTTCAACGCAAACTTCCGGTTCAATAGCGGCATTGACGGTTATTTCTTTTGCACCGGCAATCTGCTGCGTTTCTTCAATTACAATTTCAGCCATTTCGCTGAAATCAAACTTTTCAATTTCAAATTGAATTTTGTTGGCATCGGCACGGGCCAGCATTAAAAGCTGTGCCAAAAGGCGCGACATTTTGCGTGCCTGTGCCAGTATTTTTTGCAGTGCTTCGTCTTTTTCGGCAGGCGGTGCCTGTTTTAGGGCGTATTCAGCCTGGGCAATGATGGCTGCCGCAGGTGTGCGCAGTTCGTGCGAAGCATCCGCCGTAAACTGGCGCTCTGCGTCAAAAGATTTTTCCAGGCGCGAGAACATGCTGTCGAAGGTTTGCGCCAGCTGCATTATTTCTGGATCTGCCTTGTTAAGGTTAATGCGCTGCGATAAATCGCTGCCGCTGCCAATGCGTTCTGCGGCGGCAGTAATCTGCTTTACGGGCTGAAAGGCTTTTTTAGTTATCAGGTAGCCGCCAAAGGCAGAAAGCAGTATTAAAAACGGAAAGAGCAGGGCACATTGCCATAAAATTTCATCGCGGGTGGCGTAAATGCTGCTTAATGAAGTGCTGCCGCGCAGCCAGATGCTGTTTTCAAGCCGGGCGGGGCGCAGCTGCAGGTCGAATACATACCATGTCTGGCTGCCGTTGGTTACGGTTTGCAAAAGCTCGGAGCGGAAGGGTGTATCCGGCATCTGCACCGGGTTCAGCCCGGCGATTAATGTGCCGTCATTATTATAAACGGCAAGCATAACGCCGTCATGCAGAAAATCAAGCTCGTCAAGGCTCAGGGTGCCGTCGCGCCGCAGTTCAAGGCTGCTGGCGTTTCCGTAAACCTCGTTTTCCAGTTTGTCCTGCAAATTAAGCAGCAGTACGTCGTCGGCGGCAAAAAGCACAGCCGCAAAAATAACGCTTAATACCGCTACAATAAGCCCGGTATACCACAGGGTTATTTTTTGTTTAACGGATAATGCTCTCATTTTTCTTCCCTCAGTACGTAACCTGCGCCGCGGATAGTATGCAGCAGCTTTTTGTTAGAGCCGTTATCTATTTTTTTGCGCAGGTAACGTATGTAAACGTCAACAACGTTGGAACCGCCTTCAAAATCGTAATTCCATACATGGTTTTCTATTTTATCGCGCGAAAGCACGCGCCCGGGATTGCGCAGCAAATATTCCAGCACGGCAAATTCCTTGGAAGAAAGGGTAATCTCCGTTCCGTCACGGGTAACGGTGCGGCTGTTTAAATCCATAACCAGCCCGCCGTATTCCAGCACGTTTGTTGTCTGCCCGCTGCGGCGGCGCAGAAGCACACGCAGGCGCGCCAGAAGCTCGTCATACGCAAAAGGCTTAACAAGGTAATCGTCGGCACCGGCATCAAGGCCGTTTACTTTATTTTCAATGCTGTCGAGAGCCGTTAAAAGCAAAACATGGGTAGTATTGCCTTCCGCACGCATTTTTTTCAGCAAAGTAAGCCCGTCAATGCCGGGCAGCATAATATCAAGCACAACCGCGTCATAGGTTGCCATTTTTAAATAATCTTCGGCGTCAAGCCCGTTGCCGCAGCCGTCAACGCTGTAACCGCTGCTTTGCAGCTGCTTTTTTAAGGCGTCAAGTAAATCCGGTTCGTCTTCAACAATTAAAATCCGCATAAGGCACCTCCTTATAAAATTATTATAACACACCATAATTTTTTAGATAATTTTTGAAATTCATTTTTGTTTTAATTTTTCTTTAATCTTCGGCAGTTATAATTAAGACAAGATAAGGGAACACCCCAAAAACAAATAAGGACAGACCTTAAAATAAAAGGAGGAAACAATTATGTTGAAATTAACCGGCAAAAAATTTACTGCTCTTGCAGCAGCAGCTCTCGCAACTCTGGCAATCTCCGCAACCGCTTTCGCAGCAGCTTTCACTGCGGCAGACGCGCAGTCCATGGCAGCTAAACTGGTACCGGCAAGCGCAGCTCATGTAGGCACTCAGGAAGATTTTAACGAATATGAATTCAAATTCTTCGATAACGCAACCGCAACTTCCTACGAAGTAGAAATCAGCAAACTTACCCAGTCTGTAAAAGAATATAAAATGGAAGCACGCACCATCCTTGGCAGCAGAAACATTGTACTGAGCGCAGCTGACGCACAGGCAGTAGTTACCAAAGAATACCCCAACGCCAGCTTCCACAAAGTAAAACTCGATATGGACGACGGCCTGTATGAATATGAGCTTAAATTCACCACTCCCGAACTCCGCGGCGAAATGGTGCTGAACCCTGAAACCGGCGCTGTACTTGAAAAAGAACTCCGCTACAACGTAAGATAAAAACTTAATAAACAGCAAAAGCCTGCACGCACTGTGCAGGCTTTATTTTTGCGGTAAGGCATAATAAAAACGGCAGCTGTAAAAAGCTGCCGTTAAGTTTTAACTTAATTATTTACCGAGAATAATGGAAGTTAAGGTTACAGGGTCAACATATTTGCCGTCTTTGTAAACGCGCATGTTGCCGCTGGCAATTTCATCAATGAGGATAACTTCGCCATTGTGGTAACCAAATTCAAATTTAATGTCGTACAGGTCAAGGCCCATTTTAGCAAGGTCTTCTGCAACGATTTTGGTAATTTTAAGGGTCTGTTCTTTCAGGCTCTTGTAATCTTCGTGGCCCATAATGCCGAGTACAACAAGTGCGTCTTCGGTAACCAGCGGATCGCCTTTAGCATCATCTTTGAAGGTGGTTTCAACATAGCCGCCTTCAATAGCGGTGCCGTCGGCAATGTAATCGCCATAACGGCGGATGAAGCTGCCGGTTGCTTTCAAACGGCAGATAACTTCAAGGCCTTTGCCGAATACGGTGCAGGGAAGAACTTCCATTGTAGCGTTTTCAACGTCAGCACTTACATAGTGGGTTTTAACGCCTTCTTTTTTGAGGATTTCAAAGAAATGGATGGAGGTTTCGAGGTTAGCTTTGCCGATACCTTCAATGGTCAGGCCGATGCTGTTTTCGCCCGGGTCGAATACACCGTCTTTGCCGGTGCAGTCATCTTTAAATTTTAAAAGTACGTTGCCGTTTTCAAGTTTGAAAACGGTTTTTGTTTTGCCTTCGTAAATTTTTTCCATAAAATTTGTTGCTCCTTTCAAACTATTCGGATAACTATACAGATATTATATACTTGCCTGCCTTTTATGGCAATAGTTGTAAAAAATTTTATAGTTTTGCGCCCAAAATATTAAAAACAAAATAGGGCGCCTTTGAAAAAACTGCGTGATTTTATTTGAAAACGGACGGCTATTATAATTTTATTAAACTTTTTATTAAAAAATAAATGGATTTACTCTGTTTTAGCAGCAATATAAGTGTAACAATGCTTACACTTAACGGCTTATAAAAATATAATTTTTAAAATATTGCAAAAAATTTGCTTTTTATAAAAATATAGGGTATAATTAAAACATAAGCAGAGGATGCTTTACAATTTAATAAAACACTTAGTCGGACATATTTTTTAATTAAGACATTTCCTTCAAAGTAAAAGAAGGAAATGTCTTTTTTTGTTTTATATGGAGGTTTAACATGAGAAAATCAGCAAAATACTTTTTAAATAACAACGGCAAAAAATTACTGGCAGCATCCGTAATGGCATTGCTTTTGTCAGGCTCTGCCCAGCCGGTGCTGGCTGCAAGCGCAGAAATTTTAGACGGTACGGCCAATGATAAATATGCTCAGGTAAACTCCGGCGATATTTACGGAACTGTTTACGGTGTGCGTAATGATGCCGATGCTTCCGGTGGTACAATTAAAATGAATGAAGGCGCTGCATTTAATTTGTACGGCGGGCTCAGTTTTAACAAAAATGAGGCCAAGGCTGATAATAATGTTGTTACTATAAACAACGGCAAAGTTGTATTTGCTGTTTATGGCGGGCAGGCGCAGGGGCATGATGCTGATGCTTCGGGTAATATTGTCAGCATAAGCGGCAGTAATTCAGAGTTAAGCTTTGAAGGAGGTGCTCATTCTGTTGCAGGCGGTTTTGCCCAAACGTACAGCGCCAATACATCTGTAACGGCAAATAATAATGTGGTTGCGGTTACAGGCGGTTTATTAAAAGCAGGTATTGCCGGCGGTTATATATTGGGCAACCATAATGCAGCTTCAGCTCAGGGCGAAGCCAATGGCAATATTGTGTTTGTAGGCGGCAGTGCAAAAGTTAACGGCGATATTTATGGCGCTAATGCCGAATTTAAAACCGGTGATACCACCGCAAATATGAATAACAATATGGTAATTGTCAGCGGCAATGCCGATATCAGCAACGCGGCACTGCATGGCATAGGCAGCAGCAAAATCAGCGGCAGCGGCAACGCGCTTGTAATTAACGGCTGGCACGGCAGCGTAAAAACCGTGGACGGTTTTAATAATGTGGTATTTAAGGAAGTTGCCTGGCAGGATAACGGCAAAGTGCTGAACATAACCGACGGCGAAAACAGCAGCCTGAAAGATGCGGAAATTGACGCCAGCCATATTCACTTTGATGATGCCAGCGATATTAATGACAATGACAGCATGATTTTAATACATGCGGAAAACGATGATAATGAACTGAGCAGCAGCAAAATACAATCCGGCAATTTTACGGCAGGTGTTGCCGTTGAGGGTGACGGTGAGGCGAAAGTGGAAAACGGCGACCTTGTTTACCAGATTAACGGTATACATGCGGCAAAACAAACCAAACTGGTTGCCGAAAACAGAGCTGTGGCAGCGGCGTTTATAAACCAGGGCACGGATTTAATCAGTGACAGCCTGGACGCTTTAAGCCGTGATGACAGCTACGGCATTAAAACTTTTGCGGCAGTACAGGGCAACCGCAGCAAGTACGATGTAAACAGCGATATTAAAATCAACGGCTGGAGTACGATTGTCGGTGTAGGCAATGCCGATAAGTTCGATAACGGCAGCGAATTAAGCTGGGGCGTATTTTACGAAAACGGCAGCGGCAATTACCGTACCTACAATGAATTTAACGACGAGTTTTTCCGCGGCGACGGCAGCCTTGTATATAATGGCGGCGGTGTTGCCGCAAGGTATGAAAATGCGCACGGCGTTTATACCGAAAGCAGCCTGCGCGCAGGCATGCTGAAATCAGAGATGGATAATGCCCTGCATGACGGCAGCGGTGCGGAATACGGCTACGATAGCAGCAGTGCTTATTACGGAGCGCATATCGGCATAGGGCAGGTTATACAGCTTAGTGATGACAGCAGTGTTGATGTGTATGGAAAGTTCTTCCATACTTATACGGAAGGAGATAATTTTAGTGTCGGCAATGATAAATTTGAGTTTGACAGTATTAACAGTGACCGCCTGCGTATTGGTGCAAGGGTTACAACCAACAAGGAAAATAAGTTCAGTACTTATTACGGCTTAGCGTATGAATATGAATTTAACGGCAGTGCCGGGATGCGTGCTGCGGGAATGGAGCTGCCGGAACAGAGTTTGCGCGGCAGCAGCTATATGGCAGAAGCAGGGTTAAATTATCAGCCTTCGGCAGACAGCCCGTGGAGCTTTGACCTGAATATGCGCGGTTATGCCGGTGAACGTCAGGGTGCAAGCTTTAACGTACAGGCAACGTATACCTTTTAACTGAATACCCGTCAGGGTAAAAAAATAACACCGCTTATGCGGTGTTATTTTTATGCGGTTTTATAACGTTGTATCGCGGAACAGGCTGCTTAACATCTGCCTGCTGCCGATAATCCAGAGAATATCGCCGTTATTGATAACAAAAGAAGCGTCCGGGTCGGATATGGTATAATCGCCGCGCTCCAGCCCCAGCGCCAGCCATTTGCCCTTGGAAAGCGTATCGCTTTTTTTCAGCGTGCTTCTGGCAAGCGGCGAAGCCGATGTTACGGGCATAGCATAGCACAGCAGCATGTCGTGTTCTTTGCGTACCTGACTTTCGTGCTCCAGAAATTTGTGCAGTGTAACCGTTTCGGTAATTTTGGCAAGCCCAAGCCCCATGTTCTTTATTGCAGCGTCAAAAGTTTGCAGAACATTCAGCGGCGCGGTAATAAGCAGCTTGTCGCCGGTGCGCAGTACGGTATGCCCGGATGGAATCGGATGGTAACCGTGCTGGTTGCTGATTTCGATAACAAAAATTTTATAGTTGCGGTGCACGTCAAGGCGGCGTATGCTCCAGCCAATCCAGGGCGAGCCCGGCTGTATTTCGTAGGCGCAGGTGTAAAACTGTTCGTCAAGCCACATGCCGTGCCGCGCCGAAGCACGTTTTTGTGCGGCAGCAGCCAAATTTTCGGCGTTTAAGTTAATTAAAAACTGCGATTCAATCTGCAAGTAGCGGCCGATAAGATAATCGGACGAGTAAATGAATTTTGCCAGCACCAGTGCGGCGATAATGGCAATGATGATATGCAGCCCGAGCATGGTTGTGAAAACCTGCATGATGAAAAAGAGTCCGATTGCGGCTTTTAAAAACATTAAAACCAGTATCAGCGGGCGGTTACTGCGTTTTTTAAACCATAAACCGGCCATCAAATCGCGCCGCCCCAAACGGCTTACCATCAATGCCGCCAAAAACGGCGACATGAAAAGCAATGTCACAGCAGCGGCTGATAAATCGCCGAAAGGCGGCTGTATAACGCTGCGGCAGTACGGCAAAATATTGTAGGTGCCGATGTAGGAAATGAAAATTAAAATGACTGTATAAACGGTGATTTTTGTGAAATAAAGCTGCAAAAAGTCCTTCCAGTCCGACTGCTGGCGGGTGTTTTTATTGTCGCGGTGCGCTTCAATAAGCATAACGGCCGTTTTTTTAGGCAGGCGGCGCAAAAAGCGGCGGTAAACCTTGTCGGTGCTGAGCAGGATGTGCGGCGTTAAAAAGATGGTGAGAACGGAAACCGTAACAAATACCGGGTACAAAAAGCTGCTTGTCAGCCCGTAGCTGGCGCCGATATTGGCAACGATGAACGCAAATTCGCCCAGCTGGGTAAGCGAAAAGCCGCAGCGCATGCTTGTTTTAAGCGGCTGGCCGGAAAGCATAACGCCGAGGGAGGTAAAAATACATTTGCCGGTAATGAGCGTTATTGCCAGGGCAATAATTGTAAACAGGCTGCCGCTTACTACGGAAGGGTCTACCATCATGCCGACGGATACGAAGAAGATGCCGGAAAACAAATTTTTTACCGGCTCAAGCAAAACTTTGGTGCGGCGCGTGTAAATCGTTCCCGAAAGCAGAGTGCCCATTAAAAAGGCGCCCAGCGCCGAAGAAAAGCCCATTTTGGAAGCCAGCACCACCATGCTCAGGCATAAGCCGAGAGAAACGATAAGCAGTGTTTCGTCGTTGAAATACTGGCGCGTTTTTTTGAAAAACGTCGGCAGAAAGTAAATGCCGATAATAAAGCAGATGATAAGGAAAAATACCAGGAGCCCGATGCTTTCAAGCATGGAAAGCGGGGAAATGGCGCTTCCTGCGGCGGCCACGGTGGAAAGCACTACCATCATGATAATGCTGGAAATATCTTCCAGAACCAGAATGCCGAAAGCAATGGGGGCAAAGGCCTGTTTTAAAAGGTTCAGCTCGCCGAGCGTTTTGCTTACAACGGCGGTGGAGCTCATGGTAAGCATGCAGCCGGTAAAAATACTGTCGGTAAGGCTCCAGCCCAGCAGCTGCGCACAGGCAAAGCCAAGGCAGGCAATGCCGGTAAATTCCGTTACGGCGGCAATAATGGCCGTATTGGCTGTGCTTTTTATTTTATTAAAATTGTAGTCAAGGCCAAGGTCGAACAGAATGAAAATAACGCCTATATCAGACCATACGGTAATATTGTCGCTGTCAATAACGTTTGGCAGCAGCGAAAAGTGCGGGCTGGCCAGAAAACCTGCCAGCATATAGCCCAAAATAAGCGGCTGGTTAAGTTTTTTGCATAAAATTGTTGCCAGCCCGGCCAGCGTCAAAATCATGGCCAGGTCGCTGATAAGTGGTACTAAATGGCTCACGGCCAACCTCCGTAAAAGTTAAACACAATTTTAGGGGCAAGCCTTTATAAAAAGCCTGCCGGGATATGATATAATAATTTAGGAAAGGAGAAAGTTATGCAGACAATACAAAAAGATTGCCGGACGGAAATAGTAATAGAAAAATCACGTTTTATCTGCACGTTGAAAAAAGTAGGCAGCGAAACAGAAGCGCAGGAATTTATCAAAAGCATCAAAAAAGAATTTTGGGATGCTACGCATAACTGCTCTGCCTATATTATAAATGATATGCAGCAAAGGTCGAGCGACGACGGAGAACCTTCGGGAACGGCCGGCGTGCCCATGCTGGAGGTTTTGCGCAAAAAAAGCCTTACAGGCGTAGCCGCCGTGGTAACACGTTATTTTGGCGGCATTAAACTTGGCGCCGGGGGATTAGTGCGCGCATATACCAACAGCGTTGTGCATGCCGTTGAAGAAGCCGGGCTTGCACGCCGTGTTGAAATGGGCGTTTTTGCATTAAGCGTGCCTCCGGGAGAAGCCGGACGCATTATGAACAAGCTTTACAATCAGGACATTTTTACGGTAAACGGCGCTCAGTACGGTGAGCGCGTGCAGATTCTGCTGTACATGAAGCAGGAGCAGCAGGCGGAAGCGGAAGCCTGGCTGACGGCTGCACTGAACCGCCCCGTAACGCTTGAAGAAGTAAGCACGGAATTTGTGGAAGTTCCCGTGTAATTACAGCAGGTTTTTAAGCTCTGCGCTGTTTTCGGCAATAATAATGCCCTGCTCCTGCATTTCCTTAATGGCTGCGGCAACGGTATCGGGCGCAATGCCGCGGCAGGCAGCCAGATTAAGAATAACCGTAAAACCGGCGCGTGCCAGCTGCAAGGCCGTTGTTTTAACGCAGTAATCGGTAGCAAGGCCGCCGCAGATAACGGCTTTAATGCCGCGGGCCTTTAAAAATTCAATAACGCCGGTAGAAAGCGTGTCTTTTAAATCGTGGTAGCAGGCGCCATAAGGGTGCATGGCAGGTTCAATGCCTTTATAAACCTGATAGCTGTAAGCTTTTGGGTCAAGCCCGGGAATAAAATCAAAGCCCTTTGTGCCTACTATGGCGTGGCTGGGCCAGTATAAATCGCAGTTTTCGTAACCTGTAACCGGCGTCAGCGGTGCGTGTCCGTTTTTGGCAATCCATACAGCGTTGGGGCTGTGCGCATCGCGCGAGGCAACGCGGACGGAAGCAAATTCTGCCTGTGCGTTAAGCTCGCCTGCAATAAGGTCACCTTCGGCAACTGGCAGTTCATTGGGGCACAGCGGCGTAAAAGTCTGCTGTGCGTCTATATCAAAAGCGGCAATTTCGTTTTTGGATAAGTTTAATTTTTGCATATTCGGCACTTCCTGTTAAAATAAGATAGTAATATTATACACCCATTAAAGTTAAGTGTACATTAAGATAAAGTGAAAAAACAGGATTGACATTATTTATTTGCAATTATATTATTACTATGATTTTGTAAAGGAGCTATGTATGAAAAAATTTTGGGCGCTGCTGTTGATAACAGCGGTGTTTATTGTTTCCGGCTGCGGTAGTGCAGGCAATGGCAAAACTGCGGACGGAAAAATTACGGTTGCGGCCAGTTTTTACCCCATGGCAGAATTTGCCCGTGCAGTCGGCGGCAGCCATGCGGAAGTTTACACAATGATTGGGGACGGCATAGAGCCTCACGACTGGGAACCTTCGGCACGCGATTTAACGCGCCTTGCCAAAGCAAAAGTGTTTGTGTATAACGGCGGCGTGGAACCGTGGGCACAGCCTGCGCTGGACGCCGTTGCGGATGAAGGCGTGCTGCCCGTTGAAGCCGGCAAAGCGTTTATGGCGGAACAAAACAGCAGGCTCGACCCGCACTTCTGGTTAAGCCCGCGCAAAGCAGAAACAGAGGTTCTGGCAGTGCGCGATGCTTTTATAAAGGCAGACCCGGCCAATGCTGCCGCTTACGAAAAAAATGCGACGGATTACATTGAGCGCCTTAAAGAACTGGACAGGAAAATGGCTGCCGTTACGCAAAACGCGCAGATTAAAACTTTTGTTACCACGCATGCGGCATTTGGGCATCTGGCAGCAGATTACGGCTTGAAACAGATTTCCATTATGGGGCTGTCGCCGCAGTCGGAGCCTTCTCCTGCGGCGCTGAACAAACTGGTTGGCGTTATGCATGCGGAAAATATTAAATACGTGTTTTTTGAAACACTGGTAAGCCCGCGCATTGCCGAAAGCATTGCCGCGGAAGCAGGCGCGCGCACCCTTGTGCTTGACCCGATTGAGGGTTTGAGCGGGGAAGGCCGCCGCAGCGGTGATGATTATTTAAAAATTATGGAGCGCAATATTAAAAACCTTGGGATTGCGTTAAACGGTAAAGAAGAATGAAAACGGTTATTGAAATAGAAAAACTTGGTTACAGCTATGGCGAAGGCTGGATTTTAAACGATTTGTCGCTGAAAATTGAACAGGGTGATTTTGTTGCCGTTATCGGCCCGAACGGGGCAGGTAAAAGTACGCTGCTGCGTCTGCTGGCTGGCATTTTAAAACCTGCGCAGGGGCGCATTGCCATTTTTGGGCAGGACAGGGAAAACTTTACGGCGTGGGATAAAATAGGCTATGTGCCGCAGAACCCGGCGCGGCAGCACAGGGCGTTTCCCATAAGCGTAAGGGAAGTGGTATCGCTCGGGCGTTTAAGCGGCGGCAGTATGTTCCAGCATTATACGCATGAGGACAAAGCCGCGGTAGACGATATTATAGAACGGTTTTCGTTAAAAGAACTGGCGCACCGCAAAATAGGCGAACTTAGCGGCGGCCAGCAGCAGCGCGTGTATTTGGCAAGGGCCATGGTGCGCAGCCCGCAGCTGCTTTTGCTTGATGAACCTGCAACCGGCGTTGACCCTGACGCCAAAGAAGAGCTTTATACCATGCTTGGCGAAATCAACCGCGGGCAGGGCGTAACAATAGTTATGGTTTCGCACGATTTGGAGCTGGCGGTAAAGGTTTGCAAAAACGCGCTGTGCCTTGACCATAACATCTGCTTTTGGGGCGATGTGCACCAGGCGCTTGTGCACAGGCATAAGCACGGTTATTTTTACAGATAGAGGTAAGAGAAATGTTGGAAATGTTTTCTGCGGGATTTATGCAAAGGGCGTGGATTGCCGGGCTGATTGTAGCCGTTATCTGCCCGCTGATAGGCAGTTTTCTGGTGCTGCGCCGCCAGTCGATGATTGGCGACGGGCTGGGGCATATTGCCTTTGCAGGCGTGGGCGGCGCGCTTTTAGGGGCGCAGCCGGTGGTAAGCGCGGCACTGGCAACTGTTGCGGGCGCGCTTGTTATAGAAAAAGTGCGCAGCAGGCTTAATACTTTTTCCGAAATGGTGCTGGCCATCTTTTTTTACAGCGGTATCGGGCTTGCGGTAATCTTCAGCAGTATGAACCGTATGGGCGGTTTTAATTTAAGCAGTATCCTGTTCGGCAGCTTAATGACCATCAGCACAAGCGATTTATGGGTAGTGGCGGTGCTGGGGCTGTTTGCCTGCGCGTTTACGGTGGTATTTTACCGCCCGCTGCAATACATTACTTTTGACGAAACTTCTGCACGCGTGGCAGGATTGCCGGCGGGCAAGCTTAATGTATGGCTGGCGGTGCTTACGGCGCTGACGGTTGCGCTTTCCATGCGCATTGTCGGTTTGCTTTTGGTATCGGCCATGATGGTTATACCCGTTGCCTGTGCGCTGCAATCGGCACGCAGCTTTGTGGGTACCATTATCGGCGGCATTATTTATGGCATCATCACGGTCAGCGCCGGGCTGACGGTATCATATTACGCAGACCTTGCACCGGGCGGCACAATAGTGCTTACCGGAACGGCCTTGTTTATTTTAAGCTGCCTGAAAAGCAGCATGGTTAAGGAAGATGCAGTGCCGCAGGCGGATTGCTGCCATCACCATGGGGGAGAAAATGAGAAAGGTTGATTTGCATATTCACAGTACGGCGTCCGACGGCACATGGACGCCGCAGGAACTTGTAAATGCCGCGCAGGCCGCAGGGCTTGGCCTTATTGCCGTTACGGACCACGACAGCACGGCCAATGTGGCGGAAACCATGCGTATTGCTGCTGCCAATGGCATTAAATGCCTTCCGGGCGTAGAGGTGTGCTCTACAAAGGACGGAATGTCGTTTCATATTTTGGGTTACGGCATTGATACGGACAATAAGCCTTTGCAGGAACTGCTGGCACATAATACGTATCTTTTGGAGAAAAAAGACGACGACAGCGTACAGCTTTTAATTAAACAGGGCTGGCCGCTTGATTTTAAAGAGTTTCAAAACTATACTTACGACCGCAGGCGCGGCGGGTGGAAATCGCTGGCTTACCTGATTGATAAAGGCTTGTGCAGCGGCGTGAACGATTTTTTTAAACGCATTTTTACTGCGGAAAACGATTTGGGCTTCCCGGAGTTTCCGCCTATCAGCGAAGTTATTGCGGCAATTCACGGTGCGGGCGGCGCTGCGCTGTGCGCCCATGCGGCAAGCGCGTTCCACGGGCCGGGGCTGGCGCAGACTCTGGTGGAATTGATTGAAGAGCCCTTTGACGGTTTTGAATGTTACCATTCCGGACACAGCGAGGAAGACACGCAGCTTCTTTTAACGCACTGCCGGGCTGAAGGCATGCTTATCAGCGGCGGCTGCCACGGCAGTTTTGTTCCCTCGCGCCATCTCGGCAAGCCTGATGTGTACGAAACGGACATCTTTTTGCCCGGCCTTATTTGAAATACCGGCATAAAATAACCCTCTTTACTGGCTTTGGCTGATAAAGAGGGCTTTTTTATGTGCGGTAAGGAAATTTTTTCAGCAGCGAAGGCACAAATATTAATAAAAAACCGCTGCGGGCAACGTAAAATACCAGAAAAGCAAGCCACAGGCCGCTGTTGCCCAATTCCGGCACAAGCGCGGCTTTGGCAAGCAGGTAGCTTGCCGCGGTAAACAGCATGGAAATGCAGATGGGCGTTGTTTGCAGCGTACCGTTAAAAACGCCGTAATAAACAATGCCCAGCGCCGATAAAACCGGGAAGAAAACGATAAACATATCATATCTGTTTACGGCAGCAAGAATTTGCGGCAGGCCGGTAAAAAGCCCGGCAATTTTAGCGCGCCATAAAAAGTAAAGGCCAGTCTGCAAAAAGGCTGCCGCCAGCGACTGTACGGCGCTGATTTTTAATGTGCTTTGCAAGAGTTTTTTGTTGCCTTCACCGGCGGCAATGCCGGCGTAAATGGCTGCTGCCTGCGAAAAGCCTGTAAAAATATCGCCCATAACGTACTGAATTTGCATTAAAATGGAGTTTGCCGCTAAAATTTCGCCGCCGAAGGCAGAGCTTTGCGACATAAAGGTATTAATCATTATCAGCATGCACAGGGTGCGGATGGCAAGATGCCAGCTGCAGTTAAGCAGTTTGGCAAAATCCTGCCCGCTGAAAAGCTGTGCAGGGCTTACGCTTTTTAAAGAACACGGCCTAGTTTTGTAGAATCCGTACAGCGCAAGAACTGCCGCCAGGATGTTTGCAAGAGCGGAAGCCGCAGCCACACCGGCAACGCCAAGGCCGCAGGATTCATCTTCAAGCGTAAATATAGAATTGACC
>ENA-OPVK01001509-OPVK01001509.1-human-gut-metagenome-genome-assembly--contig:-NODE-1509-length-13810-cov-1.921701_pt1 | contig 13810 bp, 11 predicted proteins | sample MGYA00241495_ERZ501982 | MGnify/ENA primary metagenome ERZ501982 (study PRJEB25962, sample SAMEA2042002) | human gut metagenome | biome: human gut; feature: human-associated habitat; material: faeces...
ATAGGGAATGTCACAAACACCCGTCATGTAGGCCTGCTGGCAACCGCCGGCACCGTAAAGTCCGAATCATATCCGCTGGAGATAAAGAAGATATTTCCCGACATACATGTGACAGGCGTTCCATGTCCCATGTGGGTACCGCTGGTGGAGAACAACGAATACAGTTCGGAAGGGGCGGATTTCTTCGTGCGCAAGTATATTGAGATGCTTCTGAATGAGGACCCGCAGATAGACACAATTATCTTGGGATGCACGCACTATCCGCTGCTGAAAGATAAGATCCGGCAGTATACGCCAGCGCATATCCGGCTGATATCGCAAGGGGAACTGGTTGCCGAGAGCCTGAAAGACTACCTGCACCGTCACGCAGACATGAATGCCCGTTGCTCGCACAACGGCCGTTGCGAGTTCCTTACAACCGAGTCAGTAGAGAAATTCCGCGAATCGGCATCCGTATTTCTACACGACACAGATGTAAATGTGAGAAGCGTGGTGCTGGAATAGCATCCGCGGATGTATGCTTACTTCTTTTTCGCCCGCACCAGGAATGCGCTCAACTCCCACAGAATATAAATCGGCACAAATACCACCATCAGCGTAAACGGATCGGTAGAAGGAGTGATGACGGCAGACAGTATCATAATGGCAACAATCGCATGACGGCGGTATTTCGAAAAAAAAGAGCGGTAAAGAATCCCCAAACGCGAAAGCAGCATCGACACGAGCGGAAGTTCAAATACGATCCCCATCATGAAAATCAGCATCAGAAAGTTGTCCATGTATGAATCAAGAGCCAGCTGATTGGATATGTCAGGGCTTAACTGATAAGTATAGAGAAAGCGCAGAGTCATCGGAAAAACGATGGCATATCCCACTGCACAGCCGATGAAGAACATGACAGTCCCGAAAAGGAATGCCGCACGGACACCCCGTTTCTCGTTACTGTAGAGTGCCGGACAAATGAACTTCCACACCTCGTAAACCAGGTATGGAAAGGTGCAAAGGAATGCCAGCCAGAACGAAAGGGTAAAGTGCATGAACAACTGTGACGACAGCTTGATATTGATCACCTCAACATGAAACGGCTTGTTCAGAAATTCCGGAACCACAGACGTATGCGAAGCCAGACCGGCAATCGCCCTGTATAAAAAGAAATCATCCCGGCAGGGAGCCATCACCACGTGCTCGAAAAGATAAGGCATAAAAAAGAAACCGGCCGCCAGAAAAACAGCCAAAGCGATCAGGCAGCGAAGAATCATCCACCGAAGAGCCTCCAGATGGTCCCAAAAAGTCATTTCCGTTTGCTCCTCCATCTTATTCGTCCTTCGTATGCTTGTCCGTATGCTTTTCTCCCTCCTGTATTTCATCCCTGAAGCCTTTTATGCCTTTTCCTATGCCGCGCATCAGTTCAGGGATCTTCCGTCCACCGAACAGAAGAAGTATTATAAGCACAATGACCAGTATTTCGGTCAGCCCGAGACCAAAAACAAGTAAATTTCCCATCTTTCAAACTAAATTTTAAGCACAATCAAATGATGTTGCAAATGTAATCATTTCTTCATTTCTGACAAGAAAAAGTTATGAATATGAAACGCATCCCTCCTCTTACACTCTCATTCTTCAGAAATACCAGCACAGACTCTACAGTCCAAGTAGCTGGAACATAAAATCTGTGCCGGCAACTTCATCAGTTATCCGGCTTATCCTCCTGTCTTTCCCAGAGCACACAAAAAACGCAGCCGATTTTTCACAAGACCGACTGCGCCCAAAGTTTTATGTCAAACTTTTAAGAGAGGTTATTTTATTGCATTTGTTTGCTGATAGCAAAGTCGTAATAAATATCTAAAGTACCCCCCTCTGCACCTAACATATAAAGACCGAACCCATCTATAGACGCTCCTGACGATGCATCTACATAATTGCCGAAACGATAGACCAAATTGCCGTTTTCATATGAGGGAGTACCCAAACATGTCAAATCAGAATACAGACCATCTCCTGAAAGAATAGCTGTAATTATTATAGATAAATACGCATCCGTTCCGCCCACGATACCCAATTGTCCGTTCTGCATCCATGTCAATGGTATAGAGATTCCCGGAATCATAGAGCTTACCGTCAGCTCGGACATTGAGAATTCACCGGAAGTTCCAGTAGGCTGAATCTCTATCGGGCCCGAAACTATAGTACCTATCAATCCACTCTCATAAGAACAGTTCCATGTGCCCGCTATATCGTTGACACCTATTTCAACGACACTCAATGAAACCTCTTTTCCACCGGTACTGAATGATAACTCTGCACCACGGAATGTTTCCCCTTCATTCGCATTTGCAGTGAACACCAATCGTGTCCATCCTTCAGACGCAGCTTCTTCATCTGTATCTTCTACATAAGAAATCCAAGCCTTCGCATCCTCGGGAATCTCTACCGTATAGCTCACATTTGATTTAAAGGAATACTCGAAAGTTCCTCCGTCATAACCAAATACGTAGGATGTCGGTCCATCCCCCAAAGTAGCAAGTGCTCCGGCCTGAACTACAGGTATTTCTCTAGAATCTGCTCCAGCCGAAATTGCAATCAAAGCCGTGCGGCTTGTGATTTCCTGTGACTCGGCAACAGTAACATGTATAGTCATGCCGTCTACACTTACCGTACACCAGTCCTTATCGGATACCGCAGATATGACTCCGTTTCCAGCCACCGTAATGCTTCCTTCACCGCCTTCGGCTGTAAAGTCAAGATCGGCACTCTCTATCTGTATAGCAGTTCCGCCTATCGGAGAGTCATCATCGCTACATCCGGCCAACACACAACATAAACATAACACAAGAATATTCCAAACGTTTTTCATAATAATCTTTTTCTTTTTTAATCTACAAGTTTTGTCAAAACAACAGGAGAAGTCCACATTCCAGCCAAATAATAACCGTTATTATAATAAATAAAAAGCCATGAATCACATACATCACCATAAGGAGCTCCAATCGCAAATGGAATAGTCAATGTCCCATCATCATTAATTGTGGTTGTACCTTCAATGGTAAAATCGGTTGTTGCATAAAGACTGCCTTCAGAGGTACCCGGATACAAATAAACGTCTATTCCATTATATGCTCCCACAACCTGCCCGTTGACAGAGAGATCATCCCGACTCATATCATAATTAAATATAAGTTGTATCGGAATGCCTCTTGGCAAAGTGATGGATGAAATATACGAACGGCTTTCTTTGTAAGGCTGCAATTCCAAGGACAATGAGTTTGTTTGCCCCCCATAAACATATGACAAAGTATAATTACCGACATACCTTTCATACCCTTCAGGGCGCACATATTCCAGTCTTGCATCGACACCCTCATCCGTACAGACGAACGAACGTGTCGTTTCATCCCAAGCAAAATTCTGTAGCGAAACGCTGCCAAAAACAAGCGGCTCAACCAGACGAATGCCGTTGTCCGTACACATAAACGGATAATAGGTAACACTGCTGCTCCCATCTTCCTGTTCCTCCGTAACGGTAAACGAACGCTCCATATATGTCCGTTCAACCTCTCCGACAACCTGTCCGCCTACCACCACATTATAGAGAGGCAGGTCCGTATTATCCGAAAGAGTAGCCGCACTCTGCAAATAAGCCGTCCAATCCACATCTTCACTCAAGCGGGTCATTACCATCTCCACACCATACTTCTTTCCGGTCAGTGTTATCGAGTTCGACGTTGTGTCACGCACCACAAACTCATAGTCACCTATCAGCCCCGGCGCATTATACCCCTCCGGTTCACAAAACGAATGAAGAATCTCATTATAAGAATCGAAGCTTATTTCAGTACCCTGATAGGCCTGAACTGTATAAAGTGACTGACATTCTTCACCCACTGCATAATTGCTCGTAGCATAATCGGAAGCCATGGTCACGTTTGTTTCATCGAACTTCATAAAAATGTTGCTGACCCCCCAATCGCCGTCTTCTCCGTAACGATACTCCAGATTCCACCCGTTCGGAGAACTCATCAGCAGTTCCTTTATCCCTGCCACCGATGCATTATCCCTTTCAGCCGATGACTGCTCGAACACATCGTCCTCGCTGAAAAGACACGACTGCATCGTCCAGCTGACACATGCCAGCAAACCATATAAAAATATCCTTTTCATCTCTATTTCCAAACTTAGTTAAACAACAATTCTATCTCATTCTGACGGCGCTGTACCACCTCGCGCAGTTCATCCAAGTCAACGCCCCATGAGTCCCGCATGTAATTATATACAATCTCGAACTTCTGTTCCAATATCGGGCGTCCTGTTTCTCCCGCCTGCTGCATGAAAGCCTCCCATGTGTCTGCCGTATTTGTCACGTAAATCGAAACCATCTCGGCAAAATCTTCCGATCCGCGGTCCATCGCATACGCCGAGATGAATCCCTCCTGTCTGGCTTCCTCGTCCAGCATCTGGTACCAGTCAGAACCTATGTAATCAGCTTCCGTTATCCGATCATAGGCCGGATCATAGGCTTTAGTCTGATTAAGGATATGAGTAAACTCATGATGCATCGTTTTAAAGTAAAACTCGTTCATCATGTCCATATCCAGATTATTCACATCCAAACCGTTTACCATATAAAGCATCACTTTCATCCCCTGTTCAGCCTGGCCAAGAATCATGCCGGATTCCGTATAAGCCACATTACCGATCATCTGAATAACCTTCGGCACATAAGTGCGGGTCGTTTCGATTCCCCAGATTTCATCATAAGCTTCCATCCAAACATACTTCACGATTCTAGCCAACGCAAAGGCCTTGTCGTATTCAGCTGGCACCAGATCATAGTCTACATCGGTTTCATTGTCATCCAGACGGTATTTCACCTCAATATTATACGGATACACATAATTCTCCAGCAACCATTGGTCAAACTTGTTCATTTCCGCATCTTCGCCAGTGTCTTCAAAGATACTGTTGTTCTTGTCCACTTCGTTGTCATCGTTGCTGCAAGACACCCATGCGCCCGACAACAGAAACATACACAGATATATCAAAAACTTTTTCATGATTTGTCCTCCTTCCATTAATTGTTTCTAGGGTTAGGCTCCATCCCCGCACTGATTACATCACTCGGAATTTGGATGGCACGTCGCAAGTCGGAAGCGTCCATCTGATCCGTCACCTCAACTCTTCCGTCATCCCTCATAAAACGCCGGTATACTGTAATTCCGAAACGCTTGATGTCCAGCCAACGAAGACCTTCATGCAGCGTCATGATACGGCGCGCATGCAACACGCAATGAATCATATTCTCCTGAGTGCCCTGCTCCACGGCAAAGTCGGGATGCAGTTCTTTCTTCACCGTAGGCGACGTCGGCGTATAATAGGACAGCGCATTATAGAAGTCATTGATGCTGGTTTCGGTCAGCGGAGTTGTAGTTTTCGTATAGGCACCTTGCCAATTGTTCAGGTCGTTCAAAGCATTTGCATAATCCTTTTTCATTATATAAGCCTCAGCACGGCTCAGCAACAGTTCATCTGTCGTGAATGCAGCATTGACTATATACCCATAACCCGTACCGGCAACGACATCAGTTATCTGGAAATATTGCGCCACCTTCATCGAAATGACTTTGGTTGGGAGAGCAGAAGAATTGCTCCACACATCAGTATAATATACATTGTTGTCGGGATTTGCATTAAAACTTCCCCACGGACCGTTTGAACGGTTCGTTTCATAAGAAACTACCGGTCCATGTGCATAACGCTCGCCCAATCCGTAAGGTCCGTTGATATACCCCCAATAAGACTGCACGCTTATCAGCAACAGATTGGCGGAATTTTCCACGTTCACATATTCATTCGGCTGAACCTCACCGTTCACCGAAAGTCTACCCAAATATTCCCAGTTACGCAGACTATTCGACGGATTTGCCCCAAGTACCCTTGTTGCATATTCTATCACCTTATCATAATTGCTCAGATCAGCCTGTGTATAATTCAAATAGAAACGCGCAGCGAACGCATAGGCTGCGTTTCTGGTAAAACGATACTTAGGTACTGAATATTTGCTGTCGTCCAACAAGGGAATCCCCTCCAGCAAGTCAGCCTCTATATTCTTATACGTATCTGCAAGCGTACCTCTTTCATACGACGGGGAAACCGTAGTTTCCAGTTCTTTCATATAAGGTATGCCCAAATCCGTAGAAGCCGTGGAAGTATAGGCTTTGCAGAAAGTTGTGGCCAACAGAAAATGATTGTATGCGCGGCACAGCAACGCCTCCCCTTTCTGTGCATCCATTGAGGAAGGATCCTCCATGTTATCAATCAGATCCAACACCTGATTGGCCGCCGCTATGGATTTGTAACAGTTTTCCCACAAAGCCGCAGGCGAATCCTGATCATTCTGAGAAGTATCCTCCCATCTATATAAGTCCTCCTGCAAACGGTCCATGGCTGCAAAGCGGTCGGGATAAGCATCCGTATTGTCGCTATACATTTCATACATCTCGCATGGTACAGTCAGCGGATATGCCGAAACCAGCAAATAATCGGCATTTTCTTCTGTGATTTCGGTCCGAGAATCAGGCATTTCATCCAAAAAATCGCTGCATCCGCTTAGCCCGATTGAAATTCCGATCAATCCTATCGTAAATATATTCTTAGTTTTCATACTCACATTTCCTTTCTTTATCATTATAACCCTAATCTCAAAGTGAACGTAAACTGACGGGGAACGGGCGAAGCCACACCGCCGGCATTAAAGAACTCAGGATCCTGACCATTCAGTTTCTTGTCTGCATAAATCAAGAACAGATTCGTTGCCTGAACTTTCAGTGACAAACTCGAAATCTTAAGCGGACTGATCCATGCTTTCGGGAAATCATACGACAATGAAATCTCTTTCATGCGGATGAAATCACCTTTTGCCACACGCACATCCGAGTAGTTATAGGCATTATATGCATACCGATAATCCGTATTTTCATTATACATACGTGCAGAAATGATAGCCGGAATATTCGTACGGTTCTCATCTCCCGCCAAGGTCCAACGGTTCTTAAACTCTCTGGTCATCGCGCTCAGATCAGAATATTGTGCACTAAACACCGGATTCAGACGAACCACATTACCAAAAGAGTAAGTCATGAAGATGTTAAGACGAAATCCCTTATAAGTAAATTCGTTCCCAAAACTACCAGTAATTGTCGGGTCTGTCGGCCCTTCGTAGATCAAGAAGTCGGTATTATCACGCTCTTGGAAGTTTATGCTTGTACTTGTAATCTCGCCCTGTTCGTTCTCAATCAAAGGAATACCGTTCTCATCAAGCCCTTTAAAAGGTATCGAGAACAAGCCACGCACCGGATAGCCCTGCTTTGCAAAGCCCACCCCGGATATCAGATCCATAACATTGGCGTTCTGCTCCAATTCGGTCACTTCATTCTTTGCATTCGAAAAGATGAAGTTCGTGTGCCAGTTGAAGTCTTCAGTTTTGATGTTATGAGTAGATAAAGTAAACTCCACGCCATGCGACTTCATGCTCGCCACATTGGCCAACTTCAGGATTGTACCTCCCACACCCTGGGTGTTCACTGCACCGATCAAATCGTAGTTGTTACGCTTGTACCAGTCCAAAGCCAGATTAATCCGATTATCCAAAAAACCAACATCAAGTCCGATATTAAGTTCATGCTTCTTCTCGTATGTTAATTCGCTATTCTCCAGATCTACAATCTGCAATCCCGGCTCTTGAATATCCGCAAACGGACGGTAGGGAATATAGCTGTTGATGATGATATTAGAGTTGGTCACATCAGCCGGACCACGATCGGCTGTCAGCGAATAAGAAGCCTTGAATGTCAAATGAGACAAGGCGGGCTGAATCGGTTTGAAGAAATTCTCTTCATGCACATTCCATGCACCTGAAATGTTCCATGTGGGCAGCCAACGTGCAGAACGGCTCTTCCCCATTCTGTTCGTACCTTCATAACGGATTGTTCCGTTCAAAGAATACCTTCCCTTATAAGAATAGTTAGCGTTCGCAAAGAACGCTACGCTGCGTACAGCCGTATTATCCAAACTGAAATACTGATCTCCATCTTCAATTCCCTTCTTAAAATATTGGTATATGTAATAAGGAGTTTCCCCATTAGCGTATTGCATACCCCATCCTTGGAAGTTAGAGCGTGTACGGTCTATCGAATTGAGCTCCATACCCCCAAACAGATTGACTAAATGAATATCATTGAACATATGGTTCCAGTTTACCGTACCTCGAAAATCATAGCTTAACATCTTGTAATCCGTCCGCCTGTAAATACCTCCTTCCGGAAGAATGGAAATTGGGAGTGCATATGGATTGTCAGGATCTGTGTACAGCAACGGGTTCATGTCCATGATTGTTTTGTCATCCAATCCCGCACGATAGGCTTCTGCCTGATTAGAATTATCCTTGATATTATGTTCTTGAGATGTACCCTGATACTTCACAGCTCCCAATGCACTGAATTCCAGTCCGGCAATCGGCTTCCATTTCAGTTCACCCTGGAATTTCACATCTACGATGTTCAAATCCATATAGTTATTCTCCAATTCGTTCAGAATGTTGAACGGTGCATAGTTGCTGGTATAATACTCATTCGGGTCCAGTGTTCTGGAAGTATTCAACGCATATGAATAAGGGTTGATATCGAAATCACGCTTCACTTCTCCGTTTACCGGGTCCACATCTTGGCTCAAGGTTCCCGGAGCTTCCTGCTTACGGTAAGAAGCATTTGCAATCATATTGAAACTTAAATGTTTGGAGATATTATAGGTAGTATTCAAGTTGGCAGTATAGCGCTCCACCTTGCTTCTTTTGTACCACCCCGGATCATACATAGCACTGATTGAAGCATAAAACGAAGCCTTTTCCGTACCGCTGCTGATGCTTACCGAATGATTCTGGCTCAGACTCGGGGAAAACAACTCATCAAACCAGTCTGTGTTCCGCATCTCCGCCTGACGCAAATAAGCGTTCTTATTGCTTTCCGTATTCAGCAGCATGGGAAGTCCCGTATTAGAATCAAATGTGTTCATCAACTGATACATTTTTCCATATACGCCACTTTCCGCAGCTCGGATCGTTTCAGAGAAATTCAGCCATCCCTTTTCTTCCATCTGCTTATAGATGCCCATCTGATCCTGCGAGTTCATGATATTAAAATCATTATAGCTCGGAACCAGACGAGTGGTAAACTCACCCGTATAGTTGACACGGCTTACACCTGCTTTACCTTTCTTAGTGGTCACAACAATCACACCGGCCATTGCACGCGCACCATAGATAGAAGTCGCAGAACCGTCCTTCAGTATTTGGAAACTTTCAATATCGTCCGCATTCAAACCTGCAATGGCAGAACTGATCAGGGTTTCCGCATCACCCGAGGACAACTGGTCGGCACTTACTTCAATAGCATCTTCCATAATCACGCCGTCAACCACCCACAGCGGCTTAGAACTACCATAAATAGACGTAGCACCACGGACACGTATTTTAGGAGCCGTACCGAACGTTCCTGATACATTCTGCACGGATACACCAGCAGCCTTGCCTTCAAGACCGCGACTGATATCAGCCAATCCATCCATCTTCACATCATCACCGGAGAGTTGAACCGCAGCTCCACTAAACAAACGCTTGTCCACCCGCTGCATACCTGTAACGACCACTTCGCCCAGCACTTCCGAATCGGACTCCATCTTGACTACCATATTTTTTTTTGCTTTCACGACCGTAGTCTTCATTCCGATGTAGCTTATCTGCAACTTCACCCCTTCCGCCACATTCAAGGTAAAACGTCCGTCAATGTCTGTAATCGTACCCGTCTTGGTCCCTTCTACCATGATTGAGGCACCTACTATCGGCTCATTGTCTTCCGAAGATACAACAATCCCCGAAATTTTTGAGGACTGAGCCATCGCCCACCCAATTCCTATCAACAGATAGAAATAAAAAATTAAACATCTTCTCATAAACTCTATAAATATTAACATTCAATCAGCTGCGAATATATATACTAAAATTTATAAAAACAAGGAAAATACAAAAAATATGTCATTTCATAAACAAATTCCCATTTCTACAAATAAAGCAGAAATATATAACGAATCAACAAACAAAACGCAGTTAAACTTATTTTTAATAGTAAAATACACACTATATCCAGTGATTTAAAACAATAAAAAGCCATAGATTCGGACTTAAACGAAAAACAAATCATTTACATTTTTCAATAAAATAAAGATATAACAATCAAAATGTCACAACAACCACCCACCGCCAAAAGCTAAAATATATATACAAGTTGCAAAAATATATTCATCAAGCATTGCCCTTTCATTTCCCCATCCGCTAAACTTGCAACGCAAGGCACCCTTTTTTCATTGTATAACAGCCAAAGTGGAAGCACAAAAAAAGAAGGACATGACAGGAATGCATCCACAGACTGCTGCCCGAACTGAGAACAGTCCATGATGCACCTCCCGGCACATCCTTCCCTATATATACCTCTAATATTTTATTATCTGCTCAGCTCGCGCGAACGCTCGCCCAGATAACCGCCGTGATGGCGCTTGCTGTACTCCTCGATCGTAAATCCAGTACGCCTCATGGTTTCTACCACCAGAATGTCACCGATTACGGTCATTACCGTAGTCGATGTGGTAGGAGTCATGCCCAACAAACAAACCTCATCAGGATGTCCCGTTGCCAGACAGATATCCGCAACGTGCGCCAACGGACTTTCCGGATTTCCGGTAATAACGATTTTACGCAATGACGGATCCAGCTTTGCCGCCAATTCGGTCAGCTCCACAATTTCGCGCGTCTTCCCCGAATTAGAAATCAACAGCAAGAGATCATTCTTCTGCAGAATGCCCAGATCTCCATGCTGAGCTTCACTGGGATGCAAAAAGACAGAAGGGATTCCGGTAGAACAGAAAGTGGTAGCAATATTCATCGCTATCTGACCGGCCTTTCCCATGCCGCTAGTCACAAGCTTTCCACCCTTCTCATGCACTTGCTCCACAATCAGCGACACCGCTTTTTCATATGCGTCGGTCACCGGTATATTCAACACAGCCTGAGCCTCCTGCTGCAACAGTTCCTTAATAGTAGTTTGAATCATAAGCCAGATTATATAAATTACATTATTTGTCAAGCATGGCAACCAGTTCGTCAAAAGAGCCGGCCACCAGAATATAGTTATCAATGGAACGGTGAGTGAAATGAAGCCTCCCGAGTTTCTCAAAGAAATGCAGCATTTCATCCCAGAACCCGTCTACATTATATAATATTACCTTCTTGTTGTGGTATCCGATCGAAGCAGAAGCAGCCACATGAAAAATTTCATCCAGCGTGCCGATTCCCCCGGGAAGAGCCACCATCACATCAGACTCCTGAAGCATCAGATCCTTCCGGTCGCTCAAGTTCACGGCATGAAAGTTAATGTCGAGCAAATCGCTCACCCTCCCCGAGTCTTCCAGCTTTGTAGGAACAATTCCCATCAGCATCGCCCCGTTCGCTTTCGCCGCCTGCGCAACAACTTCCATCAGCCCCGTGTTTGACCCGCCATAAATCACCCGCTTCTTGTGCTGCCCAAGCCAGACGCCCAATTCTTCAGCCTTTTCCTTATACACTGGTGCTATCAGGTCGGAAGCGGAGCAGAATATGCCAATCTTATCCATTCTTGTTCTTCTTTCAATTTATCAATACAATGCAAATATCTGTATTTTTTTGAGGAAAGACAATAACTATTGTTGTAATTTTGCCAAGTCAAACCGAATAAGCAAAAAAGAACAATGCCAGTTTCAACATTCATACTGCCCAACGGACTGCAAATCATCCATTCATCAAGCCCTACAGATGTGGCCTATTGCGGATACGCAGTAGATGCGGGCACACGCGACGAATTGCCTCAAGAACAAGGCATGGCGCATTTTGTGGAACACCTCATTTTCAAAGGGACAAAAAAACGCCACGCCTGGCACATACTCAACCGGATGGAAGTTGTGGGAGGTGACCTGAACGCCTATACCAACAAGGAAGAAACTGTTATCTACAGCGCATTTCTAAAGGAACATTTCAGCCGGGCAGCCGAACTGCTGACAGACATTGTCTTCAACAGCACTTTCCCTCAAAATGAGATAGACAAGGAGGTGGAAGTCATCATCGATGAAATCCAAAGCTACGAAGACAGTCCCTCGGAGCTGATTTTCGACGACTTTGAGGAACTGATATTCCCCGACCATCCGTTGGGAAGAAACATTCTCGGGAAGCCCGACTTGCTGCGTGAATTTACCAGCAGCGATGCGCTGAACTTTATCGGCAGGTACTACAGGCCCGACAACATGGTGTTCTTTGTCCAAGGAAACATCCCGTTCGACAAAGTCGTGCAGACGATGGAAAAGATAATGATACTGGCCGGAATACAGCCTCAACCGGGAGAAAGAGTCAAACGCACGGCACCGCACCCTTATTCCCCCTGCCAGCGCATACTGAACAAAGACACCCACCAGTCGCACGTCATGATTGGCGGCAGAGGATATGACGCACACAACGAACGGCGTACAGGCCTGTATCTGCTGAACAACATTCTGGGAGGCCCCGGGATGAACAGCAAACTGAACATCGCGCTAAGAGAGCAGCGGGGACTGGTTTATAACGTAGAGTCAAACCTTACCTCCTACACTGACACCGGAGCATTCTGCATTTATTTCGGCTGCGACAGGAAAGATGAAGAAAAATGCATAAAGCTGGTTCATAAGGAACTTCAGAAAATATGCGAGAAGCCTATGACTTCCTACCAGCTGAACGCAGCGAAAAAGCAAATCATCGGCCAGATAGGCGTAGCAGGCGACAACTTCGAGAACAACGCCCTTGATATGGGAAAATGCTTTCTTCATTACAAAAGATACGAAGAAAAAGAAGAAGTGTTCAGGCGCATCGAAGCACTTACTCCGGAAGAACTGCAGGATATAGCGAATGAAATGTTCTCTGACGGATACCTGTCAACGCTCATCTATCACTGAAACATAAAATAACACCAAATAAATACATTTTTCGCCCACTTAGTACAATATAAAAACACAATATCCACAAACGTGTTTTTCTGTCTTTTCACAAAAGGTTTAAAGTTTGTAACTTGGAACTGTTTTTAATGAAAGGACGATGATACATAACACTGCAACAAACAAAAAGATAGAAGAGAAGCTGGCAGAATGGAAAAAACAAAAGCACTACCTTCGCCCAAGAATCACAATCATGCATCTCAGCAAGGCTATAGGCATCAACCGGACATATGTATCCAACTTCATCAATAATACCTACGGACTGAACTTCAACACATGGATCAACCACCTCCGGATAGAAGAAGCCAAAATCAAAATGTCGCTCTCCAACCGGAGAAATCTTGCGGAGATTGCCGAACAGGTGGGATTCACCGACCTCGCGCATTTCAGCAAACAGTTCAAGAGCAAGGAGGGCATGTCCCCCTCCGAATGGAGAAAAAACGCATAAGGCCTTTATACATGGAGCGAACATGAGCAGAACCGGCAAGCAGCCTGTCGGTTTCCACAGGGTATCTGAGCTCCAAAAGACACAAACAGGCGACTGCACGATACTCTCTGTATCCGACACCATGCCGGCTCGAACGGAATTGCTGATGCAAGAGCCTGCCGTTTTAGAAACTGTTTTGAATTTCTCCAAAAAGTTTTTCTTGGCTTGATGTATTCGTTTTCGTGTGTGCTTTGGGCTATTTTTTGGTCTTTTCCGCTTCTGTTCTTC
>ENA-OPVK01001510-OPVK01001510.1-human-gut-metagenome-genome-assembly--contig:-NODE-1510-length-13807-cov-7.276978_pt1 | contig 13807 bp, 15 predicted proteins | sample MGYA00241495_ERZ501982 | MGnify/ENA primary metagenome ERZ501982 (study PRJEB25962, sample SAMEA2042002) | human gut metagenome | biome: human gut; feature: human-associated habitat; material: faeces...
TGTGAGCGCAGCGTCCCGGTGATGTCTTCGCTTGTTTCCATGATACTGCCACCCTGATCATTCAGACACAGGACGGACGGCATACAATTGCCGCCGGCTGATCCTTTCAGCGTTGGGGACACCTCTTCACAGAAGCCGATGCTTCCTGCCGAAGCTCCCGCACCGGCAGAGAAACCAGCCGTAAGGTCATGACTGTACCCATCTGGATGCCTGACAACAAACGTCTGCTGCTTCATCCCCGGCTGCGCACCCAACGCGCCGGCTTTATCGCCTAGATCACGGACTTCATCCCGCTGGTTTGCCGCAAAAGCCACCGATGTGCCCGCCACGAACGTCTGCATCTGCAAATTGGAGGTCGCCATCAACGCCCCAGCCGTATCGCCCAGATCGATACCCTCGTTCCTCTGGTTGATATGGTACGCCTTGATAAGCCCCATCTGCGCCAATATCACCAAATCGATCATCCGCAGTCCGCTCTGCATTTCCAACGCCAATTTCAGCGTTGCAGGCAACTCCTTCCCGCGCTTCCGTGCTCTACGGAGAATGCCCAGGCAGGCTTTCCGGCTCAAATAGTATTTGCGCTGAGGATGGGGCTCCAAGATCTGCCACAAGGAAGATTCTCTTACGACTCTGGGGCACACCCCAGTATTGAGCGTCGAGGACTCGCCAACATAGGGAGACAAAATCTCCCAATATGGCTGCCCCAGAATATCGCCATCCCCAAGGGTGATTTTCAGGAACATGAATTCCTGATACACCAATTCCGAGTGTTTCTTCCAGGACGACCCGGAAGTCATCTCCCTTTTGCTGCCCGCTGGAGAATGCACCGGGGACATTTTCCCAGCACATGAATCGGGGGCGAACATGGATATCTGTTCGTCCTCGTAAAACATCTGCATCTCGCATCTCCTTTATGATCCTGATTTGTTCCATAAATAGACCGGAACGCTCACCGGCAAGTCCCGCCCTCGCTCCAGCCACGGACAAGTCCTGACAGGGGCTGCCGCCGCAGATAATGTCCACGGGCGGCAGCTCGTCCCCACGCAGCTTCGTGATATCCCCGTAGTGCAGCATTCCCGGCAGTCGTTCCCGTGTGACGCGGATGGGGAAATCCTCAATCTCGCTGGCCCACAGGGGCACAACGCCGTTATGGATGGCCGCCAGCGGAAATCCCCCAATGCCGTCAAAAAGACTTCCCATGGTGATAACTCTCATTTTGCTGCGGCCACCACCGTCCGCGCCATACTGACCGCGCTCTGCGCCGTGTAGACAGCCGAGGAGATATTGGCCCGCGTGGTGGTATCCAGCCCGAACGCACCGGCGATACGGGGGATCTCACCGGCAGAGAGCATGAGTCCCAGGCCCAGCAGCGCGTGATCCTTAAACACCATCAAGCCAGCTACGAGGATGGTGGCCTGCAAAAAGGCCGTGAGACACAGCCCCACGACCTGCTTGCACCACTGTATGAATCCGTCGCCATAGCCGCGCGGTACAGAGAACATATACAGACTGCCCACCGCGATCTGAATGAGTAAAATACCGCCGCGCTTAAGGTTGGCGAAGAAGACCTTAATGACCGCGTAGGCCATCAGCGCAAGGCAGAAGATGACCATAAGTCCGCTGGTCACCGGGCCAAAGCCCCGCAAAATGATTTGTCCGGAAGATGTCAGGCTCTCCACGGCGTTGAAATCCTCCAGCGCCGCTTTTGCCGCGTCCCCGATGCTGGTCGTCCCAAAGCCGGTGATGCCTGCTGTCAGGTCGGCCTGCAGCGATACTGCCAGCTCATACAAGCGCACCGGTACCTGTGTAAAAAGGGAGACCGCCAGAAAGCCTTTGATGGCATTCAAAGCCGCTTCCTTTACGTTTCCACGTCCGCTGGAATACTCCACACCGCACTCGAAGCAGGCTACCACCAGCCCCATGGCAAACAGCGCCCAGCCAAGATAGGAGAAAAATAGCACCACGCTCTGCACCCAGCTCATCTCAAAGAGCTCGGCGCCCATACCGCCCATCTCCGAGAAGAAATTGCCGAGAAAGCCCACGATCTGACCGTAGAACCAGTCCACGATCTGACCCAGCACCGTATCGGCTACAAAGTCCCAAATAAAAATAAGTTCTCACCTCCGTAAACGCAGGAAGCACTCTGCCGTCAGCAGAGTGCTTCCTGTTATCGTATTATGTTGCAGGTCACAGCTCCATCTTAAAGCCGTAGTCCTGCGCCCTGTCCTGTTCCACATCCTGTGCCACGTCATCCTCCTGCCGCTGCACCTTCGCCAAGGCCATCAGCTGTCCAAGCCGGGAGGAAAACGCAGAGATGATCGCAGCCTTACGGCTCTCGTCCACATACTCACCGGCCTGATCCAAGATATCCCGGATATCCTGCTCAACGCCCCTCAGCCTATCAAAGTCGATCCAGCCGAAGGAGGTCACCAGTTTGAGCTGTTCATGGTGCGTCTTTTTGAATGGTTTACACTCAATGGCACGGGCGGAGAGGATCTGCGGTGTCAGCTTATCGTACCCCAAGGAGGAACCGCTATCGAAGATAGGTGCGGCACCCAACCATTCCAGTGTATCTGCACTGCGGAGTAATCCGAAGTTGTTCTGATGCCTGTCCTCGTTGGCAATAAGGTAGTCCAGCACGATCATCTGATCCACCGCGTGTTCCATACCCTCCACACCCAACGCCTCGCAGCAGTTCAGATAGTGGCGGTAGACCGATGTGTTGTTGTCTTTCCTCATGGACTGCATCACGCGCCACGCGCTGACAAGCTCCGTGTCCGGCGTAACGAAATCCTCACAGACACTGTAGGGCGTGTCATCATCCCACAGCAGCGTATAGGGCACGTGGGAGATACCCAGTTTCTCCGCCACCAGTGATGCGATCACCTCGTTGAACGGCTGCTGCATAAAGGGGTTGCTGCCTGCCTTCAGTAGACACCGCTTCCCATTGATGATCTTCCACCGCTTTTTCAGATAACCGTCCGACGTGTTATCTGGGGAACTGAAATCGAAATTCGCCGCGTCCGTGGCCTTGCCCAGCAGGACATCACCGATGTCCTCCGAGAAGGGATTTTCAAAGAAGTTGATGCGCTCCCACTGGAGGTCGCTGCCCCAGGGCCTGACCCAGTACTGGTCTGAGAGGCTCAGGCCAAAGCAGCGTGTCAGCAACACCTGCGTATTGGGCAGATTCAGTGTTTCCAGTGCCTTTCGCACACCGGAACGGCTGGCGGGAATGCAGCGGTCGATCCACCATGCATTGAGCGCGGCACGATCCACACCGTCCCGCCTTGAGGCTGTTGCCACAGGAAGATGCTCCGAACGATACACCGCGTCGATCCGCTGGATAGAACTTGTCACCTCATCCAGCTCCATATCGAGGACTGCGATGTTCTTGTGCATCAGCGTATACTGCATCGTGCCACCTCTTTTCTCAGTCATTTCCATGCTATTTTACCACGCTTTCTGCAAAAAGCCAACCGAAAAATGTTCAGACATCGCGGTCACACACCCACGATGTCCCAGATGTACAGCGGCGCCGTCAGCGTGAACACCAGGCAGGCGAACAGAATGGCCGGTGCTGTCCATTCAAACTGACCCGTCTTTCGATAGTCGAAGTAGGCGGTACCCAGCTTCACAAAGAAGAAAATGGCGAGAATCATATCAATGGCAGGAAATACCACATTGTTGACAACGGTCTTGATCTGCCCTGATGCCGCCGCCCATGTACTTTCCACCGCACCGGCAACATCACCGCTGCCGGTGGCGTAAGCCGCCACGGAAAACAGCCAGCAGAGCAGCACCGCTGCGCCGCAGACCAGCACTGCACGTTTTACATACTTCATAGATTCCTCCTTCACATCGTCATTTCGCCCATGGACATCGCCTGATTGCTATTCGCTTGGAGCTGCTCCAGCTCCGCTCGGTAGTCACTGACGAAGCCGTCCAGCACAGCAGGATGGCTGCCAATGAGGAAGGTATGGCGGTGTCCACCGTCCTCGGGCACGAAGATGGTTCTGCTCCATCTCTTATTGATCTCATGGTAGCGTCCGTCATAGGCGTGCAGCTGCAAGGTGTTGGCCAGCACATACCCTACACGCCTATAGCCGTACTGGTCAATGACACTTTTGGCGCAGCCGTCCTTGAGATGCATTCCGTCAAAGTCCCGATGGATCGCCAACTCTATCGCCCCGGCACAGGCACAGTTGGTGCGAAAATTGGCACGCCACACCTCCAGCTCGCCCCTGTCCCTTGCCTCCTTCGCCGTGTAGGGGTACATTGCCTCATTCGGCAGCATAGACCACATCTCCCTCCTCCAGATAGCATTCCAGCAGGGCCGGGCAGCAGCCGCTATCCAGCAGCAGCTTCCGGATCGGCGCAGGCACGGCATCGAGGTCAAATTCCCTCACGTCCGAATCGCAGTTCTTGCAGCAGGGCATACGACAGGCGTCCAGCAGGGCAGACACAAGCTGCGATGCCGCGTCAAACAGTCCGGCCAGTGCGTCTGCCGTTTGTAACGCTGTCATCTCACGAGGCATAAGCAGCAGAAGGCTATGCGTCATCTGGGCAGACAGATCTACGCCCGCCATGCCGCATTCTGCCAACTCACTACCGGGGATGGTCAGGCCGGTCTTGTCCAGTGTCATTTCGTTCTTCATGATAGATCCTCCTCAAGTTCTCAAAGGTCGTTCCGGGATATGCACCAGTCGGCATATCTTCCCATCGCTGCTGTAATCGCCGAATATCGTCATCTGCGACGCAAAAACGCGGGGGTCATAGTTGGTCATGATGTATTCCCGGTATATGTCATTTTTCTTCTTGGATTGGCTGTTGGGACGCTCCACCTCATAGATGAAAAAGTCCTCGTAGAGCCTGCGAATATAGTCGCAGTTGTTATAGGACACCATGGCGAAGCCCCTGTGCTGCGCCAGCACATCATGGAGCCGTTGATGGTCACTGCGGGGAAACTCCACCGCGTAACGCTCCGCCTCATAATAGGGCGGGTCACAATAGACCGTGGTCTGCGGATCATTATGGGTGGTGATGATGCTCTCGAAATCCTTATTCTCCAGCGCTACATCCTTCAGGCGGTGAGAACACTCCCAAATATCCCGAAAAAATCGCTGTATATCGCAGGAGCTCACACCATAGCTGTCGCCGTTGCCGTTATAGCTGTATCGCTGCAGCTTGTAGATAGCGACGGCACGGCGCACATCCGACAGCTCCGCACGGCTTTGCAGCAGCCGCTTGACCTCCTCCGCCTCCGGCGATGGGAACATCTGCTCTGCCAGCTGCAGCTCCTCATCCAGATACAGCTGTGTGAAGTCCTCGCCCTGCAGCTGTCTGCGCAGCACATCAAACTCGTCGCGGGCATTGATCGGAAGAAAGCTCAGTTCTTTCGTCAGAGCCATAGGGCGGTGCTTGACGCAGAAAAGCAGGTTATACAGGTCGTGGTTCAGGTCGTTATATATTTGCAGGCACCCCTTCGGCACGGCGGTATTCAGCGTGATGATACCGCTGCCGCCAAACACATCCACCAGTGTTTTATAATGGATGGGCAAGAGCATCTGTATGGCCCACATAAGCTGTCCCTTACCGCCCATCCAAGGCATGAGCTTTATCAGGCTGTCACGCATCAAATTTCTCCAGCGCACGCTCCAGTCCGGAGATAGCCGCGTCCAGTCCGCTGCGCATTTTCTGCAAGCCGCGGATGGTATCATAGACCTCCGCCGCCGTTTCCGCGAAGTAGTAGCCCCGCTGGTCTGCCGCGATGGGTACGGTGTCCTGCCGCAGACGGTTGACGCGCCGCCGCAGCTCGTTCCTGCTGATGCCCAGCACACGCTCCAATTCCCGGCTGCTGATCACATTTCTGCGCCCCTTAAATCCATTTTCCAGATACAGGGCGACGGTTTCCTTCGTCATTCTTGCACTCCCTTCCGGTGACCGTTCACCGAAAAGGGCGTAAAAAGAGGGATCGCCGTCCCTTTTCGGAAAGCGGTCCCATTGTTGTTAAATTTTACTGCATAGTCATGTCCACGCCTTGCCGCGGTACTTGCAGCGGCTGTCCGTCCGGGCGGCAGATATAGCCGTAGTCACTGAAAACTCCCTTATCCCGCCATAACAGCGCTGCGCCGTAGGCCTCCATGTTCAGATGCCGCGTCAGCAGGTCACGATCCGGATCGCTCGCGATGACGGAGAGCTCCTCCCTCGCCAATTCCTCCAGAGAATGGAGCCCCGGCTCAAGGGCATATTCGCTCAGATGCTCTGCCAGTGCAAGCGCATCGTCCAGGCTTCTGATGTCCAGCTGACCGGCCACAGCCTTGAACTTTATCAGTTCGTTATTTCTGTCCAGTTCCTCCAGGCACTGTGCAAATCGGTTGATCTGCTCCATGCCGTCATAGGCCATATCCGTGAAGAGCCACATCTCCGGCATGGCGGCGTCGCATTCCTCCAACCGCACCTCCTGCCAGCTGTCCACCTCCAGGCAGTCCAGTACGGCGTCCAGCTCCACCTGCTTTGCGGGTAGGTACAACTTTACAGCACGGACGTCGCTGACGCAGAGGAAATAGATCATATACGGCGGCTTTCGTGGCGGTCTGCCCAAGTTGGACGGGGCCTGCCGCAGCTCGGACTCCTGCATCACATAGCCGTGGGGCGTAAGTACGCCGCCCTCACCCTCACGCATCGATCTGCCGATCTTCTCGTAGTCCAGCATTTCCAATACGCTGTCCGGCACGGTTGCCAAATCCGGGAGAAAATCGTTCTCCACGTAGAACTGTCCCAGTGCTGCATCGTCCGTGATCCCCGGCACCACATGACAGCAATCCACGCTGTATGCCAGATCCAGTACCCGCCGGAGCGTCAGATCACCGCCGTTGTTCTGATACAGATTGTTAAGCTCCATCTGCACCAGACCCTCGAAAGCCACGGCATCCACATCGCTGAATGTACGGAGCTTCTCTGCCAGTGCGTTGAACTGGTACAAATCGTACCCATCAAGATGTGGGGCGAGAAATTCATATCGGCCCATGTCCTCCACCTGCCAATAGGGTTCCTGTCCCTCTGACAGACGCAGTCTGTCCATGGCATCCACCATTTCCCATGGCGTGGCGGGCAGCTCCAGCTCCGCGTGATTGCTGTTGTCGGGATTGCCCATGTATATGGAGATAATCTTTTTATCCAAGCTCCATCCCCCCACGGTGCTGTACGATGTCCTCACAGTTGTCCGGGTCTGCACCGGGTACATCCCAGCCGCACATGCTGCCGATCTTCATAGCCTCCTCCTGTGCAGGCGTCACGCCCCTCTTTCTGTTCTGCTCATCCGCGATACGGCGGTTCTCGTGGGCGTCACCGGTAGACCAATCGCTGGGGTAGTACCCGCTTTCGCCGCGTTTGATGCAGATGAGCTGTCCTGTGCCCGGCAGCAGCGTGAAGCACATCTCCGGCAGCTTATCAAAGTGGGCGCGGAAGCGTTCCTGCTCCGTCTGGATGCTCCAGTCCTCATCCTGCCACAGATGCACATACAGCTCGCTGCCACGTCCAACGGCAATCTCATGCTGCTCGAAACCCTCGCCCCAGCCGTCCGACGCCTGTCCTTCAATATATTCCTTCAGCGTGGTCAGCTCTGCCGCCGACAACTCGCCGCTGATCTGACATTCCGCGATACCCCACAGCTTGCCGTTTCGCCGCTCCACGTCGAAGGTGACGGAACGCACCTTGTCGTTCACACTGTCCGCCGCGTTGTACCAGTGCATGATGCCGCGGTTGACCTCCTCCGGCATCCGATACTTCACCAGTGCGCTGCGGATATGGTCCTCATACGCGGTCAGGTCGTGTCCGGTCAGCAGCTCCGGTTCTTCCTGCATATTGCCATACACGTCCGGCTCATAAAGCTCGGCGGTAAGCGGCATATATAGCTTCGTCATGCTGAGCTCGGGCGGTAAAACGGTAAAGCTGTCCACGCCGGGGATGAGCGCCAGCACCCGCCCGTTGTCCCATTTCATATGAAACTGCCCGGCGTCGTCAATATAGTCCAGTTTCCCCGTCGTGCCAGCCTCCACCGGTGCATACGGATCCTGCATGGAGTCCAGTCGGATGCATGTACCCACAGGGTACTGCTTCCGCAGGGACGCCAGCATCTCCCGATTTACGTTCATACTAAATTCCTCCCATCGTCTGTGTGTAATCTTCCAGCTCACAGGGGTTTTCCTCACCAAGAAAGTCAAACAGGATGTCATCTGCGGCCTTGCGGACAGCGGGATCGTCTGTCAGGACTTCATAGCGAAACCCTGTGGTATCACGGTAGGGCAATTCCTCCCGGATGCAGTCCAGGAAGGCGTCTGCATCGTCGTAGAAGATATCATCGTCCCCTACGAAGGTCACCTTGCCAAAAATACTTATAGTTATCTCACCTCCGTTCTCTCGCAGTACACCACATACCGCTGTCGCCCGCCGCTGGCATAGGGATGGCAGGTCAACAGCGTCAGCAGGTCGCGGTCTGACTGAATTTTGATCTTATCCACCTCGTGGGGCTGGATGATCTGAATGTCCGTCACGGTGTAGGTTAGTATCTCCCACAGGTTGGTGAGCTTCACGGTATCGCCCACCTGCAAGCGGTCGATATGCCGAAAGTAATCCGCGCCACGCCAGCCCCGGTGGCCCGCAATGACCTGGATCGCACCCTTGTCTGCGGCGTTGCGGTACCTCTCCTTGCCTGTCGGACGGAAAGGCGCTAAAATATGACGATGACACCGTTTATCCTCGGGCGTTTTGCGCTGCCACATTCACCGTTGAAAAAACTGTAACCTGTCCACCGCTTTTTGCAACTTACTGGGTGAGAGCTCTTAAAGGAGGTCGTCATGGAAGACGAAAGAATCATTGATCTATACTGGCAGCGAAGTCAGGAGGCCATCTCCCGTACCGATGAAAAGTACGGCAGGCTTTGCACGAAAATTTCTCTCAATATCCTATCCAACGCGCAGGACGCGGAAGAATGCGTGTCTGATACATACATGGCCCTATGGAACAGCATTCCCCCACAGCGGCCAACGTGTTTTCAGGCTTTTGCGGCAGCCATTGTCAGAAATCTCAGCCTGATGAAGTTGCGGGAGCAGTACGCCCGGAAACGCGGCGGCGGTGAGTTTGATCTTGTATTGGACGAGCTGAAGGACACCATCGCTTCCGGTGATTCCGTGGAAGCGGAATGCGAGAGGAAGGAGTTTGCCGTGGCGGTCAATCAATTTCTTTGCACACTCTCAGCAGACGACCGAAATATCTTTGTGTGTCGCTACTGGTTCTTTGCTTCCATAGCGGACATTGCCTTGAGGTTCAAGTGTTCACAAAGCAAAGTAAAAACCTCACTTTTCCGAACCAGGCAGAAATTACGGCTATATTTATCTAAGGAGGGATTGCTATGACATCGTTTGACTTTCTGTCCGGGTTCAACAATATTGATCCGAAGTTTATACTGGATGCCATCGACCTGATGCAGACGGTTGAGGCATCTGATGCCGAAAAGGAGATTATGAACATGGAAAACTATACGATTCACAAAAAGAGAACTGTCAGAAGATCGGTACTGGTGGCGGCGGCTGTCATAGCGCTTTTGTGCGCCATGTGCGTGGGAGCCTACGCGGTGAATCTGTTTGGTATCAGAGACGCTGTGATGGGCAGCCAGATCGTTTCCGACCACTATGTGGACGGCGAGTACGCAGGCAAAAAGCTGGATGACGGAATGACCATCAGTATGCAGGGCTGCATCGGCTCCCCCGAATACGAGGCCTCCCGCGAGTTCAACGCCTTCCTCAGCGCCTACGAAGCAAACGGCTATAACGGAGATGCGCTGCACCAGCCTCTGGGCGACTGGGGCGAAGCCCATCGAAGGCTCTACAACGGCCTTTACACGGAAACGCTGGTCAACAAGTTCCTTGAGATCAGTGAAAAATATGAGCTTACCCCGTGGGACGAGCTATACGAAGGCTCTGGATATGCGAGCTTTTGCGAGATCATCGGCAGCGATGGCTTTTTGACGCTGGAAAGCCCGTCACGGCAGGGCGTCCCCGATTATCGGGTATGGAACGACGGCTCCTTCTCCTACGGGGATGACTGGAGCACCGGCGGCGAGGAAGAAAGCTTCTGCACCGTTGCCATAAACCGCCGGGTGAAGGGAAGCATGAGCATCGACTGCCTTTCTCTGGATGACGCCCATGAATACCACGAATGGTCGTATACCACCGCGCGTGGCGAGACGGTGTCTGTTTACTCCGGCAACCATCAGTTTATTGTCCTTTACAACGGCGAGAACGCATTTATCAGCCTGGTTTCTCAGCCGGGTGACTCTCTCGGCGATGACGAGATCAAAGCATATGTGGAAAGCGTTGATCTCTCTGCGCTGGATAAAATCGGTCATATCAACCTGCCGGCATAAGCCCGCCCCGATTGCGGCAAACTGCTGGACAACCACCAAGGGAGGGACTTCCGTCCCTCCCTTGGTGGTTATTGGTCTTAGGTGGATCACAGCTTGGTTTTTGGATGTCGGTCAGAGTACCGGTATTCTTGCCGGTAGAGTTCTTGGCCTCACGCACGGTCTTCTCCAACGTAGGGTTGCCGGTCTGGTTCTTGGGGTAAACGGTCACATCGTAGTTCCATGCTGTGCCGTCCATGGTGGTCATGGGCAGGGACACGAAGAAGGGATTGCAGGTGCTGGTAACATTTTCGGGGACACGAGTCTCCACGACGAGATACAACCCCTGCTCCATCTGGTCAGCAGAAGTGTGGCCGGTGGCATCCGTCTCGGTCATAGCCACGCCGCCGTTCTTGACAGCGGCCTCCAGCTCATTCTTCACGGTGGTGGCATTGGCAGCCAGCGCAGCGGCCAGCTTGTTATTAAGCATATCGCTGGTGAAGTAATTGACATCGCCCTCAGTCTTGTGAGCATCGGAAGCGGTCAGGCCAATAGCGGACAGCACGGCGCTGGAGCGCTCAGAGCCATCAAAGCCATACAGCACGCCCACCTGACGCTGACCATCCAGCAGGTCGTTGCTCGTGGTGACATCGGCAACACGGAGGTAGGTGAACTCCACGCCCTGAATGGCGTACTTGCTCAGCTTGTCAACAACGGCATCATCGTGCAGACCGGTGGAAACGTAGGACTCCGCGTCCCACGCACCCTCTGCGCTGGCCTTGGTGATGTCGTATTTGTAGATGGAAAGGGATGCTTTCTTGCTGGTGTCGATGGTCGGCTCTGCGAACGCTGTGGTGATGAGGCTCAATGCCATAATAGCGGCCATGAGCATGGCCAACACGCGATGGATCTTTTTCATTTGGTTGTCTCCTTTTTGATGTTAGATCTTTTGCAAAAATAAACACCCATGCAAAGCATGAGTGCTGCAAACAGGAAATAGGTTGTAAATCCCGTGCCGCCTGTGAACGGCAGGGCAAATCCCGCATTGTTGCAGGCAGTGATGGTAACATCACGGTTGCTGCTGTCCAACGTCCCTGTGAACAGCGGCTCAGTCAGCAGCGTGTACCCTGCTGGGGTCTTGGTCTCCGTCACACGGTACTGTGCACCGGTTTTGAGGTCACTCCACATGGCAATGCCGGTTTTGTCAGTGGTCACTCTGCCCACCTCCGACCAAGTCTTGCCATCTGCGGAAGTCTCCAGCATCAGCTCCGCACCGGCAAGAGGGCTGCCCGTTACATCCACCTTGCGGACTGTGATGCTGCCCTTTTCCTCCACAATTTTGACCTTAAAATGAATGTACGCCCACACCGGGTCGGGCAATGAGGTCAGCGCGGCACAAGCCTGATAATTGCTGCCGTTGCTGGGCTCCAGCAGCACGGACTCTGTGCCCTCCACATCCAGCGAGTAGCCGTAGTCGCTGCTGATATAGCCGTTTAGCTGCGCCGCTGCGTCCTTTGTGGCCGTCACGGTCAGCACATTCCGTCGCTGTTTGACGGTCACACCGTTAATACCGGCACGAAAGGCGTACTGCGGCAGCACGCCGTTGGTGTCGGTGGCCGTGTCGGTGTATTTGCTGCCGTCCCATGTCAACTGGATGGCGTTGCTGTCACTGAGCTGACCACGATAGCGCACCGCGAAGCTGGGGATCTTGCCGTGGTTCATAATACGGTCAATGATGATGTTGTACGCCACCGCCACGTCGTCGCCCGCATAATGGAACAGGTTGGCGCAGGTGGTGTCGTACAGCGCGTAGGGGTACACCGGGCTGCGGTAGCCGCACACGAACTCCCACACTACCGCCTGCGTCGCCAGCTGCGCGCAGTCCGGGTGCATATTGAAGCCGTAATTGCCGCCGTAGCCGTAGGCCATGGCCAGCGTCACGGCATACCGCTGATTCCACGTCAGGTCGCTCCATGACGTGGAGGAATACTGCAAATCGCCGCTGGCCGAACGCACCTCCGGCTCCATGCAGTAGGCCGGAACAGTTTCCCCGGTGTCGTTCCGGGTAAAATACTTGAGCTTGTTGCTGGTGTACGGCCCCCACTGGGACACAGGCGTCTTGTCCTCGTGGTAGCGGTACTCGTTGCCGCTGCCGACCACACCCGTGACCGTGGCAGCGTGGGCGGTCACGACGGACAGCCCCATGACAGCCACCAGTAGGCACACCAGCGTCAGCAGCTTGGGAATTGTTTTCTTCATAGCGTTCCTTCCCCCCAACGCAAAAGGCCGGCAGCATACGCTGTCGGCCTTTCGGTCGGGTGCTTGATTGTTTATCCGTACAGCACCACTACGATGTACTCGTCCGATGCCGCGTCGTAGCGGACGGTGCAGTTGAACCGCGCATACGCGCTGACCGTTTCCGCGCCGTCCATGGCGGCGAGGCAGGCGAAGGTGGCGTCCACGTTGCCCTTTACAGCGGCGGTCAGTGCCGCCTGCCATGCCACGCTGTCTGCCGTGCCGGGGAAGAAGCTAGAGTCGGCAGAGGTCATTGTGGTGTCGATGGTCACGCCGTACTGCGCTCTTGCGTACTCGTTGCCCGCTTGGATAGCCTCCGCGATGGAGTAGATGTCCCCGCTGGCAGCAGGCTCAGGCGCGGGCGCAGGTTCGGGCGTAGGCGCAGGCGCAGGTTCTTCCTCCTGTTTCTCCTCTGCCGGGGCAGGCACCGGCGTGGGTGCGGGAGCAGGTGTATCCTCCGGTGCAGCGGGCGGTGCCGTTTCAGCGGGTGCGGACGGTGCTTCCTCTGTCTTGCCAGAAGGTGCCTCGGCGCTATTGGCAAGTTTCGGAGTATCCTCGCCGCCTGCAGGCTCGGCCTCCTCAGTATCCTCTTCAGCGGGCAGGCTGTCGACATCTTCCTGCACCTTGTCCTCCGTTGGCGCGATGGCCTGTGCCGCGCTCCGAACCGCCGCCACCGGCAGCATCGTCGATGCGGAATTGCTCCCCGTCTGCCCACAGGCCGTGAGCAGCAGGAGCATTCCCGCCATCAGGGTCATGATTCTCTTTTTCATGTGCGTTTCTCCTTTCGTGTTTTGGTAGCACAAACAACTACCACACAACCATCCGTAAGTCAACGGAAAGATCTACAATGACCTATTACGGTGGGAGGCCCTCTGGCACAAGCCGTTCCCATGCTCATATCATGCCTCCCATATTCATGTGAGGTGCTTCCTCCCGCGCCATGTTCTGCCGCTGGACATCTAGATCATAGGCCGTACAGTAGCAGTTATAATCTCCGGGGGACGGATTGCAGCGCAGGCAATAGCGGTAATGCTCGGTTTCCACGATGTAACCGTAGTTTTGTGTCCAGCCGCCGCTGATTTTGCCGCCGTGTTCATAACAGAAACGCTCCAT